>ENA-OUNH01000239-OUNH01000239.1-human-gut-metagenome-genome-assembly--contig:-NODE-239-length-20099-cov-2.137743_pt1 | contig 20099 bp, 23 predicted proteins | sample MGYA00242806_ERZ504814 | MGnify/ENA primary metagenome ERZ504814 (study PRJEB26092, sample SAMD00036389) | human gut metagenome | host: Homo sapiens | study: EMG produced TPA metagenomics assembly of...
CTGGAATCTAATCCAAGCTCAGTTACCTTTTTCGTTGGATGATACTCTTGACGCTTCCCACATCTGTGAGGATACAGTTCTCGCCAAGGGAGTCTTTCATCTTCTCCATGTATTCCACATTGAATTCTACTGGTGCGCAGAGGAAAATGTAATCGCAGCTGCGGAAACGTTCGTCCTCAATATCACATACACCGTCTATGATATTACTGCTGACTGCTTCTGCCAGAGCTTCTCTGTCTGTGTCAAAAGCCAGCAGATGGTAATCCGGATGAAATTTTCGGATGGTTCTGGCAACGGAACCGCCAATGAGTCCCAGGCCGATAAAACCTATGGTTTTCATATTACTTCAGAGTCCTTTCAGGTTACTTTTATTCTTTAATAGTGTAAATCACGAATATATTGTAAAAGAAAGTGTGAAAAATGTCAATAAATGTATCAAAAGAGAAATCTTTATTAAAGGGAATTTCTGAAAAAGAATGCGTTTTACATAAAACTTCTTGTTAATATCAGAAGCACGGACGTATAATATAGAAAAACTAAAAACAGAGGAGAGTTTGTTATGAAATACCATTCAGTCATGGATCTGCACACCCACACAGTTGCCAGTGGACATGCTTACTGTACGCTTCGGGAGATGGCGAAAGCTGCTTCGGATAAAGGACTTGAGCTTCTTGGCATCACGGAACACGCACCGAAAATGCCCGGAACCTGTCATAAGTTTTATTTCCAAGAACATTAAAAGTTGTTCCAAAGAGAAATGTATGGCATCCAGCTTCTGCCTGGCTCAGAAGTAAACATTCTGGATGCGGCAGGAACTGTAGATCTGGAGCAGAAAACACTGGAAAAGCTGGATGTGGTGATCGCAAGTCTTCATGTCCCCTGTATCCGTCCGGGCAGCAGAGCAGAGAATACAGAAGCTTATCTTAATGCCATGAAGAATCCATACATTAATATTATCGGCCATCCGGATGACGGAAGATATGAGATTGATTATGAAGCACTGGTACAGGGAGCGAGAGAATACGGAAAAGTCCTGGAGCTGAACAATCATTCTATGGATCCGGACTGCACCCGCGAGAATGCAGTGGAGAATGACACTGTCATGCTGAATTACTGTAAAAAATATCAGGTTCCTGTTGTCATGGACAGTGATGCCCATTTTGACCTGCTGATCGGAGAATTTGATCTTGCCAGGGATTTGCTGACAAAGCTGGATTTTCCGGAAGAGCTGGTGCTGAACCGTTCTGTTGACGCTGTGAAGAAATATGTGAACCGTAAGTTTTGATCAGACGTTTCATACACATATTCCAACGAATTGACGGTATATCAAAAAACTTTCTGAAAAAAAGTTGTCAAAATTGAATAAAATACTTGAAATTTGCATGGAAATTTAGTAAAATGTGAACATATTAAGTAAGACAAACAGGGAGGTATTACATATGGACGTTTTCAGAACAGACCGAATCAGAAATGTAGTCCTATTAGGTCATGGTGGCGCAGGCAAAACAACGCTGGCTGAGGCAATGGCTTATCTGGCAGGTATGACCAGCAGACTCGGACGTGTTGAGGATGGCAATACTGTCAGCGATTATGACAAGGAAGAAATAAAGAGACATTTTCCATCACAACTTCTCTGATCCCGGTACCATGGGATAAGATGAAGGTAAATGTACTGGATACTCCCGGATACTTCGATTTTGTGGGAGAAGTTGAGGAGGCAGTCAGTGCTGCAGATGCAGCGATCATCGTTGTTTCCGGTAAGGCCGGTGTTCAGGTAGGAACACAGAAAGCATGGAATCTCTGCGAGAAATATAAGCTTCCGCGAATGATCTTTGTTACAGATATGGACGTGGATGATGTCAGCTATCGTGAGGTCGTGGAAGAGCTGACAGAGCTGTACGGTAAGAGGATCGCTCCCCTTCATTTCCCGATCCGTGAGGATGGTAAGTTTGTAGGTTATGTCAATGTTGTGAAGCAGGCAGGAAGAAGATATATTGATAAGGCCGGCAAGGAAGAATGCCCGGTTCCGGATTATCTGACAGAATATCTTGAGAAATATCATGAAACTCTGATGGAGTCTGTTGCAGAGACAAGCGAAGAATTTATGGACCGTTATTTCGAGGGAGATACCTTCTCCGTAGCAGAGGTTTCCGCCGCTATTGCAACCAATGTACAGGATGGAAGTATTGTTCCGGTATGCATGGGATCACCGGTGAACCTTCGCGGTGTATCTAACCTTTTAGATGATATCTGTGGTTATTTCCCAAGCCCAAGCGGACGTTCCTGCAATGGTATCGCACAGAAGACTAACGAGATCTTTGAGGCCAATTATGACTTTGCCAAGGCAAAATCCGCCTATGTATTTAAGACCATCGCGGATCCGTTCCTTGGTAAATATTCTCTGATCAAGGTATGCTCCGGTGTGCTGAAATCCGATGATACACTTCTTAATGTAGAGAAAGGAACAGAGGAGCGTGTAAACAAGCTTTATGTCATGGAAGGTTCCAAACCGATCGAAGTTCCGGAGCTTTTTGCAGGTGATATCGGTGCCATTGCCAAGCTTGGCAGCGTGCAGACAGGCGACAGCCTTGCAACTAAGGCGAACCCGATCCTTTATCCGAAGGCAGTTCTTTCCACACCATATACATATAAGAGATTTAAGGCTGTAAAGAAGGGCGATGAAGATAAGATCGCTCAGTCACTTGCCAAGATGATGAGTGAGGACAATACTCTTAAGGTTGTCAATGACAGTGCAAACCGCCAGAGCTTGATTTATGGTATGGGCGACCAGCATCTTGACATCGTAGTAAGCAAGCTGAAAGAACGCTATAAAGTAGATGTTGAACTTTCCAAACCGAAGGTTCCGTTCCGTGAAACGCTTCGTAAGAATTCGGATGTAGAAGGCAAACATAAGAAACAGTCCGGCGGACACGGACAGTACGGCCATGTTAAGATGCGTTTTGAGCCGTCCGGTGATCTGGAAACTCCTTATGTATTTGAGCAGGTTGTTGTCGGCGGTGCAGTTCCGAAGAACTACTTCCCTGCAGTTGAGAAGGGACTTCAGGAATGTGTTCAGAAAGGACCTCTTGCTGCATATCCTGTAGTTGGCGTGAAGGCTACGCTTTATGATGGATCTTATCATCCGGTTGATTCTTCTGAGATGGCATTTAAGATGGCGACAATCCTTGCATTCAAGAAGGGCTTCATGGAGGCTTCTCCTGTACTTCTTGAGCCGATCATCTCCATGAAGGTGATTGTTCCGGATAAATATACAGGTGATGTTATGGGCGATCTCAACAAGAGACGTGGCCGTGTTCTTGGAATGAATCCGGATCATGAAGGCAATACCATTATCGAGGCAGATGTTCCGTTGCTTGAGATCTATGGATATTCCACAGTGCTCCGTTCCATGACAGGCGGAAGCGGAGATTTCTCCTATGAGTTTGCACGTTATGAGCAGGCTCCGAATGATATTCAGGAGAAAGAGATCGCAGCACGTGCAAGCAAGGTTGAGGGAGCTGACGAATAAGAAGGTCTACAAGAATATCTTATGGGGGTAGGATATAGAGTTGACAGGCTGCAGCATTTGCTGTAGCCTGTTTTAACTGAATATATTAAAAGAAAGAGAGAGGATAAATAATGCTGGTATGTGATTATATCGTAAAACAGATTGACGGAGATTACGCTCATCTTCAGCGCGTGGATCAGACGGAAGAAGAATTGAAGGTCGTTGCAAGAGCACTGCTGCCTGCAGAGATCTATGAGGGCTGTGAGCTTCATTATGAGCTGATGCAGTATTCAATGAAATGATAAGGCTGCAGGATATCGCGGATATGGCAGGGGTCAGTCGTACAACCGTATCCAATGTGATAAATGGAAATACAAAACGGGTTTCGCAGAGTACCATTGACCGGATCACAGCGATCCTGAAGGAGCAGAATTATGTTCCTCACATGGGATCTGTGATGCTTTCCGGACATGGATCAAGGATCATAGGAGTAGTTCTTCGGTTTTTCTTTATCCATGGCATGCAGTCTCTGCAGGATTCATTTGTGGGAGAGATCACCGGAACGCTGCAGGTGGAAGCGGAGAACAAAGGCTACTACATTATGCTCATTGGTGGGGAAAAGATTGATAATGTGGTAGATATGGCATCCCGCTGGAATGTGGAAGGTCTTATCATTATAGGATATAACGAAGAGCAGTATCACCAGCTTTCCAGAAAGCTGAATAAAAAGATGGTATTGATCGATGCCTATCCGAAAGGCGAATATAGCTTTCAAAATGTAGGAGTAGATGATTATTCCGGAGGATATCAGATCGGGGAATATCTGTATTCCTGTGGATACCACCGGGCGCTTTTTATTGCGGAGACAGAAGAGGACAGTGATTATGCCAGGTGGCTTGGATTTAAACAGGCAATGGAAAGAAATGGCGGCTTCTGCAGCCGTTCCCGTTATGTGGTGGTTCCTCAGGAACCCCGGCGCAGACTGAAAAAATATGAAGAGCTGCTGCCACATTTTCTGGAGACAAAGGCACTGGCATTTTCTTCTGATTACACAGCTGTGGAAGCTATCAATTATTTTACAGACAGAGGAATCAGGATTCCGGATCAGATTTCCATTACCGGCTTTGATGATAATTTTTATGCGCAGATCGTCCGGCCAAAGCTGACCACTATTCATCAGGATATTCATCAGAAAGCAGTTCTGGCCTTGCGGAAGCTGCTTCTTATGGCAGAGGGAAAGGAACCTGCCGAAAAAAATGTAAAAAGCCCTGTCTGGCTTGTAAAGAGAGATTCTGTAAAAGAGTAGCAGGATCTCTTTTTTATGTTGTGATGACTTTTCCTGGCACATCATCGAAATACGGTTGGAAATTATTTTTAGAGGCCAGTAGTGCTTTATTGTTAAAACTGCATAAAAAAACAGAAAAGTTTGGCAGTAATTTAAGTTTCACGAGAAACCTGTTGATTTTAAATGGTGGATAGGATATGCTGATTTCAGAATCAACAGAAAAAGGAGGCCATTACCATGAAAAAAACTGGTGGAAAGAAAGCGTGGTATATCAGATTTACCCGAGAAGTTTTAAGGACAGCAACGGAGACGGAATTGGTGATATTCCCGGGATCATAGAAAAACTGGACTATCTGAAAGAACTGGGAGTAAATGTTCTCTGGATCTCACCCATGCTGGAATCCCCGCAGGATGACAATGGCTATGATATTTCCGATTACCGCAGGATCTATAACGAATATGGAACCATGGAGGATTATGAAAAGCTTCTTGAGGAAGCACATAAACGTGGCATTAAGATCCTCATGGATTTGGTTGTAAACCATACTTCCGATGAACACAACTGGTTTATTGAAAGCAGAAAATCCAAAGATAATCCTTACAGGGATTACTATATCTGGCGGAATCCGGTGAATGGAAAAGAACCAAATAACTGGGGAAGTGTATTTGGAGGACCTGCATGGGAGTATGATCCTCAGACAGAGATGTATTATCTTCACCTGTTTTCCAGAAAACAGCCGGATCTGAACTGGGAAAACGAAAAGGTCCGTCAGGAAGTTTACGATATGATGAAATTCTGGTGTGAAAAAGGAATCGATGGTTTCCGAATGGACGTGATCAGCATGATCTCCAAGGATCAGTCATATCCGGATGGAGAAATGAACGGAGGATTATACGGTGATTTCGGTCCTTACTGCGTCCATGGCCCGAGGATCCACGAGTTTCTCCAGGAAATGAACAGAGAGGTTTTATCCAGATATGATGTGATGACAGTTGGAGAAACCTCTGGTGTGACTATCGAAGAGGCACAGAAATATGCAGGTGAGGACAGAAATGAGCTGAACATGGTGTTCCAGTTTGAGCATGTAGAGGGCCAGGGATCAGAACATGGCAAATGGACTACCGAGAAATACGATTTCCGGGAATTTAAAAAGGTTATGATCAAATGGCAGGAAGAGCTTGCAGGAAAAGCATGGAACAGTCTGTTTCTTGGAAATCATGACCAGCCAAGAAGTGTTTCCAGATTTGGAAATGATAATCCTGCATACAGGGAAACTTCAGCCAAGATGCTGGCAACCTGCCTTCATATGATGCAGGGAACTCCTTATGTTTATCAGGGAGAAGAGCTTGGAATGACCAACGCTTATTTTACAGAGCTTAAGGATTACCGGGATATCGAGAGCATTCAGTATTTCCATGAATATACAGAAGCCGGTATTTATACACCGGAATACATGATGAAGTGCCTGATGCTGAGAGGACGTGACAATGCCAGAACACCGATGCAGTGGGAGGATTCCCATCAGGCCGGCTTTACGGAGGGAACGCCATGGATCAGGGTAAACTCCAATTATAAGGAGATCAATGCTAAACAGCAGCTTGTGGATCCGGATTCCATTTTCCACTATTATCAGAAGCTGATCCGTTTAAGAAAGAAAAAACCGGTGATCGTTTACGGCGCTTTTGAGGCACTTTACAGAGATCATGAACAGATTTTTGCGTATACCAGAACACTTGAAGGAGAGAAACTTCTTACAGTCTGCAATTTCAGCGAACATGTGGCAGAAATGGAAATTCCGGAAGAATTTCAGAAAAATGCCAAATGCCTGATCACCAATCTCGGAAGAGAGGATTTTGGGGAGAAAGTGACCCTGAAACCTTATGAGGCATTTGTTCTTTACAGAAATCAGGAGGATGAAAAATGATTAAAAAATATGTATATGGAGAGCCTTTTGAGACTGAGGCGCTGACAGAAAATATTGAAACAGCAGAAGGAATACCAGGGTATGGAGAAATCTGTACAGATAATGGGTTTTCATTTACATATATCATGGATGAAGAGGATATCGTCTACGGATTGGGGGAATCAAACCGCGGCATCAACAAGAGGGGATTCATTTACACCAGTAACTGTACCGATGATCCGGAACATACAGAAGATAAACATTCCCTGTACGGTGCACATAATCTTATCATTGTGTCCGGAAAAGAAACCTTTGGAATGTTCTTCGACTATCCGGCAGCAATTACCTTTGACATTGGCTATACCAGAATGGATACCATGAAGGTAACCTGCGAAAATGCAGACCTGAAGCTTTATGTGATCGAGGGAGAGAGTCCCTATGATATTGTAAAGCAGTTCCGTCATGTGATCGGAAGAAGCTATATCCCGCCGAAATTTGCCTTTGGCTTTGGACAGAGCAGATGGGGCTATACTACAAAAGAAGATTTCAGGAAGGTTGCAGCCGGGTATCGTGAAAATCATATTCCTATTGATATGATCTATATGGATATTGATTATATGCAGTCTTATAAGGACTTTACATTAAACGAAGAGAATTTTCAGGATTTTCCGGAGTTTGTGAAGGAACTGAAGGATCAGGATATCCGTCTGATTCCTATCATTGATGCCGGTGTCAAGGTAGAGCCGGGATACGATGTTTATGAGGAGGGTGTTAAAAACCGTTACTTCTGCCAGAGAGAGGACGGCAGTGATTTTGTGGCTGCTGTATGGCCGGGAGATACCCATTTTCCGGATGTGCTGAACAAAGATGCCAGAAAGTGGTTCGGTGATAAATACCGTTTCCTGATTGAAAAAGGAATCGATGGTTTCTGGAATGATATGAACGAGCCGGCGATCTTCTATTCCACAGAGGGAATGAAAGAGGTTAAAGAGCTTGCCGGGGAATTTGCAAAAGATACGGAAGGAAAGATCCATATCTGGAAGATGCAGGATGCGCTTCGCAATGCTGCAAATAATCCGGAAGATTATAGGAGATTTTATCATAATGTAGATGGCAAAAAGATCCGTCATGACAAAGTCCATAACCTGTTTGGCTATAATATGACCAGAGCAGCAGGAGAGGCTTTTGAACGGATCGATCCGGAAAACGTTTTCTGATGTTTTCCAGATCATCCTATATTGGTATGCATCGTTACGGTGGAATCTGGACCGGCGATAATAAATCCTGGTGGGCTCATATCCTTCTGAACCTGAAGATGATGCCATCTCTGAATATGTGTGGTTTCTTGTATGCAGGAGCAGATTTGGGTGGATTTGGCGCAGATACTACAAGAGAACTGTTACTTCGTTTCCTTGCACTTGGAGTATTTACACCGCTGATGCGTGATCATACAGCGATCGGTACCAGGGAGCAGGAATGCTATCAGTTTGAAAATGTGGAAGATTTCCGTCATGTGATCGGTGTAAGATATCGTCTTGTTCCATATCTTTACAGTGAGTATATGAAGGCTGCACTGAACGATGATATGTATTTCCGGCCAATGGGCTTTGTTTATCCGGAGGATAAGATTGCCGTACATGTGGAGGATCAGTTGCTGCTTGGAAATGAGATCATGATCGCTCCGGTTTATGAACAGAACGCAAGAGGCCGTTATGTATATCTTCCGGAGGAGATGAAGTTTGTGAAATTCCTTCCGGACGGAACTATTGCGGAGGAGATCCTGGAAAAAGGTGTACATTATGTGGAAGTGGCGCTGAATGAGATCCCACTGTTTATCAGGAAGGGAAAATGTATTCCTGTTGCAGAAGCTGCGGAATGTGTGGCGGGCTCTTGATACAGAAAATATGCAGCTTCTCGGATATGAAGGCGCGGAGTATACCTTATATGAGGACGATGGGGGTTCATAAGGATTATGACAAAGAAGAAAATTACCGCGTCCTGAAAAAATAAAATCAGCAAAATGAAATACAAATTTCTGTGTAACATCATTTACGTTAAACAGTATAAAGAATACAGGATGTGAACAGTTGATAAAAAATAAAGCCGTAAGTATATGTGAAAGTTTCTTAAACATATATCTTACGGCTTTTGTTATTATTACTTTACATAATATAATTTATGTAAAGTAGTCCTGCATTATGTATAAATAATACTTCAGGCAGATTTGTTTTTATACTTCTTCCTCAACCCTGATAACGTTTTTCAGTACAGAGCAGCAGGCCATATCACCGATAACATTGACACAGGTTGCGCCCATATCACACAGGGTATTGATGCTGATATAAACACCAAGAACTCCGGCAGGAAGTCCGGCCATAGTTGCCAGTGCTGCGAAAGATGCGATAGCACCACCGGGAACACCTGGAGTACCAACGGAAAGCAGTACGTTTGCAAGAAGGATAATGATCATAAGAGGAATACTTACATGGATCCCGCATGCGTTTGCAAAGAACATGATCATAAAGGACATCAGGATAGATACGGCATCCATGTTAACGGTAGCACCAAGAGGAATGGCGATGCTGGTGATCTGGTTGGATACCCCCATCTCTTCTTCCATACACTGTTTACTTAACGGAATGGTTGCGGAGCTTGAGCAGGTTCCGAAGGCATTAAGTGCTGCAGGCAGGATTGCTTTCAGAAATTTCAGCGGACTCTGTTTGCCGACCAGCTTTACAGAGAGACCATACACTACAATAGCGAAGCCAAAGAATGCCACATACAGAATGACAAGCTGTGTTGCAAGGGAAATGATAGTCTCAGTTCCGTTGGCTTCCACAACCGGTACGATGGTACAGAAAACACCGATGGGTGTAAAGTACATGATAGTTGTGATGATCTTCAGGCATACTTCATTGATGGAGTCAATCAGATTCAGGAATGGAGTTCCTTTTTCACCAATTGCGATCAGTGTGAAACCGATGATCAAGGCAAATACCAGAACCTGGAGCATGTTTCCGTCGGCAAATGCAGCGATTGGGTTGGATGGGATCAGGTTTTTCAGGGTATCGAGAATACTGCTCATTTCTGTAGCCTGAATGTCAGCCGTTGCCATTTCGAATTTTACGCCCTCACCGAGGTGGATTAGTCTTGGAATGATCAGTCCGCACAGGCTGGCAAGTGCTGTTGTGCAGAGAAAATAGATCATGGATGCGGCAGTGATCTTGCCGGTAGTACGTGCATTTCCGATGGAACAGATTCCAATGACAATGGAACAGAAGACCATGGGAAAGATCATCATGTTCAGGGCATTCATGTAGATACTTCCGATCAGACTGGTCACGGTAAGAACCGGTTCAAAACCGTCCGGCCAGAAAAAGTCCTGTGAGAATACCCAGGATTAGTCCTGTAAAGATCGCACCGGTAATATGCTTCCGGTACCAGGAATAAAAAGATTTCATTTATGCGTTCCCTCCTAAGAAAAATATGTATGATATGTATAATATAGGAAAATACATGCAGGAAATTATACCACGTGAAAAAAGAAGCGTCAATAAAACAGGTCAGGATCGTCGGTTTACGCATATTTCGACGGAAAAGGGCTGTTTTTGGATTTCTGTTTGACAAATACAGCATAAGTAGTTAAAATTAAAAGCAGTGTGTGAAAGCATTAAAGTATTAATACTGAGTAATTTGTCAGGAGGAATAAAAAATGGCTGCACCTTATAACCATAGAGCCATCGAAGCGAAATGGCGCACAAAACTGGGGAGAAAAAACCGGTAAATGTCAATGACGGCAAGAAACCGAAATATTATTGTCTGGATATGTTTCCGTATCCGTCCGGAAACGGTCTTCATGTAGGACACTGGAGAGGCTATGTGATCTCCGATGTATGGAGCCGTTATAAAATGCTCCAGGGTTATTACCTGATCCACCCGATGGGATGGGATGCTTTTGGTCTTCCGGCTGAGAACTATGCCATCAAGATGGGCGTTCATCCGGCAGTATCTACAGCAGCAAATATTAAGAACATCAAACGTCAGATCAACGATATCGCAGCGATCTATGACTGGGATATGGAGGTTAACACAACAGATCCGGAATTCTATAAATGGACACAGTGGATCTTTGTAAAAATGTTCAAAGAGGGGCTTGCATATGAGAAGGAGTTCCCGATCAACTGGTGCCCTTCCTGTAAGACAGGTCTTGCAAATGAAGAGGTTGTAAACGGATGCTGCGAGCGTTGTGGCACTCCGGTTACCAAAAAGAACCTCCGTCAGTGGATGCTCCGCATCACAAAATATGCAGACAGACTTTTAAGTGATCTGGATAAACTGGACTGGCCGGAGAAGGTTAAAAAGATGCAGACAGACTGGATCGGCAAATCCTACGGCGCAGAGGTCGATTTCCCGGTTGAGGGAAGAGAAGAGAAGATCACGGTCTATACAACAAGACCGGATACTCTTCATGGAGCAACATTCATGGTACTTGCACCGGAGCATGCTCTTGCAAAATCTCTTGCAACAGACGAGACAAGAGAGGCTGTAGAGAAATATATCTTTGATGCTTCCATGAAATCCAATGTAGACCGTCTTCAGGATAAAGAGAAGACCGGTGTGTTCACAGGTACTTATGCGATCAATCCGCTGAACGGCGAGAAGCTTCCAATCTGGCTTTCTGACTATGTACTTGCTGATTATGGTACAGGTGCTATCATGTGTGTACCTGCTCATGATGACCGTGACTTTGAGTTCGCAAAGAAATTCGATATTCCGATCATCCAGGTTATCGCAAAAGACGGTAAAGAAATCGAGAATATGACAGAAGCTTACACAGAGGCTTCCGGAACCATGATCAACTCCGGTGAGTGGAATGGAATGGAGTCTTCCGTACTTAAGAAGGAAGCACCGCATATCATCGAGAAGCTTGGTATCGGACGTAAGACTGTCAACTACAAACTGAGAGACTGGGTATTCTCCCGTCAGCGTTACTGGGGCGAGCCGATTCCGATCGTACACTGCCCGAAATGCGGTGCTGTACCGGTACCGGAGGATCAGCTTCCGTTAAGACTTCCGGAGGTAGAAAGCTACCAGCCGACAGGAACCGGAGAGTCACCGCTTGCAGCTATTGACGAGTGGGTAAATACCACATGCCCATGCTGTGGTGCTCCTGCAAAACGTGAGACAAACACAATGCCTCAGTGGGCAGGATCTTCCTGGTATTTCCTCCGTTATGTAGATAATAAGAATAATAAAGAACTGGTTTCCAAAGAGAAAGCTGATAAATATCTGCCGGTAGATATGTATATCGGTGGTGTAGAGCATGCTGTTCTTCACCTTCTGTACTCCAGATTCTACACCAAGTTCCTGTATGATATCGGAGCTATTGATTTCGATGAGCCGTTTGTCAAGCTGTTCAACCAGGGTATGATCACAGGTAAAACGGATCAAGATGAGTAAATCCAAAGGAAATGTTATTTCACCGGATGATCTTGTAAATGATTACGGATGTGATTCCTTACGTATGTATGAGCTGTTCGTAGGACCGCCGGAACTGGATGCAGAGTGGGATGACAGAGGAATCGATGGTGTATCCAGATTCCTGAAGCGTTTCTGGACACTTGCTCTTGACAGCATTGAGAAGGATATCCCGGCTACCAAGGAGATGGAGAAGACCCGTCATAAGATGGTATACGATATCACCAGCAGACTTGAGGCCTTCAGCTTGAATACGGTAGTATCCGGATTTATGGAATACACAAACAAACTGATCGCTATCGCAAAGCAGAACGACGGTGCTGTTGACAAAGAGACTATCGAGACAGCTACCATTCTTCTTGCTCCGTTTGTTCCTCATATCGCTGAGGAGATCTGGGAGAAGCTTGGACATGAGGATTCCATTTTCCATGCACAGTGGCCGGCTCATGATGAGGAGCTTATGAAAGATGATGAGATCGAGGTTCCGGTTCAGATCAACGGCAAGACCAAGGCTGTTATCAGTATTCCGGCAGATATCTCCAAGGAGGATGCAATTGCAGAGGGAAAGAAAGCAGTTGCAGATAAGATTTCCGGAAATATCATCAAAGAAATCTATGTACCGAAGAAGATCATCAATATCGTAGTAAAGAAATAAGATTAATCAAAAACACCCGAAGCAGGGCAGAAGATATTTCTGCCTTTGCCAGGGCGTTTTTTTGATAAACATCATGAAATCAGTAAGTGTGCACAAAAATAACAAATGTTATTTAGATGAAATGTCAAAAATATTTAGGCATTTTAATAGATTTGCCTAAATTTTGGTCATACCAATTATATTGTCTATTGTTATTCAAATGGAAAAAACGTACAGTAACACCATGAGTCAGGCAAAGACAATAAGAAAGCTTTGTTACTCGAAATGCAGTGTGACGGAATGAAGATGTCCGTTTAGCTGGATTGCATATCTACATTGAGAGAAATAAGGAGAGAGACAGTATGAGCGCAATGAACACACTTAAGAAATTCGGACTGGAACAGGCATTCAACTATGTTTATAAAGATCCGGATAAGAATTTTATCAAGATCATGGACTGGGCAGATAAATTTTCCGGTGGTGGATTTCCTACACAGAGAGCAATGATCCGCGCAGCCATTTCTAATCCGGAACATCCGTATTATCCGTTTATTCATAGATTGGTAACTGATATTGATCCGCATGTTATGAAAACTCTGGTTGCAAACTTCTTTATCAATGCAAATCTTGCAGGCTGGAAGAAACAGGATGAATGCCGTGAGAAATATGGCTGTAATATCCCGTGGGCAATCCTTCTTGACCCAACAAGTGCATGTAACCTGCACTGTACAGGATGCTGGGCAGCAGAGTATGGAAACAAGCTGAACCTCACCTACGATGAGATCGATGACATCATCCGCCAGGGTAAGGAGCTTGGCGTTTATATGTATATTTACACAGGCGGAGAGCCACTTGTAAGAAAAAGGATCTGATCCGTCTTTGCGAGAAACATAATGACTGTATCTTCCTTTCCTTCACAAATGCAACACTGATCGATGAGGATTTTGCAAATGATATGCTTCGGGTAGGAAACTTTGTTCCTGCAATTTCACTGGAAGGATTTGAGACTGCAACAGATGGCAGAAGAGGAAATGGTGTATACCAGAAGGTTATCAAGGCCATCAATCTTCTCAGAGAGAAGAAGCTTGTATTTGGTATCTCTGCATGTTATACGAGTGCAAATTTCGAGTCTATCACATCAGAGGCATTTTACGACAGCCTGATCGATCTTGGAGCGTACTTTATCTGGTATTTCCATTATATGCCGGTTGGAAATGATGCAGCACCGGAGCTGCTTCCTACTCCTGCACAGAGAAGAGAAACCTATGAGCGTATCCGTAAATACCGTGCAACAAAGCCGTTGTTTGCCATGGATTTCCAGAATGATGCAGAGTTTGTGGGAGGATGTATTGCAGGCGGCCGTCGCTATCTGCATATCAATGCAAACGGCGATATCGATCCATGTGTGTTTATCCATTATTCTGATTCCAATATCCGCGAGAAAACACTTCTGGAAGCACTGCAGTCTCCGATGATGATGGCATATCATGACGGACAGCCGTTTAATGACAATATGTATCGTCCATGCCCGATGCTTGAAAATCCGCAGAAGCTGAGAGAAATGGTAGAAAAATCCGGAGCACATTCCACAGATCTTCAGTCACCGGAGAGTGCAGAGCATCTCTGTGACGAAATGTGACCGGTATGCTGAAAACTGGAAACCGGTGGCAGAGGAAATGTGGAAGGAAGACCAGGAGAGAAAGGCAGCGAAGAAAGGCTGCTGATCCTGAAACTTAAAAAGCAGAACTTATGAAAGAGCACGGTACCGGAAACAGGTGCCGGTGCTCTTTTTTGAAAACGGAGGGATCAGACCATGAAAAAATGATTGATAACATCAGAAAATATCTGCCGGCGGTGCTCCTTCTTGTGCTTTCTCCTTTTCTGTATCCGTTATAGAGAGGATCTGTCTGTGGAAAGGATCTTAAGCTATACACCGGAGGAACCTGTTAAGGCTGCATTACTTATGCTTGGGCTTTATGCAGTGAAAAGTGTCTCTTTTATATTTCCAATTGCGATCCTGCAGCTTGCTGTAGGGCATCTGTTTTCTACAGCAACAGCACTTCTGGTGAACTTTCTGGGAAGAGCAGTCACATTGGCACTTCCATATTGGATGGGACGCTTCTCAGGTGCATCCATGGTGGAAAGTCTTACAGCTAAATATCCGAAACTGAAAACAGTAGTAGATTACCAGAACGGAAATTCCCTGTATATTTCATTTTTTATGCGGACATTGAACTTTTTACCGGGAGATGCTGTGAGTTTGTTTCTCGGAGCTGAAAAGATCCCATTTGGAACCTATATGGCAGGTGGCATGCTTGGAACGCTGCCGGGAGTTATTCTCGCTACAATATTTGGAGCAAATATCAAAAATCCGAAGTCTCCGGCATTCTGGCTCTCCGCAGTGCTTCTTGTGATGATCAGTGTATTTTCGATCCTGATACACAGGTATATTTCCCGGAAGAAAAAATGACAGTGCTTTCGCTTCCTTCTTTTACTGAGCGAAAAAATGTAGTATAATGCAGACAGCAAAGAAAAGAGGGGAAGGAACATGGGGATAGATCATAACAAAAGATTAAAGGAGCATTTATATTATTACAGTGCAAGAATCAGCCGGGATATCTCAAATCTGATCAAGTGGCTGGTTCTTGCTGTTGTTACAGGATGTATCGTAGGGGCAGCCAGTACACTGTTTTCTTTTACACTGAAGGCAGTAACCGGTTACAGGAAGGCTCATGAATGGATTTTTCTTTTATTGCCGTTATCCGGACTTATTATTGTATTTTTGTATGAGAAGCTTGGAAAAGAGGACGGAGGGACTAATCAGGTTCTTTCTACTGTGCGTTCCAGAGACGATGTGCCGATCCTTTCTGCACCACTGATCTTTATCACAACGGCACTGACTCATCTTACTGGTGGTTCTGCGGGACGTGAGGGGGCAGCGATCCAGCTTGGAGGAAGTATTGCCAACCAGCTTGGAAGATGGATCCATCTGGACGAGGAGGACCGCCATGTAATTGTCATGTGCGGCATGAGCGCAGCATTTTCAGCATTGTTTGGAACGCCGATGGCAGCGGCAGTTTTTGCGCTGGAAGTGGTCAGCGTAGGTGTGATGTATTATGCGGCACTGATGCCATGTATGATCGCATCGCTGGTTGCCTCAGGATTTGCGGCAGGAATTGGGCGTTTAACGCCGGAGAGCTTTCATGTGACGGATATTCCGGCACTGACTGTGGAAACTGGCCTGAAATGGGAGTGATCGCTCTGGGCTGTGCAGTTGTCAGCATTATATTCTGTATTGCGCTGAATGGTGCAGCGGGACTTTATGGCAGATGGTTTAAGAATAAATATGTCAGGGTTGCAGTGGGCGCCTGCCTGGTCATTGTTGTCACCTTTATTCTGAGAACAGATGAATATATGGGCGCTGGTGCGGAGCTTATTGAAAAAGCGGTGGAAAACGGACAGGCGGATACTTTCGCCTTTTTTTGGAAAATGGTGCTTACAGCACTGACTATGCGCGCAGGGTTCCGCGGGGGAGAGATTGTACCTTCTTTCTGCATTGGAGCTACCTTTGGCTGTGTGATGGGTAATCTTCTGGGAATTTCTCCGTCGATCTGTGCAGCCTGCGGAATGGCAGCAGTTTTCTGCGGTGTGACCAACTGTCCGATTACTTCGATCCTGATCGCTTTTGAAATGTTTGGATTTAAAGGAGTATCCTTCTATCTGATCGCAGTATCTATCAGCTATGCAGCATCGGGATATTATGGCCTTTATAAGGATCAGACCATTGTGTACTCCAAATATAAAGCAAAATATGTGAACCGGCACACCAGGTTCTGATATAGGGTGAAATTTGAAGAGGCGTGTGTATACAGGTGTAATATCTTATGGAAAACCGCATGGATATAGCAGGAAAATAATCTGGACATTCACAGAAATCTGATGTAATATATTAAACGTTAGTATTTACAGAAAGGCAGATTTTGAGGTATGGAAGAGAAGATTCTTGATTTTATCATGGAGTATGCACAGGAGAATGAGGGAGTTCCGTTTCAGGTGATCGAGGAGAATTTTAATATCGTTATGGATGACAAGCTGAAAGATATCATCAGTGATGCGATCTGGGACAGAGACAATGTTTCTGATGTGATCATGGAAAGTGAGCGTTATGTGATCACCTGTTTTTGAAGATTAATACAGGGATATCTGTGACCGTTACGGTAATGGAATTAAGAAATCTGATATGAGGAGAATGCATATAGGGCATTCTCCTTTTTTTCGTCAATCTGTCAAAAGAATCCAAAGGAATTGAAGTCCCCAAAAAAGAATGGTATCCTAAAGAAAAAAGTAGATGGGGTGGTTGAAATGAACGGCAAATATGAGATCAACACAAAAAGAAAACCAGGAATTCCTGAAAGCATCCTGTGAGGATCTTTTGAATTTTGGACATCGGTTTCCTTCACCGAATGGAGGTTCCTATTATCTGGGGGACGACGGAACACCATGGAAGGACAGAAACCGGGAAACCTGGATCACCTGTCGTATGGCTCATGTATACAGTCTGGGTCTGATGCTTGGCCATGAGGGAAGCGGAGAGCTTGCGGATGCGGCATTGAAAGGTCTGAAGGGAGAGCTTCACGATGAAAAAAACGGTGGCTGGTATGCAGGTGTGACACAGGAGGGTGGCATTGTTCCCAATAAACAGTGTTATGCACATGCCTTTGTGATCCTGGCTGCATCTTCCGCACTGACAGCCGGAAGACCTGGGGCGAAAGAGCTCCTTGAAGAGGCATTGGCTGTTTATGACCGACATTTCTGGAATGAAGAGGAAGGGCTGGCATGTGATACCTGGAATACGGAATTTACTGTGTTGGATGATTACCGTGGATTAAATGCCAATATGCATACGGTAGAAGCTTTTCTGGCAGCAGGAGATGTCACCGGAGATAAAAAATATCACATTCGTGCAGGCAGGATCATTGATCATGTGATCCAGTGGGCGGAAGATAACTCCTGGAGGATCCCGGAACATTTTACGAAAGAATGGGTGGCAGATCTTGACTGTAACCGTGACCGTCCGGATGATCCGTTTAAGCCATACGGTGCAACACCGGGACATGGAATCGAGTGGGCAAGACTGATCACACAGTGGGCGCTTGCAAACTGTGGGGAAGAGAAAGAAAAACTGGAAAAATATCTCCAGGCAGCAGAGAAACTTTACACAACAGCAATAAAGATGGCTGGAATGCAGATGGTGCACCGGGAATTGTATACACGACAGACTGGAATGGCAAACCGGTGGTACATGACCGTATGCACTGGACTCTTGCGGAAGCGATCAATACCTCCGCAGTTCTTTACCATGTGACCGGTAAGGATAAATATGCGAAAGATTATGCTGAGTTTATGAAGTATCTGGATGAAGTGGTCTTGGATCATGAAAAAGGTTCCTGGTTCCATCAGCTGGATGAAAAGAATCATCTGAAAGGAACAGTATGGCCGGGGAAATCCGATCTGTATCATGCACTGCAGTCAACACTGATCCCGTATCATAAGGCAGATATGTCTATTGCCCCGGCAGTGAAGAAAAATCTGGAAATATAACTGAATAACTATAAGGCAGATATTCAGTTATAAATAAGCAGTGAATGCAGATTAAGAATATCTGTTTTATTAACTGTTTACAAAATAAAAACCTTCCTGTATCTGAAGAGTTTTCTCATAACAGATAATTACAGATTAAAGAAATATATCTGCATTATCTTGGAGATGCATCAGACACAGGAAGGTTTTTATTGAATAGTTATTACTCCGTAACCTCCTTCAGATCTGAAATATCCGGAGAAGCCATCAGAGAATAGTTGGTGTAATAAACAACAAAACCAGGTTTTGCACCGGCAGGTTTCTTGACATGTTTTTTCTGGATGTAATCAATCTCTACCTTGGGAGCAGAGTGTCCTTTGGAATACCAGGCTGCCAGGCGACCTGCTTCTTCGAAGGTACGGTCCGGAAGCTCGCCGTCTTTGGTGCGGACGATCACATGGGAGCCGGCCATTTTTTTGCATGGAACCACCAGTCATTTCCGGTTGCGAACTTAAAGGTCAGTTCATCATTCTGGAAATTGTTTTTTCCGACATAGATATCAAAACCATCACTGGATATATAGTGAAGCGGCCTGGATTTCGGCTGGGCTTTCTGGCCTTTTTTGTTGTATAGTGACGTTTGATATAGCCGTATTCAGTCAGCTCTTCCTTGATCTGGGAAAGGTCACTTTCAGATCTGGCGATATCCAGAGCATTGGAGATAGATTCCAGATGAGAAATCTCACTTTCCGTATCTGCGAGCTGTTCTGTGACGGCTTCCTCTGTACGCTTCAGCTTCCCGTATTTATCAAAATATTTCTTGGAATTCTGCGCCGGTGTCAGTGTCGGATCAAGAGGAATAGTGATCTCCTCGTTGGTATAATAGTTCAGTGCCTTAAAAGATCTGCAGCCTTCCTCAAGCCCGTATCCGTAGGTGTTGATCAGTTCACCGTAAATCTTGAATTTATCTTTTTTGGCAGTATCATTCAGCTGTTTTTCTGGATGTTATATTTTTACGGTTACGTTCCAGAGCAGTCTGTACCACACGCCGAAGATCGGAAGATTTCTGGTGGATGCGTGTCAGCAGACTCTTGGTTGCATAATAAGTTTCCAGCATGGTGGAAACGCTGTCAAAAGTTTCACTGTGGTATTCACTGCCGAACTGCTGATATGGAAAAACTCCATACTCAACAGGTTCCTCGCCGCGGTAAATAATATTCGGTGTGAATTCTCTGTTCTGTACCTGTTCCATCAGTCTGAGGAATGTGTGATAAAGATGGGTACATGCGGTTTCATCCAGAGACTGCGCTGCATCACTTCCGTCAATAGAAGCACGGTAGCAGATTTCTTCAGCCATTACCGGGCTCATACCAGTAAGAGACGTGTAGAGAGCCTTGGAAATGTTCTGAGGTTTTTTGCAGATATGCTGTGTAAATTCCTCCTCGGAAACAGTGAGCGGGTTCTCTTTATCCCGGGTATTGGGAATGAAATATTCTCTTCCGGGAAGAACTTCACGGACAGAACTCATATGGGAAGAGACATGCTTGATGCTGTCCAGGATCATTCCCTTTTCGTCACAGAAAATGATGTTGCTGTGCTTGCCCATCAGTTCCATGATCAGACGCTTTCTGCAGGGATCACCCAGCTACATTAAGATGCTCCAGCTCAAATTCCACCACACGCTCCATTCCCCGGCTGCTTCACATCCAGG
>ENA-OUNH01000241-OUNH01000241.1-human-gut-metagenome-genome-assembly--contig:-NODE-241-length-19951-cov-5.143160_pt1 | contig 19951 bp, 20 predicted proteins | sample MGYA00242806_ERZ504814 | MGnify/ENA primary metagenome ERZ504814 (study PRJEB26092, sample SAMD00036389) | human gut metagenome | host: Homo sapiens | study: EMG produced TPA metagenomics assembly of...
ATAGGGCAGAGGTGGAAGTACGGTAACGTATGGAGCTGACTGTTACTAATCGGTCGAGGCTTTAACCAAAGAAGGCTGAAGTGTAAGAGATGTAGAAAGATTCTTGTATGTTGTTTTGAAGGTATATCCTTTACAATTTAATAAAGGGGCATAGTTTCAATGGTAAAACATCGGTCTCCAAAACCGCAGTTGGGAGTTCGAGTCTCTCTGCCCCTGTTACGAAAACAGATTGAATTTTATTTAGTCTGTTTTTATTTTATAGGAAAAGAAAGCGTATGTCAGATTTTACCCTTTGAATTTTAGCAAGATTACTTTGTAAAATGTTACAAAAATATTACGGAATACCACAAAATCACTTTACAAAAGAAGAATAATGTGTTAAATTTAATAAATGTAACAGAAATGTAACAAAATATCAAAGAGTAGAATTGAGGCAGAATTATGATAAAGACAATAAAGAAAGTAGCTGTTATAATAATAACAGTCGTAATAATGATATCGACAGTTACGATAGCTGATCAAGCATCGTCGACAACCGTTCAGGCAGCATCAGGGTACAGTGGAAAGATTTATAAACACTGGTGCAAATTAAGAACAGCAAAGTCTAAACGTTCTAAAACGATCAAGAAACTAAGTGTAGGAACAAAAGTTACAGTATTATCAACAAGTGGAAGCTGGAGAAAAATTAAAGTTGGTAACAAAACTGGATATGCATTAAAAAAGTATGTTTATATCAGTACAAATGCACCAAAACTTACAGGAAGTACGTATAACAAAGGACGAACAGTTGCAAGTTTTGCACAACGATTTGTTGGGAATCCATATGTATGGGGAGGAACAAACTTGAATACGGGAGCGGATTGTTCAGGATTCGTAAAAAGCGTCTATAAGTCATTTGGATATAATCTTCCAAGAAGTTCATCCTCACAAAGAAGTGCAGGCCGTAAGGTTTCTTACAGTAATAAACAGCCAGGAGATCTGATCTGTTATAGTGGGCATATTGCTATTTATATAGGCAATGGAAAGATTGTTCATGCAAGTTCAAAGAAAAACAGGAATTAAGATTTCACCAAAGGCTAATTATCGAAAAGTACTTTCTGTAAGAAGAATTGTAAAATAATTAAGAAAGCAGGATAAGATATGAGATATGAAGGAATGATCTATCGGCCGCCAAGTGAAGCATACAGTCTGATCGTACAGGTAACGATCGGATGTAGTCAGAATCGTTGTATTTTTTGCAGCATGTTTAAAGAAAACGATTTAGGATCAGAAAAGTAGAAGAAGTCTTAGAAGATTTACAAGATGCAAGAAATAAGTATCGATATGTAGAGAAGATTTTTTTGGCAGATGGAGATGCATTGATTTGTAAGATGACAGATCTTGAAGCAATCCTTCATTTTATCAAAGATCAATTCCCAGAATGTAAACAGGTAACTTTATACGGATCGCCAAGAAGCATTTTGATGAAACAACAAGAAGATTTGGACAAATTAAGAGAACTTGGAATATCTATGATCTATATGGGATTGGAATCAGGAAATGATGAAGTCCTTACATATATGAAAAAAGGTGTAACATCACAAGAGATGATAGAGGCAGCACAGAAAGTAAAACAGGCAAAGATCCGTTTATCTGTGACAGCTATATCAGGGTTAGGTGGAAGACGGCTATGGAAGGAACATGCAAAAGATACAGGACTTGTTTTATCCCAGATGAAGCCAGATTATATAGGATTGCTTACATTAATGATAGAAGAAGATCTTCCGTTAGCAGATAAGATCAGAAGCGGAGAATTTGAACTGTTAAATCCATATGATATTTTGATCGAGACAAAAGAAATGTTAAAATATATGGATTGCCCAGATTGTATTTTCAGATCGAATCATGCATCTAATTATGTGAATTTAAGAGGAACATTAAATCAGGATAAGGAAGCAATGATCAATCTGTTAGACGAGGCAATCAAAGGAAATGTTCATTTGAAATCAGAGTGGATGAGGGGATTTTAATATAGCTAGAATCAAGGAACGAGACAATAGGAATATTATGAGCCTATTGTCTCGTTCCTTTTTATGCAGAGAAACTCATAACTTAATGAATTCAGGTTTCTTATCTCGAAAGACGGTATAATAACGAATTCCAAGATTAGACAGAAACTCAGGTAATTTATAAAAATCATAAGCCATATGTTTTGGACAATGGCCATCAGATCCGATCGTAATAATTTCACCACCAAGTTCCATATATCTTTTTATGATCTCATGATGAGGATTTGGATCACTCATTCCGTATTTAAGTCCAGCAGTATTCACTTCAATACCTTTGCCATTTTCAATGATCATCCTTAAAATGGCATCTAAAAGATCAGAATAATCTCTATAATGGAATTCAAAAGAAGGATCCTTGATATAACGTGCAGCATAATCAAGATGTCCATAGACACAATAATGATTAAAAGAAGAAATATTTTTAAGATATCTTCAAAATAATGAGCAAGTCCCAGACGGGCAGGATATGTTTCAAAATAAATCGCATCATATGGATCCATAAAATCAACAATATGAGTAGAACCAATAATAAAATCAAAAGGCTCATCCTTGACGAATGCAGCACATTGATCTAGGGTTGTTGGCATTAATCCAAGTTCCACTCCATAATTGATTTCAATCTGATCCTGATAGTGTTCTTTCATTTTAAATATTTCTTCTTTATAGGAAGGAAGATCTAGAAGGAAATCAAATCCATCAGGATTAACAGGATAATCAATATCGTGATGCTCTGTAAAACAAATAGTTTTAAGACCAAGTGAAATAGCATGTCGGATCATTTCTTCCATAGGAGATTCAGAATCGGAAGAAAAACTGGTATGTAAATGATAATCTGCAAGAATCATAAAAAACTCCTTTGTAAATAGTTAATATAATACTTTTATTATATACATTATGACAGAAAGGTAAAGAAAAATAAAATCTATGTAAAAAGTTCTTTAAATATAAGAGTAGGTTTGTTAAAATTATTTATGTCGGAATAACGACAAATGAAATATATGTGGGAGATCCAATAAGAGGGTCTGTAAAAACACAGGAGGAATCGTAAAAAATGAATACACTAACACATGTCGGTAATCTGTTTGCGTTTATCGGCGGACTTGGAATGTTCCTGTATGGAATGGATATCATGGCATCAGGACTTCAAAAGACAGCAGGAAATAAGATGAAAGACCTGCTTGGCTATTTAACAAATAATCGTATTTTAGGTGTACTTGTAGGAGCACTGGTTACAGCAATTATTCAGAGTTCATCAGCAACCACTGTTATGGTTGTAGGTTTTGTAAATGCAGGGATTATGAATCTTACACAGGCAGCCGGTGTTATCATGGGAGCCAATGTAGGTACAACGATCACGGCATGGCTGGTATCAGCTAATGAATGGGCGGGAGCGTTAAAACCAGATTTTTTTGCACCATTTATTTTAGGAATCGGAGCTTTCATCATCACATTCTCTAATAAGCAGAAGATGACACAGAAAGCGGAGATTGCCGTCGGATTTGGTATTTTATTTATTGGATTATCATCTATGTCATCATCCATTGGAGTATATCAGGATAGTCCGGTATTCTACAAAGCATTTCAGGTATTAGGAGGAAATCCGATCCTTGGTATTTTTGTCGGCGCTGTTGTTACAGCGATCATTCAGAGTTCATCTGCATCTGTCGGTATTTTACAGACATTAGCGATGAGAGGAATCGTAAACTGGAGATCAGCGATCTTTATTACGTTAGGGCAGAATATTGGTACTTGTATCACAGCAATCTTATCTAGTGCGGGTGCAAATAAAACAGCAAAAAGAGCAGCTGTGATCCATTTAAGTTTTAATGTATTAGGTGCAGCTATTTATGGGGTGATCATGACGATTTTCTTTGGAATCTTCCCAGATCTTGCAATGCAGCATATATCCAGTACACAGATTTCCATTTTCCACTCAATCTTTAACATATCTGTGACGATACTGTTATTCCCATTTGCGAATGCATTGGTAAAATTATCTGGACTTATCATTCGTGAAGAGCCAGTAGAAGACGAAGAAGAAGAACCAGAAGAGAAGGCATTACGTCACTTAGATCCACGTATTCTTGAAACACCTGCATTTGCAGTTGAGAATGCAGTGAAAGAAGTGGTACGTATGGGTGAGATCGTATTAAAGAATTTAAATAGTGTAACAAAAGAAGCAATGAGTGGAGAACCAAGACAGAGTAAGATCGATAAAGTTCATAATGATGAACAGGTGATCAACCATTTAGAACCAATGATCACAGAATATCTTGTAAAGATCAGTCATTTGGCGATCACAGAAAAAGAGATGAAAGTTGTCAACAATCTGTTTGATTCGATCACAGATATTGAGCGTTCAGGAGATCATGTAGAGAATATGGCAGGATATCTGCAGCATATCAAGGATATGAATGAAAATATTTCAGAAGATGCGATTGAAGAGCTTAGAAATATGAATAATATTGTAAGAGCTGCATTTGAGTCAGCAATCCGTGCGATTGAATTTGACGATACCAAAGAAGCAAAAGAAGCATTATCTTATGCAGAAGATGTATATTGTACAAGAAAGATCATCAGAAAGAGACATATTCAGAGAATGAAAGATGGAGCTTGTTCTCCAGATATTGGTGTATATTTCCTTGATATCATTTCCAGTATGGAAAGAATCGCAGGATATGCATTTACAATTGCAAGATACATTTTAAGTCAGAATGATGAAGAAGAATAAGGAAAAGTTTTTTATTCATTGTGCCGAAGAAACGGGATAAAATTTGGTAGAATTGTACAAAATCGTTTTATTGTATACATGATAAAAATACTAAATTTCACTTGAATTTTTTGTCAGTATTGTTTAAAATAAAAAGGAAGTTTGTCAATAGATTAACAGATTGGCAAATCCATCAAAATTTAATTAATCAAGACTTAGGAGGAATTTGAGATGGCAGTTAAAGTAGCAATTAATGGATTTGGACGTATTGGACGTCTTGCATTCAGACAGATGTTCGGAGCAGAAGGATATGAAGTTGTAGCAATCAACGATTTAACATCTCCAAAGATGCTTGCACACTTATTAAAATACGATTCTTCACAGGGAACATATGCATTAGCTGATAAAGTAGAAGCTGGTGAAAACTCTATCACAGTTGATGGAAAAGAAATCACAATCTACGCTGAAGCTGATGCTAAAAACCTTCCATGGGGAGAACTTGGAGTAGACGTAGTACTTGAGTGTACAGGATTCTACACATCTAAAGAAAAAGCATCTGCTCATATCGAAGCAGGAGCAAGAAAGGTTGTTATTTCTGCACCAGCAGGAAACGATCTTCCAACAATCGTTTACAATGTAAACCACAATGAATTAAAAGCAGAGGATACAGTTATTTCTGCTGCATCTTGTACAACAAACTGCTTAGCACCTATGGCAAAAGCTCTTAATGATCTTGCAGCAATCAAATCTGGAATCATGTGCACAATCCATGCTTACACAGGAGATCAGATGACTCTTGACGGACCACAGAGAAAAGGTGACTTAAGAAGATCTCGTGCAGCAGCAGTTAACATCGTACCTAACTCTACAGGTGCTGCTAAAGCAATCGGACTTGTTATTCCAGAATTAAACGGAAAATTAATCGGATCTGCTCAGCGTGTTCCAACTCCTACAGGATCTACAACAATCTTAACAGCAGTTGTTGAAGGAAATGTAACAGTTGATGAAGTAAACGCAGCTATGAAAGCAGCTCAGACAGAATCTTTCGGATATAACACAGACGAAATCGTATCTAGCGATATCGTAGGAATGAGATATGGTTCTTTATTCGATGCTACACAGACAATGGTTCTTCCATTAGATAATGGAACAACAGAGGTTCAGGTTGTATCTTGGTATGACAACGAAAACTCTTACACAAGCCAGATGGTAAGAACAATCAAATACTTTGCTGAATTAGCTTAATTTGATATTGGAATGAGGACAGGCCTGTAATTATACAGTGTAATAAGACTCAGATAAGGGGTCCGGTCTTTTGGACCGGGCCCCTATTTTTAATCAAGGATTGAGAAACCCTGATCAATTAAGATATGCCTTATGGCATACAATCTTAGGAGGAAAAACGAAACATGTTAAACAAAAAATCTGTAGATGACATTAATGTAGCAGGAAAGAAAGTCTTAGTACGTTGCGATTTCAACGTGCCTTTAAAAGACGGACAGATTACAGATGAAAATCGTCTGGTAGCAGCACTTCCAACAATCAAGAAACTGATTTCTGACGGTGGAAAAGTAATCCTTTGCTCTCACTTAGGAAAACCTAAAGGAGAACCAAAACCAGAATTATCTTTAGCACCAGTAGCAGTACGCTTAAGCGAACTGTTAGGACAGGAAGTTAAATTTGCAGCAGATGACAATGTTGTCGGAGATAATGCAAAAGCAGCAGTAGCTGCTATGAAAGATGGAGAAGTAGTACTTCTTCAGAATACTCGTTACAGAGCAGAAGAAACTAAAAATGGTGAAGCATTCAGCAAAGATCTTGCAAGCCTTTGTGATGTATTTGTAAACGATGCGTTTGGTACAGCTCATAGAGCACACTGCTCAAACGTTGGTGTAACAGAATATGTTGACACAGCCGTTGTAGGATATTTAATGCAGAAAGAGATCGATTTCTTAGGAAATGCGGTTAATAATCCAGAAAGACCTATGGTAGCCATCTTAGGTGGAGCGAAAGTTGCTGACAAATTAAAAGTAATTGATAACTTACTTGAAAAATGTGATACACTGATCATCGGTGGAGGAATGGCTTATACATTCTTAAAAGCACAGGGATTAGAAGTTGGTAAATCTTTAGTAGACGATGAAAAAATCGACTATTGTAAAGAAATGATGGCAAAAGCAGAGAAATTAGGAAAGAATTTATATCTTCCAATCGATACAACAGTAGCAGACGGATTCCCAAATCCTATCGATGCTGAGATCGAAGTATCTGTTGTAGCAGCTGATGCAATTCCAGCTGATAAAGAAGGACTTGATATTGGACCAGCTACATGTGAGAAATTCGCAGAAGCAGTTAAAACTGCTAAAACAGTTGTATGGAATGGACCTATGGGTGTATTTGAAAATCCTATCCTTGCCAAAGGAACAATTGCCGTTGCTCAGGCTTTAGCTGATACAGATGCAACAACAATCATCGGTGGAGGAGACTCTGCAGCAGCTGTTAACCAGTTAGGATTTGCAGACAAGATGACACACATCTCTACAGGTGGTGGAGCTTCTCTTGAATTCTTAGAAGGAAAGACCTTCCAGGTGTAGTAGCAGCCAACGACAAATAATCATTGCACTTAAATATTTAATATTTAATACACTTTATAAACAAAATGCCAAGAAAGAAGGATATTAGTCTTATGCGTAAAACAATCGTAGCAGGAAACTGGAAAATGAACAAAACTCCTAGCGAGGCAAAAGCATTAATCGAAGAATTAAAACCATTAGTAGCAAGTGAAACTTCTGATGTAGTATTCTGTGTACCAGCAATCGATATTCCAGCAGCAATTGAAGCTGCAGCAGGAAGCAACATTGCAATCGGTGCTGAGAATATGTACTTTGAAGAAAGTGGAGCTTATACAGGAGAAATCGCTCCTAACATGTTAACAGATCTTGGAGTAAAATATGTTATTCTTGGACATTCTGAAAGAAGAGAATACTTTGCTGAAACAGATGAAACTGTTAACAAGAAAGTATTAAAAGCTTTTGAACATGGAATTACACCAATCGTTTGCTGTGGTGAAACTCTTGCTCAGAGAGAACAGGGAGTTACAATCGACTTCGTTCGCCAGCAGATCAAGATCGCATTCCAGGGAGTAAGTGCTGACCAGGCTAAGACTGCAGTTATCGCTTATGAGCCAATCTGGGCTATTGGAACAGGTAAAGTTGCAACTACAGAACAGGCTCAGGAAGTTTGCGCAGCAATCCGTGCATGTATCGCAGAAGTATATGATGAAGCTACAGCAGAAGCAATCCGCATTCAGTATGGTGGATCTGTATCTGCAGCCAGCGCACCAGAATTATTTGCACAGCCAGATATCGACGGTGGATTAGTTGGTGGAGCATCATTAAAACCAGACTTTGGTAAAATCGTAAACTATAAATAAATTTGATTAATTAAATGATGGGTCCCTCGGATATTGAATATCCGGGGATTTTTCTTTTTATATAATGGTAGAATTCGTTAAAAGATTAAAGAAATAAAAGACTAGAAGCAAGCAATAAATCGGTTTATAATAAGATCAAGCACAAAAAAGATTCCGAGAGTAGATGAAAAGGGGGCATATGATATGGAGAAATACAAAAGAATTTTTGTCATTGTCTTAGATTCCTTAGGAATCGGAGAAATGCCAGATGCAGCCAGATTTGGAGATCATGATGTAGATACCTTTGGGCATATTTGTGATACCGTGGGAACGTTAAATATTCCAAATCTAAAAAAACTTGGATTGTTAAATTTGCATCCAACAAAAGAAATGGAAGAAGAAAAACATCCAATTGCCTACTATACTAGATTAAAAGAAACTAGTAACGGAAAAGACACTATGACAGGTCACTGGGAGATGATGGGACTTAAGATCGAGAAACCATTTCTTACCTTTACAGACACAGGTTTTCCACCAGAATTGATCCATGAATTAGAAGAAAGATGTGGAAAGAAAGTTATTGGCAATAAATGTGCCAGTGGAACGCAGATTTTGGATGAATTAGGTGAAGAAGAGATTAAAAATGGTTCAATGATCGTATATACATCTGCCGATTCTGTGATGCAGATCTGTGGAAATGAAGAAACTTTTGATCTTAAGAATCTTTATCGCTGTTGCGAGATCGCAAGAGAGCTTACGATGAAAAATGAATGGAAAGTCGGAAGAATCATTGCAAGACCATATGTGGGAAAGAAAAAAGGCGAATTTGTAAGAACAAGCAATCGAAGGGATTATGCTTTAAAACCATTTTCAAGAACTGCTTTAAATGCATTAAAAGATGAAGGATTTGACGTAATTTCAGTAGGAAAGATCAATGATATTTTCTGTGGAGAAGGAATCACAAAAGCATATCATTCTGAAAGCTCTGTGCATGGAATGCAGCAGACCGTGGATGTATGCAAAGAAGATTTTCATGGACTTTGTTTTACCAATCTGGTAGACTTTGATACACTCTGGGGACATCGAAGAAATCCAGTCGGCTATGCAAAAGAGATCGAGAAATTTGATGTTGGTTTAGGAAATCTGTTAGAAGTTTTAAAAGAAGATGATTTATTGATCATCACCGCAGATCATGGAAATGATCCAACTTATACAGGAACAGACCATACAAGAGAATACACACCATTTATCGCATATTCAAAGTCTATGAAAGAAAATGGAAGGCTAGAAGATCAAGATACATTTGCAGTGATCGGAGCTACGATCGCAGATAATTTTGGTGTCACGATGCCAGAAGGAACGATTGGAATATCTTTATTAAGTCAATTAAAATAGTACAACTGGAATAAAAACACCACAGAAGAAAATAAAGATCTCCTGTGGTGTTTTGTTTACAATTTGGTATGTATATTATTCATCTAAAATCGAATCCATAAAAGAAATAATACCAGCTTCCACCTCATCTTTGATTTCATCATAATTATGAATCTCATGGCGGTAACCAGAATAAACACGAGTTTTTACTGTATGTCCAGTATCTACAAGCCAGTTGGTAACTTCATAAATACCTTTTCCATATTCACCAACAGGATCCTGATCTCCACCGATATTATAAATCGGAAGATCAGAAGGAATCTTGCCAGCCCATTCGGTACCAGTGATCGCTTTCATCATCTGAACAAAATAAAGCAGAGATTGATTTGTAGTTGGCCGGGTAAATGCATCAAATGGATCTTCTGCATGATCTCGTTGAACATAAGGATCAGAACAGATCCATTCATTGCCTATGGAAATATTACCACAACGTTCACACATCCAGCCCATTAGATCAGCAGTAAAGGAAGGGTCAGATTCTTTCCCTTTTCCTTCAGCTACAGCAGCCAATAAGGCAGATTCAGCTTCTGTAGCACCACGGAAATGACCAGCTGTACCACAGATTGTGATTCCTGCAAGTTCTTCTCCATATTTTGCAGCAAAATCTCTCGTAATAAAAGATCCCATGCTGTGTCCAAACATAAAATAAGGAAGATCAGGATACATTTTGCTGACGATTTCTTTTAACTTATGTTCATCTTCCATCATCGTATGGAAACCAGCATCACCCCAGTCACCCCAGGTATCGTTATACATTGCAGTTTTTCCATGTCCAACATGGTCATCTGCAGCAACGATATACCCTGCATCCATAAATTTTACGATCATATGGAAATAACGACGGGAATGTTCACCAAAGCCATGGATCACCTGTACAATTCCTTTTGGTTTGCAGGCAGGTACATAAACCCAACCTTGCACCTCATCACGGCCATTAAAGGAATGAAAACTAACTTCATGAAGCATACTAAGCACCTCCAAATCTGTAAAACTAATATGCAAGCAAAGAAAAGACGAATCAACATATTAGTTATATAAAATTGTATCTGAATATATTATACTCCAGATTAAAATGTACGTCCATAAATACAATCATATAATAGTTGAATTTCAAGAAGAAAATCGTTATAATATTAACGGACATAAAATAAGATTAATTTTTGGGAAATGAAGGAGAAAATAATGAGTAAAAAACCAACAGTCCTGATGATTTTAGATGGATATGGATTAAATGAAAACAAAGAAGCCAATGCAGTAGCAGAAGCAAAGACTCCTGTAATGGATAAATTAATGAAAGAATACCCATTCGTAAAAGGAAATGCATCTGGAATGGCAGTAGGACTTCCAGAAGGTCAGATGGGTAACTCTGAAGTAGGGCATATGAATATGGGTGCAGGACGCATCGTATATCAGGAATTAACAAGAATCACAAAAGAGATCCAGGATGGAGATTTCTTTAAGAACGAAGCAATGTTAGAAGCAATTGAAAACTGCAAGAAGAATGGTTCTGCATTACATTGTTTTGGATTATTATCAGATGGTGGAGTACACAGCCACAATACACATTTATATGGCGTTCTTGAAATGGCTAAGAGAAATGGTCTAGAGAATGTATATGTTCATTTATTCTTAGATGGACGTGACACAGCTCCAACATCAGGAAAAGGATTCATCGAAGAATTATTAGCGAAGATGGATGAGATCGGAGTAGGTAAAGTGGCATCTATCTCTGGACGTTACTATGCAATGGATCGTGACAATCGTTGGGATCGTGTACAGAAAGCATACAATGCGATCGTTATGGGACAGGGAAATACAGCTGACAGTGCGATCGATGCAATTGATGCTTCTTACAAAGAAGATGTTACAGACGAATTCGTGGTACCAACAGTTATTGTTGAAAATGGTGAACCAGTTGCAACATTAAAAGAAAACGATTCCGTTATTTTCTATAACTTCAGACCAGACCGTGCAAGAGAGATCACACGTTCTATCTGTGATGATAAATTCGACAGTTTTGATCGTCCAAACGGATACTTCAAGACAACATTCGTATGCTTCACAGAATATGATGTGACAATCCCTAACAAATTAGTGGCATTCCACAAAGTAGAGATCAAGAATACATTTGGAGAATTCCTTGCACAGCACGGATTAAAACAGTTACGTTTAGCAGAAACAGAAAAATATGCTCATGTAACATTCTTCTTTAACGGTGGAGTCGAAGAACCAAACGAAGGAGAAGACAGAATCTTAGTAAAATCTCCAGCAGTAGCAACATATGATCTTCAGCCAGAGATGAGTGCTCCAGAAGTTGGTGCAAAACTTGTAGAAGCGATCAAATCTGACAAATATGACGTGATCATCATGAACTTCGCAAACAGCGACATGGTAGGTCATACAGGAATCGAAGAAGCAGCGATCAAAGCGGTAGAAGCAGTTGACAAATGCGTTGGAGATGCAGTAGAAGCAATCAAAGAAGTAAATGGACAGATGTTTATCTGTGCTGACCACGGAAATGCAGAGCAGTTAAAAGACTATGAAACAGGAGCTCCATTTACAGCACATACAACAAATCCAGTACCATTTATCCTTGTAAATGCTGAAGAAGGATTAAAATTAAGAGAAGGTGGATGCTTAGCTGATATCGTACCTACATTAATCGAGTTAATGGGAATGGAACAGCCAGCAGAAATGACAGGAAAATCCCTGATCGTAAAATAAGATCTTAAAAAGACATCTTGAAAGAATCAAGAGAACAAGATATAATAAGAATAATGGCAAAGGCGCTTATGCAGTATAGCATAAGTGCCTTTTTTCTTAAGGAGGTGTCCGATATGGATGTATACGAAAAATTAGAAGAATTACAGGAAAAAGCACTGCATGATGACACAATACGAAAGACATTATTAAAAACAAGGGAAGAAAAAGAACCGATTCTTGCCTTTTGCAAGCAATGTCAGGAACTAGGATATGAGATTTATCCGATGGAACTGATCAATGCTGGAGAAGAATTTTACGCAACAATGAGAAGAAGTACGAATGGTGGAGGAGAGAACTCGCCTAAATTAAGTGGTGAAGATGATATGTACGAATTGTTTATGACAGCGATCAAATAAGTGCATTGATAAGAATGCTTTGACATTCATGCAAGTAATATTTTCTTAAGAGAGATTCCGCAGGTAAGGATCAATGAACTATGCAAAGATACGTTGCTTCCTTATGCGAAACGATTAAATATTGACTATGTGTGGGTACATGGAGCTGCTACTGTGTTAGAAGCAACTTTTGCACATTCATTAAATATGATCGGAACTCCAGTGCTTGTCGTGGAGATGGGCTTGGAATGCGCGTGACAAAAGAGTAACTGCAAACAATTAGTGGATGGTATTTTGTAGAGATGAAGATCTTGGAATGTGGCAAGGAGAAGTTATTACACCGAAAGATCCGTTGATCTCCACGGATGGAGAAGTCCACTATCTGAATGCGGGATATGCAGGAATCTTTCTTCCAACGGTAGAACATTGGACAAATGTTAAAAAGGGAGATAAGATCGGAGAAATTCTAGATCCATTGGAGGGCGTTGTGAAAGAAGAATTATATTCAGAATGTGATGGAATATTATTTACACTAAGAGAATATCCGGTTGTAAGTGAAGGATCACTGATCGGACGTATTCTGGAAAGGCAGGCGTGAGAATGTAAAAAGTTTTACTCTATCAGATGGATTCTCTTTACAGGGATTCATTTAAAATCTATGGATATCATTTTGGAGGAAATGAAAAAACAGTCTGTATTGTCGGTGCGATCCGTGGAAATGAAATTCAACAATTATATATGTGTTCCAATCTGATCAAAACGTTAAAATTATTGGAAGAAAGAAGATGCCTTGATGAGAATCTTGGAATTATGATCGTACCTTCTGTTAATCCATATTCACTCAATACAAGTACAAGGTTCTGGGCAACGGATAATACAGATATCAATCGAATGTTTCCAGGATATGATCTGGGTGAGACAACACAAAGGATTGCAGACGGATTTTTCCAAAAAGTAAAAGATTATACTTATGGAATCCATTTTACAAGCTTTTATCTGGAAGGAAATTTCACTCCGCATGTCAGAATCATGAAAACAGGATATGAAAATGTAGAAGTGGCAAAAGAATTTGCAATGCCATATATTATGTTAAGAAATCCAAAACCTTATGATACGATAACTCTGAATTATGAATGGCAGGTATGGGGAACACAGGCATTTTCGATTTATACACCGGGAACAGATCAGGTTGATGTAAAACAGGCACGTTACGGAATTGATGCAGTGATCCGATTTCTTGCATATCATGGACTGATCCATATGAAGGTAAATGGGGGATACCGTTCAAGGATCGTAGAAGAAAATGAACTTGTAACAGTAAGAACAAAGACTTCAGGAATTCTTGTCTTGAAAGTAAAATGTGGAGATCATTTAAGTGTAGGAGATGAGATCGCAGAGATCATAGATACCTATGAAGGAGATGTGATCGAAGTGATCAAGTCGCCATGCGAGGGATGTTTGTTTTATCATGGATCCAATCCATTGATCTACTCGAATACTGCAATTGCAAAGATCATAAAGGATACAGATTTTATTTAAATGAATCTTGACGTATAAAATAAACTCTGTTAAAATGCCACTTAGTGATAAAGTAAAATATGATAGGGCATTGCGTATGCAATGCTACGGTTTGGACATCCATAATCCATTTTAAGTAAGGATTATGGATGTTTTTTGGCCTATAAAATAAGATTTGGAAAGGAGTTTTTATGGAAAACTATTTATTTGAAAAAATGTCAGTTCCAAAGGCATATATGAAACTTGCACTGCCAGTGGTATTAAGTATGATTGTATCATTAGTATATAACATGGTAGATACCTATTTTATCGCCCTGACAGGAGTGCAGGAACTGGTCGCCGGAGTGTCACTCGTAGCACCGATGTTTACCTTAATGATCGCATTTGGAGATATCTTCGGACTTGGAGGAAGTTCCGCGATTTCAAGATTGTTAGGAGAGAAGAAAGATAACGAGGCAAAGAAAACATGCGCATTCTGTATCTGGATATCTTTGGTATTTGGACTATGTATCAGTGCAATCCTATTATTATTCCGTACACAGATTCTCGGATTATTAGGAGTTGGCAAAGATACATACCAGTATGCCAATGCCTACTACACATGGATTGCGATTGGTGCAGTATCTATCATTTTCAGCATGGTGCCAAGCAATATCCTAAGAACCGAAGGATTAGCAGTCCAGTCAATGGCAGGATCAATTATTGGTTCCATTGTAAATATCATCTTTGACCCAATCTTTATCTTTGGATTAAACCAGGGGGCAGCAGGAGCCGCCATGGCAACAGTTCTTGGAAATATCATTGCAGATATTTATTATGTATATGCGGTGATGAAGAAATCAAAGAGACTGACATGTTCTCCATCCCATATGAAGGTCACAGGAAGAAGGATCAGAGATATCTTAATGATCGGAATTCCAGCATCGATCACAAATATCATGCAGACCTTTATGATGGTCATGACCAATAATTTTTTACTTACATATGGAACAGATAAAGTCGCAGCGATGGGAATCGCATTAAAGGTTAATATGATCACAGCCTTAGTACTCGTAGGATTTGCCTTCGGAGGACAGCCGCTGGTCGGATACAACTACGGGGCTAAAAATGAAAAAAGATTAAAAAATATCCTGAAATTTGCATATTTATTTGAAATGGGATTAGGACTATTATTTACGATTCTCATGTGTATTTTCGCACCACAGATCATCAAAGTATTTATGGATAAACCAGATATCATAACAAATGGAGCCATGATGTTAAGATTCCAGCAGATCGGAATGACCTTTATGTCCGTGAGCCTGATCTCAACCTGCGTATGTCAGGCCGTTGGAAATGCAGGAGGAGCTTTTGTTTATCCATTAGCAGACAGGGTGTGATCTATGTATTAGCACTTTTTATCATGTCAAATGTGTTTGGATATACAGGAGTTTTGGTATCACAGGCGTGTTCAGACGTGGTTACAGCATTGATCGCAGCAGTTATTATGCTTAAGATCATGAAAAAACTTACAAATAAAAATGAATAAATATACGTTGCAAGAAGAGATCAAAAAAGCTGACAGTTTTATCATGTTAGTTTTTTACAATTCTAAGAAACTTTTTCAAAGCTTCACTTGGCTCATTTGCATACATTAATCCATAAGGCAGAGTCAGATCTGTATCCAAAGGAATCGTAACAATATGTTGATTATCAAGATCATGCATAGAAATTTGTTTGTGATCACAAAGAGGGTGGTTCTTAGGAATGGCACAACAAATTGGTGTCCTGTCAAGTTCAAGAAACTGACAAAGTCTCTTCCAGTCAGCAGACCCATAAATACCTTCAAACAGATCATATTTGCTTCCAAGAACGGAAAATGTTTCTCCTCTTTGCTGGTAGTCCGTCATTGGGAGAATTTCTATTTTTAAATCTGGATATTGCCCAATATGGAAAAGATCCGTGCGATCCATGAGCAGATTACATCAAATTTACAAGTGAGAGTCACAATCGAAGAATTGTCAAAACAATACGATATGCCAGCAACAAGCATGAAAAAATGTTTTCGTGAAATTTATGGAGATTCCATTTATTCTTACCAGAAGAGATAACGTATGAATGTTGCAGCCAATCTGTTAATGGAAGATTCCAAAGTAGAGATTCAAGAAATTGCATTGAAAATGGGATACGAAAATCCAGGAAAATTTTCATCCGCATTTAAAAGCGTGATGGGCGTGACACCAGCCAAATATAGAAAGCATTAAAAAGATCAGCAAATCGGTCATTATTTTTCCAGAAGTTTTTTAATATAGTATCTGGTTTGATTTTATTTAATTTATCCATAGCCGCAGCTCACTTTATCGAACGTACGTTTGTTGTGCGAGGTAAGTATAACATAAATAAAGAGAAAATAAAATATATTGACAAAAAAATATAAATAAAATATAATAATATAAACTTTATAAAATAAAGAAACTTTAAAAACAAAAGGAGATAGAGAAGATGGAGAGTAAAACATACGAAGAAGATTTTAAAATGATTCGATCTGCAATCGATGGTGCTAAGAATCCAATGAATCAATTAGGTGGATTTTTTAAAAGCTATGCAATTGTTAATATGATAACCGTTGTGTTATATTTAATCATTAGTTTATATCAAGGATTCGTGAGGGAAATGTATATTGGGAGAATGATATGTTTTGTTTATCTGGCGTATTATATTTTCCGAATGTACAAAGAGGAAAAAAGCAATACTAATCATTATTATCAGGCGATGCTTTATATTTATGGAAGCGTTGTAGTTGTGATCCCAGTCATTTTATGGATTGCAGGAATTATCGGATCATTTACATTAAATAATGAAGCTTCTCAGGCAGGAAAAATGTTAGAAATGTTGATGAATTTACAGGTGTTTTCAGCAATTATCTTATTAAGTGTATCATTTTTAATCGTCAGTTTTGTACGTGATAACAAAATATATGCTGTATGTGCGATAGGTAATTTAGTCGTTTACCTGATTGCGTTTGCGATAGATCAGGAATTATCAATTGGAAATATCGTGATACACTATCAAGATTTGTATTATTATGTTATGCTTATTATTGGCTATATGATATTAGCAAAATGTATAAGAAAAGAATGATTATAAATGAAAGAGGATATGTTACAGGGTGAAAGAATATCAAATACAGGAAGCATTTTGTTCAAAACTCAGACTACTGATCATCAGTCATCTGATCACAAAAAAATTGCTTTTTACAGAACTAAAGAAATTAACAAATGCATCGGACGGTAATCTTAGTATACAGCTGAAGAAATTAGAAAGCTGGGAATATGTTAAATCTGAAAAGAAACTAATGAATGGGAAAGCGGTAACACAATATGAAATCACAGAGATGGGAATTCAACAGTTTGAAGAATATGTTGATTTTTTGGAATCTGTGATTAAGGGTAAAGGTATCTAATATCAGAAGCATAAAAGTGTATTTGAATTAAAATAAAAATCCGCTATACTTAAGACAAAGTATAGCGGATTTTGAACATTTCGTGGAGGTTTATATGGTAAATACTTTAAAACTGCCAGTAGGAATCGATAGTTTTGAAAAAATCAGAAAGAATCGGTTTTATTATATTGATAAGACAAAGCTTATAGAACAGTTGGTGGAAACAGGTGGCGAGGTTACTCTTTTTACACGTCCACGTCGTTTTGGTAAGACCTTGAATATGAGTATGTTACGCTCTTTTTTTGAAATAGATGCAGACGAATCATTGTTTGATGGATTATATATTACAAAAAATAAAGAACTTTGTGAAGAGTATATGGGAAAATATCCGGTTATTTTCCTTTCATTAAAAAGTGTGGATGGATTAACTTTTGAGGATGCCAAGTATCGCATGACAGAGTTGATAGGTCTAGAAGCAGAGCGGTTTGGATTTTTGGAAGATAGTGAACATCTGTCAGAAAATGAGAAAAAACGATACAAAGCTATTATTTCATTAAATAATGGTATGAATACAATGAATGAAAAAATGCTGATATCAAGCCTTCAGGTTTTGTCGCAATTATTGTACAAGCATTTTGGAAAAAAGGTGATCATTTTGATTGATGAGTATGATGTCCCTTTGGATAAGGCTTTTCAGAATGGCTTTTACAGAGAGATGGTGTCATTGATCAGAGGTCTTTTCGGAATGGCGTTGAAGACCAATGATAGTTTACAGTTTGCGGTTTTGACAGGTTGTATGCGGATTTCTAAGGAAAGCATCTTTACAGGTCTTAATAATTTTGAGGTTTTATCAATCTTAAATGATCAGTATGATGAGAGTTTTGGATTTACAGATGCTGAGGTCAAAAAAATATTGAATGATTACAACTTTAAAGATCATTATTTGGAAGTTAAAGAGTGGTATGACGGTTATCATTTTGGAAATACTGATATATATTGTCCATGGGATGTAATTCAATATTGTAAAAGCTTATATTTAGATGTTTCTGCTAAGCCACAGGATTTCTGGTCCAACTCAAGTGGTAATGCTATCGTTCGTAGATTTATAGACAAGGCTGATATATCGACTAGAAACGAGATAGAACGTTTAATAGCAGGAGAGAGTATTGAAAAGGATGTTGTATCAGAACTCACTTATGATGAGATTGATAAAAGCATTGAAAATTTATGGAGTGTGCTTTTTACGACAGGATATCTGACACATAAAGGTTGTACAGAAAGTGGAAAATACCGTCTGGTAATTCCGAATAAAGAGGTTAGAAATCTTTTCGTAAAAAAAAATCAGAGAGTGGTTTTCTGATGTATCAAGAAATGATGGAAAAACATTGGAAGAGTTTTGCAGTGCATTTGTAGATAAAGATTCCGAAAAGATAGAACAGATTTTTGGAGACTATCTCTGGAATACCATCAGTATACGTGATACAGCAGTTGCAAAAGAAAAGAAGGAAAATTTTTATCATGGTATTTTGCTTGGACTTCTAGGATATAAATCAAACTGGCTGATCAAGTCAAATGCAGAATCAGGAATTGGTTACAGTGATATATTAGTGGAGGTTCCGACCAATAGAACAGGAATTGTGATTGAGATAAAGTATGCAGAGGACGGAGATCTGGATGCAGCATGTGAAAAGGCATTAAAACAGATTGAAGAGAAAGATTATGTGGCAAAACTAAAACAGGATGGTATGAAAAATTTTATCAAATATGGAATTGCTTGTTTTAAGAAAATATGCAAAGTTGTAGTTGAATAGTAAAAATTGATTTGTTGATAGTGTTGCATGTATGAGTCAGAAAGAACAAGAGAAGAAATATTTATAAGAATAAAGGGTGATACTCCGCATTTTTGAAAGCGTTTTTTACAAATCGCTGATCCGCGCCTGTTCCTTTGATAACTTCCTGGCTGCGAGCCAAAATGCCCGCAGCTACGGTCAGACAATCAACCACAGGGCGCTGCGAATTTGTAAAAAACGCATTCAAAAAGTGCTCATGTTGTCACCCTTTATTCTTATAAATATTTCTTCTCTTGTTCTTTCTGACTCATACAACGAAACGCTATTCAAACCACTACACAGTGTGTATGTTTTACTGTATTGGTATTTATAATAAACACTGTCTATCACTACCAAAAATTGAAAAACGATAACACTCAACATACACACCCACTTAAATTTTTCAATCTTGTAATTGTCCACACTTTAGACTTCTGGTATATGATAAAAATAAATAAACGATCGGAAGAGCAGCATTAGA
>ENA-OUNH01000242-OUNH01000242.1-human-gut-metagenome-genome-assembly--contig:-NODE-242-length-19837-cov-2.401776_pt1 | contig 19837 bp, 23 predicted proteins | sample MGYA00242806_ERZ504814 | MGnify/ENA primary metagenome ERZ504814 (study PRJEB26092, sample SAMD00036389) | human gut metagenome | host: Homo sapiens | study: EMG produced TPA metagenomics assembly of...
AAACCACAGTGATTCTTTTATCGTAATACTCTTTCAAGATCTCACGCTGACTGCCGATCTGGGGAAGTCCGGTTCCTACGATCACTGCCCCGATCAGACTTTCCCCTGTCAGATCAACACCCTCAGAAAAATCCCTCCAAGAACACAGAACCCTACCAGGGTACCTTCCCGTTCCTGAAATTCCTCCAAAAATCCTTCCCGTTCCTGTTCTGTCATATCCGGCGTCTGACACACGCAGCGCACCCAGTCTACGGAAAATTCTTCCTCATAAACCTGCAGTACGTCTTCCATAAGACGATACGACGGAAAAACACCATATAATTTCCCTGCCTCTGCCAGACACATCTGGCAATATATCCGGCGATCTTCCGGTATTCTGCACGATTTCTCCGGGTATACCGGCTGCTTACGTCGCTGCCGATAAGAATCCTGCGGTTTTCTTTTGGGAAAGGAGACTGCACATAAATCCCATAGGCATCACGGTCTGTTGTCAAAAGCTCCCGGTAATAGAGCATGGGAAACATTGTAGCTGAAAAGAAAATTGCACTTTTTCCTTTTTTCAGGTATTCTCCCAGATTTTCTGCCGGATTCACACAGAACAGCATCAGACGAAATCCTTCTTCTGCGCTGTTTTCGGTATATACTACATAATTTTCATCTACCAGCTCTGAAACATTTAAAAAATCACGCACTATAAAATAAAATTCCAGTATTTCCCTGCGTAGTTCTTCTTCCAGTTCTTTTTCCTCCAGTATTTCTTCCAGCTCACCTGATATCGTAAGAAATGTGATCGGCAGTACTCCGGGATTGGGCAGCACCTGATACCCTTTTCCTGTTTCCGCAAGATTCTCTTCCAGTTCCATCATCTGGCGATTTGCTTTATCCAGTGCTCTGGCCAGTTTTGAAAACCTCTTTCTTATCTTCTTTCGAAGTGCTACCAGACTCTGACGGGAAATACCGGCACTGTACATCTCTCTGCCACGTTCTACCAGATTATGTGCCTCATCGATCAGAAAAATATGATCCCCGGAAATATTTTCCCCGAAAAAACGTTTCAGATGAACATTGGGATCAAACACGTAATTATAATCACAGATGATCCCGTCTACCCAGATTGAAAGATCCAGACACATTTCAAAAGGGCACACCTGCCATTTTTCTGCATGAGCACGGATCACTTCTCTGGAATATACCTCTTCAGTGGTCCAGAGCTCATAAACCGCATCATTTACCCGGTCAAAATGCCCCTTTGCATAAGGACATTTCTCCGGTGTACATTCCGGAGTATCCTGAAAACACAGTTTTTCCTTTGCCGTGATCGCCGTTACCTTTGAATTTCAGACCTTTTTTCCCGCAGGATGTGAAATGCCTCCTGCGCCACAGTTCCTGTGATGGTTTTTTGCGGTAAGATAAAAAAGTGTTTCACCTTTTCCCTCACCGATGGCGCGCACGGACGGAAAAATGGCAGACATGGTTTTTCCCACACCGGTAGGCGCCTGAACAAATAAGGTCTTCCCGCTGGAAACCGTATGGTACACACCACTAACAATATCCCGCTGCCCTTCTCTGTATGGAAACGGAAACTGCAGATCCTTCATGGATGCATTTCTCTCTTTTTTCCAGTTAAGAGAATATGCGATCCATTTGTGATAGGCATCCAGAAGCTTCTGATACCAGCCTTTAAGCTCCTCTATGGAAAAATCCTCACGAAATCTCCTGGTTTCTTCCGTCTCAAGATGAGCGTAGGTCATCTGAATGTGGATTTCAGAAATCCCTTCTTTTTCTCCCCAGATCATTCCGTAACACATGGCCTGGGCACGGTGGACAGGTATTGGCATGTCCATTGCCTGGACATTTCCGTAAGTCCCCTTGATCTCATCAATATAAACGGCTCCGTCCTCTGTAAAGATCCCATCTGCACGGCCCTCGACCTGAATGACCACATCGTCGTATTCACTTTCTTTTTTCAGAGAAACCTCTGCCTGATAATCGCCCTTCATACTCCGCTGTATCTTGCGGTGAAGCCTTCCGCCTTTTAACATGGCTTCCTTATCTCCGGATGTCCCACTGCTGTTATCCAGATCTCCGCTCCTCAGTATAAATTCCACAAGATTTCTGACAGAAATCCGCACTCTTGGTTTTTCCATATTTTCACTCCCGGCAGCTGCCGGAATTCCAGTCCGGCAGCTATTCTTTTTCCATGCTATACCAGGATTATACCATAAAATATGATCCGAAAGCTTCCCATAATAAAAGGACGCATGTTCTGCTTTTCTTCTCATGAACTGCGCCCTTTTATCACCGTTTTCTTTATTCATATTTCTCAACCTGCTGCATACTTGGAAAGAACACGATTAAAATCCTCATCTTCTCCGTAACACTTTACTGTCAGAGTCTTTGTCAGATCCAGACTCAAAAGTCCGAGGATCGACTTTGCATCAATGATAATACGGTTATAAAATACATCAATATCAAAATTACATCTGCTGGCTGCACTGACAAACTCCTGTGCACTTTTTTCATCCAGTTTGATCTGTTTCTCCATAGCTGACCGCCTGCCTTTCTGATTTTTTCATATTTCAGTTTTACACAAAAGTTAAGTTTTTGTCAATACTGTTTATTTCATATCAAACTTTTTTCGACACAATGTACAATATCTTTGTCTTTCCTTTGGAAATCCTGTTGAATTTGATTGTATTATTTTTAGATAAATCTTGGATTTTTCCAAAAAAATCCGCCGCAGGACGGTATGTTACACGTACTGCGGCGGTTTTAAATAAATCGGATATTCGGAATCCGCTTTGCTACTTCCTCATAAACAAAATCCGTTTCCGGATTTATATCAATCGGATATTCGAAATCCGCTTCGCTACTTTCTCATAAACAAAATCCGTTTCCGGATTTATATCAATCGGATATTCGGAATCCGCTTCGCTACTTCCTCATAAACAAAATCCGTTTCCGGATTTTGTTTATATCCGTGTCAGAACAAAAATATCGTAGATTGCTCTGACTGCTTTTTCGAAATCACGATTCTCTACACCGATGATGATATTCAGTTCACTGGAACCCTGGTCGATCATCTTCACATTTACATTTGCATGGGCAAGAGCAGAGAAGATCCTTCCTGCAGTGCCTCTCTGGGATTTCATTCCACGACCAACAACTGCGATCAGTGCAAGGTCAGATTCCATCTCCACAAAATCAGGCTGCACCAGACGGTGGATACCTGCGATAACCTGCTGCTCTTTCTCCTCAAATTCGTCCTGATGAACATATACAGTCATGGTATCGATTCCGGATGGTACATGCTCAAAGCTGATTCCCTGATCTTCAAATACCTGAAGTACCTTGCGTCCGAACCCGATCTCACTGTTCATCATGGATTTCTCGATATTAATAGAGCAGAAGCCTTTCTTTCCGGCGATACCGGTAATAGTGAATTTCGGCTTCTTACAGGTGCTCTCTACGATCAGAGTACCTTTATCCTCCGGGCTGTTTGTGTTACGGATATTGATCGGAATTCCCTCTTTACGACCGGGAAAATGGCATCCTCATGAAGAACAGTAGCTCCCATGTAGGAAAGCTCACGAAGCTCTCTGTATGTGATTGCCTCGATAGGCTCCGGATTGTGAACGATACGCGGATCTGTTACAAGAAAACCGGAAACGTCCGTCCAGTTCTCATAAATATCTGCATGGATAGCCTTTGCAACCAGGGAACCTGTCACATCAGAACCACCTCTGGAAAATGTCTTTACCGTGCCATCTGCACATGCGCCGTAAAATCCCGGAATAACCGCATGCTGGGATTTGCTGAGCTTTTTGGAAAGGAGTTTATTGGTCTCCTCCGCTTCCAGATTACCAGCTTTATCAAAACGGATCACAGAAGCTGCATCCACGAAATCATATCCAAGATATGCAGCCATGATCTTACCATTGAGAAACTCTCCTCTGGATGCCGCATACTGGATTCCTGCCTGTGCACGGAAATCCTCATCGATCTTCTTGAACTCCTCCTCAAGAGAAAGGCTCAGTCCGAGTCCCTTGATGATCTCATAATATCGCGCCTTGATCGCATTGATCTTCTCAGTGATATCCTCCCCTTTGGATGCTGCGTCATAACATCCATAAAGCATATCCGTCACTTTGATATCCTCGTCAAATCTCTTTCCCGGAGCTGACGGAACTACATAACGGCGGCTCTCATCACTGCGGATGATATCGCCCACTTTCTGGAACTGCTCCGCATTTGCAAGAGAACTTCCACCGAATTTTACAACTTTTTTCATGATAACACCTCTCACCTGTAATTTCGACTTCCAGCGCCGCCTTTTCACCATTCACTGCAACGCTTTACCACAGAAACCTACGGCTATTTTATTGAATAATTTGTAATTTTGCAAGCATTTCCGTAACATTTCTGCAAAAAAGTCAAATTATACAAGAGAAAAGTATCTCCTGACCTGTTTCTTATGCACAGTACTGCTTCAGAATGTTCTCGAGAGCTGCAGCGCTGCTTGTGTGACAGCGGCATACCGGAATGGATTTTTTCTTTGCTTCTTCTACTGCGCAGTTTACCATTTTGTGGGAAACGGTACTGGTGAACAGGATCATCAGATCCGGCACCCCGATCTTTTTCTTCATGGCTCCTTTTCCTTGGCAAAAACTTTCGCCTTGCATCCGAAGCCTTTGCAGATATCCTCATACTGACATACCATTCTTTCATTACCGCCTACAATTACAACGCTCATAATTCACTCTCCTTTGATCTCTGAACTTTTATATGACTGTTTCAAGATTATTTTAAACTAACTTTACTTTTAAAATATTGAGTTAGTACTTGCTAACTCATTTATTATAATACCATCTCACAAAAAGTTTGTCAAAGGTAATTTTAAATTCTGTCTGATTTTTTATATCCTGTGATCTCGCATACTGTAAGTATGCCGTTTTTTACCTGAAAATGAACATCCATTCCTGCAAAAGGCATTCCGTATATCCTCTCCGGATCTTTCTGGTAGGCAGGCCTCGGATCCTCTCTGAGCACGCCTTCCAACGCAGTAAGCTTATCCTCCGGAATCCTTGCCTTCCATTCTTCCGGGATCTCTACCTGCAGAAAATGCTGCTCCACCTTCGTCGCAAAGCCGCCCAGCGCTTCCGGATGGCAGTCTGCCACAGGCAGATATGGCTTGATATCATAGATGGGGGTCCGTCCATCAGGTCCGCACCGGATACGATCAGTACAGGAGCTTCTTTGCTTTCCAGATCGATTTTTTCAAGCTTCACACAGGATAAGCCTACTGGATTGGGACGGAAGGGCGATCTGGTGGCAAATACGCCCATCCTTTCATTTCCGCCCAGGCGTGGCGGACGTACTGTAGGGGACCAGTTCTCACGGATCGACTGTGAAAACTCCCACAGCAGCCAGATATGCGAAAAATCTTCCAGTCCTTTTACCGCTTCCCGTACCCGGTATTCCGGTTCAAAAACAATACAGGCTGTCAGTTCTTCCACTCGACCGCTCTGACGCGGGATTCCGAATTTTGTCGGAAAATCACTTCTGATCCTTGCGATTATCTTCATATCCCTATTCTCCCTTTCACTTGCCAGATATACACCTCATGCGCCTGTTACATAATTCTGCTTTCAATGACTGTCATGTCATTTCCGTCAGATCCTCTTGTAGGCAACACAGTTTTTTTGCCGCTTGGCCTGATAGAGAAGCCTGTCCGCTTCCATCACTCCATCTCTGACCTTACAGCTTCCATATACACCTCCCACGCTCATGGAAAGCCGGATTTCTTTGTATTCCGGCACATCTGCCATTGCGATCTCTTCCCGGATATCTTCCAGCTTCTGCTGAAATACCTTTTCCGGAATTTCTTCAAACATCAGAAGAAATTCGTCTCCTCCATAACGCAGTACCACGTCATCTGCCCGCACATGCTCAAAAATCGTTCTGACAATGGTACAAAGCGCCGCATCTCCAGCTACATGGCCATAGCTGTCATTGATCTGTTTAAAATTGTCCACGTCGATCATAGCTATAGCCCCCATCTTATCCAGGGATTTCAGCTGTTCCTCAAAATATCTCCGGTTTCTGGCACCAGTCAGCGGATCTTCATATAATTCCCGGTTGAATCTGCTGATCTTATCGATCAGAGATCCGCTTCCATAAGCTCCCAGAAAGATCTTATCCGTCATTTTTAAAGACCATTTCCATGACAAGAGGTGTCCCGTCTATAACCACATATTTGGCGATTACCTGATAAATGTCATCATTGACGAACTCAAATTTCGTCATTTTGTTTTTACGGGCAAAAACTTTGGCAGAAATACAGTTCTCACATCTTCTGCCTTTATTCCACACTGCAAAGCATTTATGTTCTGCTTCATAAGAGCAATCGTCTGAGCCAATATTTACCGGAGCTGTACGGCTAACATCCACCAGTCTTACAATGTCAAAAACCGTCTTCAGCATTTCTATTTCCATATTTACTTCCCGGGCAGTCATAAATACACCCTTATCTTTATCCATAGTATTTTCCTGCGTTTCTGAAATATTATATACATTCATGATAACATATTGCACATCAATTCACAATTGTATTTCATCGTCGTTTATGCTATTGTATAGTGTATAAGAAGTAATATTTTTATCAGGAGGTTTCATATGGCACAGAGACGTACAAAGATAGAAGTACTCAATGAGAAAATTTCCAAAGTAGATTCCAAGATTGCTGCCTGCACCGAAAAGATAGCAGCGCTGGAGGATGAAAAAACTGCACTGGCAGCTCAGCTGGATGAGATCCGCAAAGCTGAAAAAAGGCAAAGGAAGCTGCTGAACTGAAACGTCTGCTCAAGCTGATGCAAAAAAAGACATTTCCGTAGAAGATCTAGAAGCCATGATCTCCAGGGAAGCCTGAAACAGATCCTCAGCAAACAAAAACCGGTTTACGAAGAATTTTTCTTCCAAACCGGTTTTTTTGCGATCTTTCTATGATACGATCTGTATATTTCTGCAATCTTTATATTCTTTGGAACAGCTTTCCGTCAGGATCACTGCTCCGTCAAATGAAAAGAACGTCACCGCACTGATCTGTCCGAATTTGGAGCTGTCAGACACTACGTACTTTTCCAGACACTGCTCCATGGCGGTTCGCTTTACCAGTGCTTCATTGGATTCCGGCGTGGTAAAGCCTTCTCTCTGCGTCATCCCGTTGGTCCCGAAAAAGCCCTTTGTAAAATGATAATTCTTCAGCATCTGCATGGCCTGACTTCCGATCACAGCTTCCGTAGATCCCTTCAGTTCTCCGCCGATCAGAAGCACACGGACTCCCATCTGAGCCAGAGCCCTGGCATGGGAAACACCATTGGTGACAAAAGTCGCCCTGGAGCCTTCCAGATGCTCCAGCATATATCCGGTAGTCGTTCCCGCATCCAGATACACAAAATCTTCCGGACGGATCAGAGCTGCCGCATAGACTGCGATCTTCTTTTTTTCTTCAATATTCAGCTCAACTTTCTGGGCTACGGTAGGCTCATAGGCATTGACAGTATGTTCCAGTGCCACCGCACCGCCAAAAACCCTGGTCAGCTTCCCCGCCTTGTAAAGCGCCGTGATGTCTCTGCGGACCGTAGATTCCGATGCATCCAGGATATCTTTCAGTTCTGTTACCGTAACACTGTTTTTTTCTCTGAGAAGGCCGAGTATGATCTCGTATCTCTGCTCCGTCAGCATTCCTTTTCCTCCTTCAAAAAAGACATCCCGATCGACCGGACCGGGATGCCTTCTGTTCACTCATTCTGAGATTACAGGTTCTCCTGCATGAATTTGCTTACTGCCTCGTATGCTGCATCCTCATCTGCACCATCGAATGTAAAGGTAACCTCATGTCCCTTCTTTACGCCAAGTCCCATAAGTGCAAGAAGCTTTCTGCACTCTACAGTCTTGCCGTCCTTCTCGATAGTGATCTTGGACTCGAAACCTTTTACAAGCTTCACAAGCTCTCCGGCCGGACGTGCATGGATTCCTTCGTTATCTGTTACTACATACTTGAATTCTTTCATTTCTTTATCCTCCAGTTTTCATTTTAATTTAAAAAAATTTAAGCAACTTTTTTCTTCAGTACCCCGAGAAGTACAGCTGAGATCAGAGTTCCCACAACCAGTGCGACCAGATACATCATTGCATTACCTACAACCGGGAATACGAAGATTCCACCATGTGGTGCCATCAGTGTACAGTTGAAGAACATGGAGATTGCTCCGGCTGCTGCGGAACCGACGATACAGGACGGAAGTACATGGACCGGGTCAGATGCCGCAAAAGGAATCGCACCTTCTGTGATAAATGCAAGTCCCATAATAAAATTGGTCGGTCCTGCCTCACGTTCTTCTTTTGTAAATTTGTCTTTAAACAGCAGGGATGCGAGTGCGATGGCACACGGAGGAGTCATACCTCCCACCATAACTGCTGCCATAATGTCATAGTTGCCTGCCGCAATAGCTGCTGTACCAAATACATATGCTGCTTTGTTGAACGGGCCGCCCATATCAATGGCCATCATACCACCAAGAACCAACCCTAAAATTACTTTACTTGAATTTCCCATGCCTGTCAAGGCATTATTTAATCCTGTATTGATACCGCCCATGATCGGCTCTACAACGAAGGTCATACAGAGTCCCATAAGAAGTACACCAACAACCGGATAGATCAGTACAGGCGCTATTTTTTCCAGTGCTTCCGGAAGTTTATCACAAACTTTACGAAGTGCAAGAATCAGATATCCTGCAAGGAAACCTGCGAGAAGAGCTCCCAGGAAACCGGACTTTCCGTTTGCTGCGATCATACCGCCTACAAGACCAACTGCAAGTGCAGGTCTGTCACCGATTGCCATTGCGATAAAGCCGGCCAGTACAGGAAGCATGAAGCCAAATGCTGTATCACCAATATGTTTCAGAACAGCTGCTACCGGTGTGATGGTACCAAAGTTTGCTCTCTGGTCTGCCGGAAGGGAACTTAAATCTACGCTTAAGCCATCGATCAGAAATGCAAGAGCAAATCAGAATACCGCCGCCAACAACCCAACGGAAGCATATGAGATACGCCGTTCATCAGCTGCATGTATATCTTGTGTCCTGCTCCGCCGCCTGCTTTTGCATTTGAGGAAGAGCTCTGACTGCCTGCTGCCGCATGATATACCGGAACATCTCCGGAAATCGCACGTTCCACAAGCTGGTCTGCTTTGCTGATTCCATCGGAAACCTGACATTCGATGACTTTCTTCCGTCGAAACGATCCATCGGAACTTTGGCATCTGCTGCCACGATAATACAGTCTGCTTCCTGGATCTCTTTGTCAGTAAGTACATTTTTTGCTCCGCCGGAGCCTCTTGTTTCTATTTTAATGAAGCAATCTTTCGCCTTGGCTGCTTTTTCCAGTCCTTCTGCTGCCATGTAGGTGTGGGCAATACCTGTCGGGCAGGAAGTAACTGCCAGCAACCTGGCTCTGGCTCCTTCGGAACTTCCAGTGTCTGCCAGTCTCTCATCAATATCCTTCTTCTCATCGTCTGCCTTGTCGATGATCTCCATAAATTCATCTACAGATTTCGCATTGCGCAGGGACTCTGTAAAATTGTCATCCATCAGCATTACGGAAAGCTTGCTGAGTACATCCAGATGAATATTGTCTTCTGTATTCGGTGCTGCGATCAGAAAAAGCAATGTAACCGGCTCATCGTCCAGAGCTTCGAACTCCACGCCGTTTTTTACAACCATGGCTGCAAGTCCCGGTTTCTTTACTGCGTCACATTTTCCATGAGGAATGGCGATTCCCTCACCGATTCCTGTTGTGCTCTCTTCCTCTCTTAAGTATACCTGTTTCCGATAAGCTTCTCTGTCGCTGATCTTCTCGCTCTTTACCATAAGATCAACGGCCATATCCAAAGCTTCGGATTTACTCTTCGGTGCTGCATCCAGTGAAATGCTCCGTTTATCGAGCAGGTCTGTGATTCTCATCTTTCCTTCTCCTTTCTTCCTTACCCCTCTGTTACCTGTTTATATACAGCCTGAACCTCTTCCTTTGTGGCAAGATTTTCAGAAAATGCACTTGCACTTCCTGCGGAAATTCCCATATGGAATGCGTGCTCATAATTCTGTTTTCCATCCAGCCTGCCATAAAGCCTGCTACCATGGAATCTCCTGCTCCTACACCATTTACCAGTATTCCCTTTGGTGCCGGTTTCTCAAATACCTGTCCGTCCTCTGCTACCAGGACAGCACCTTCACCGGCCATGGAAATTAATACGTTTCTGGCACCTTTTTCCTGGAGTTTCTTTCCATAAGGTATCACATCCTGACGGGTTTTAAGTTCCACCCCGAAGATTTCTCCCAGTTCATGGTTGTTGGGTTTCACAAGGAACGGATGATATTTCAGTACATTCACAAGAAGATCTCTTGTTGCATCCACAACGATCATTACGCCTTTTCCGTCCAGTCTCGCCATGATCTTCTCGTACATATCATCCGGCATGGATGATGGTATGCTTCCTGCAAGGAAAAGCACATCTCCTTCTTTCAGGGTATCAAGCTTCTCCATCAGCTCCTGAACTTTATCATTGCTGATCTTGGGTCCCATTCCGTTGATCTCAGTTCCGTCAATGGATTTCAGTTTCAGATTGATTCTGGAAACGCCCTCCGGGATTTTGATAAAATCGGATTTCACTCCCATTTCCCTGAGCTTTCTTACAATCTCATCTCCTACAAATCCAGCCATGAAGCCAAGTGCTGTATTCTCGATTCCAAGATTCATCAGCACTGTGGAAACGTTGATTCCCTTTCCGCCCGGAAGCATCAGCTCGGAACTGGTTCTGTTGGTAAGTCCAAGTTTAAAATCTTCCACGGAAACGATATAGTCCAGAGATGGATTAAAAGTAACTGTGCAGATCATTTTTCTCCTCCCATATTTCTATAATTGCGGCTTTCTGACCGCTTTTTGTTGTTTCTCATTTGTTGAACTTAGTATACTTCCAAATTCATTCAAAGTCAATCAAACTAGTTCACAAAATTCATGACTGATTTTGGTTGAGTTTGCACAAAAAAAGTGCATCATACCCAGTTTTTCCAGGTCAACACACTTTTATTCTGATCTTATTTGAATGTTTTGACTGTATTTTATTGTCATTCCAGTTATATCAATAAATCAGCATATTTATTTTCTAATTTTTACCCATTTCGTTCACGTTCATTCATATACAGTGAAGATAAATATTCTTCTGATATTTTTCATCAGCTCTTTCGTCACCGTATCCTCTTTAAACCGAACTCCTCCGATCTGACGCACCGGCATGATTCCCATCAGAGAATTGGTCACAAAACATTCCTGATACCATTTCAGATCCTGAACATAGATATCTGTTTCTTTTACCTCTTCACTTTCACAGAGATACTCCCGCAGGATTCCGGGAAGAAGACCGCAGCTGACTTCCGGTGTGCAGATCACACCTTTTCGCACAAAAAAAACATTACTCACAGTTCCTTCCGAAATCTGCTCCTTTGTATTAAGAAAAAGTCTCTCGTCCATTCCAGCAGCCGCAGCATTTCTTTTTTTCCAGGATACAGTCTCCGTAATTCATAGTCTTATGATATACCAGCGGAGAAGTTTCATTTCGTTTTACCTCACTAATATCCATGTAAAAACCCTTCTCATATTTCTCAGGTGTATAATGATTGGCACGCAGAGAAAAAACTTCGTTTTCTTTTGTGAGCATCACCTTTAATCCGCAGTGTTCCAGATTTCCAAATTCATCCTGTACTTCTTTCTGCGCTTTCTGTTCTTCCAGATACTTTACGATCTTCTGCGCTGTGATGCCCCGCTCTGCAAGATCACCTAGATTCAGGAATGCAGCTGCACGCTCCAGTCTTTTCAGATGCTTTTCCAGAAGTATGGGGGCTCCCTGCTCGATCCCTATTGTTTCAAAAGCTCCAAGACCAAACTGAAAGCATTCGTCCAGTATCACGTTCATATATGTTCTCCTCTTTTCTTATATCCACGCATTGTGCTCCTGTACTGTCCAATAAGATCCTCCGCGTTTGCTACTGCAACGCCTCCAGGATTGCTTTGGCTTTCTGCAAAGTTTCTTCATATTCAAATTCCAGATCTGACTCTGCAGTGATCCCGCCCCCAACACCAAGATAATATTTTCCTTCCTTATGAAGTGCTGTACGGATCACAATATTGAAATCACAGCTTCCATCCAGTGTCAGATATCCGATAGAACCTGTGTAAAGATTACGTTTACCATGCTCCAGCTCGTCAATGATCTCCATAGCCCGGTATTTCGGTGCACCTGTGATGGAACCGCCCGGAAATGCAGCTTCCAGAAGATCCATAACGTTTTTGTCATCTGCAAGTGTTCCTTCTATATCAGATACCAGATGAAAAACCGTTGCATAAGCTTCCACTGTAAAAAGTTCTGTTACTTTTACACTTCCAGGCGTGCATACCCTGTTCAGATCATTTCGTTCCAGATCTACGATCATCAGAAGCTCACTTTTATCTTTTCCGGAATCTTCCAGTTCCTTCCGGAGCATTTCGTCTTCCTCAAGTGTTGCACCACGTTTTCGGGTTCCTTTTATCGGACGGGTATTTACATGACGATCTTTCATTTTCAGAAAACGTTCCGGAGATGCACAGATGATCTGATAATCCCGCAAATCCATATATCCGCCAAATGGTGAAGGATTGTTTTTTCGAAGGTCATAAAAAACATCCAAAGGCTGCTTTTCGCTTTCAATGGTCAGCTGCTGGGTCATATTGGCGATATAAATATCCCCTTCTATGATATAACGGATCATCCGATCTACAGCCTGTTTGTACTCTTCTTTTTCAAAGTTTGGGTGAACCTGGATCTTAAATTTCTCACGGTGAGAAACCGGATCAGTTATCTTTTTCTCTGCCTCCGATACTGATATCTTACCAAATTTCACATTTTCCTGAATCTCTTTTTCCATTGACCGGATCAGCTCCGGGGCATTCCCTGTGATTCCGTTGGACACAAGATAAGTTCTTTTTTCCCTGCAGTCTTCCACGATAAAACAGTCATAAAATGTCAGTACTGCTTCCGGGATCGTCACAAGATCTTTTTCTCCTGTAGGAACTCCCATCTGTTCTCTTCCATAATCATAGGAAAAATATCCTATCGCACCGGATACGATCGGCAGCGGACATTCATTCTTATCCTCGTGTGTATTAAGATATTCCCGCATGTAATCTTCGAATGTTTTTCCCGTTTCAGGTTTTCCGTTAACTGTAAATGTGTCTCCGTCTTTTACCAGTTTGAGATAGGGAGCTCTTCCTATAATAGAGTACCGCCCCAGATCATTTACAAGGGAAGAATCCAGAAAAGCACACCCTGCTTCTTTCTCGTAGATGCGGAAGATATCTGCTGCCGGAATGTATGGTTTCAGTTCTTTTATGATACGCTGATTATTATACATGTTTTACTCCTTATGCTGTTTTCTCTGTCAGTTCTTCTTTTTCTTCCTGAAACTGCTCCGCGATCTTACAAAAATTCTCCAGAAGTTCGTGCCCATATTCTGTAAGAACAGCTTCCGGATGGAACTGCACTCCATACAGAGGAAGTGTTTTATGGGAAATTCCCATCACCGCTCCATCTTCCGAAACTGCATCTACCTGATATTCTTCCGGCAGGCTGTCTCCGCGGACGATCAGCGAATGGTATCTTGTTACCTTAAATTTTTCCGGCAGATCTGCGAATACACCGGTTCCGTAGTTGCGGATCTCTGTAACTTTCCCATGCATGGGACAGCTGCCTTTTTCTACTACTGCGCCTGCACAGTGTCCCAGAACCTGATGTCCCAGACAAACACCCAGAATCGGAATCCTGCCCTGAAATCTTTTTACCGCTTCTACACAAAGTTCTGCATCCCAGGGTCTTTTCGGACCTGGAGAGAGGATGATTCCTTCAGGGTTCAGTTCTTCCAGTTCCTCCAAAGTGATCTCATCACAGCGTTTCACCAGGATCTCTCTTCCCAGTTCCTGAAAATATGCTTTCAGATTATAAACAAATGAATCAAAATTATCGATCATTATATACATGATTTTTCCTCCCAACAGTAAAGACAAAAAAGGGATAACAACAGGCATGCCTAATAAACATGCACAGTCGTTATCCCTTACGGTCCGTAATCTGTACGTTCAATATAGATTATTATTTCTGGTTCTTGGTCTCCTCATAATGATGGATGTCAGCCAGTACTGCGTTTACATCAAGTCCATGTACCATGCATGCCTCCTCAAGAGACTCACCGATAGAAGACGGGCAGCCGATGCAGTGCATTCCTTCCTGCATAAGAATGTATGCGATCTTCTCATCGTATGCAAGCATTTCACCCATTGTTGTTTCTTTTGTGATTTCCATGATCTATATTCTCCCTTCTGGATCTTCGTTTTTAACCGGAATTCCGGAACAGCCGGGATTCTTTGCAGTTATAGTATCATTATAACTGCATATCCCATAATTGCAAGCCCCAAAATTTATTTCTCAAACCTTTAACGGTTTGTTTTTCGTTTTTCTTCCATTTCCGCATTACATAAATGTAATACGGAATCAGTGGATCAGTGCGGCGATCCACGCAGCCGGATCAGCCAGACATACACCTGCGAAGCTTGTTTTTCCGGCAACAAACATAACGATAGCACTTCGTGCCACCAGCTCAAACACACCACCCAGCATTGGAACAAGGCCATATCCCAGTCCCTGCAGACCGTTTCTGTAAAGGAAAATACTTCCAAGGAACGGATATGCCCAGAATACTGTGTGAAAATATGTAACGGAGACATTGATCACATCTGTCTGGGAACGGTCAATAAACAGCCATGTCATATATTTTCCGAAGAAAAACATTACGATCATAGTCACAACACTCCAGATCAGGATCATGATCTGGGTGTAACGCATACCTTCATGTACACGATCCATTCTTCCTGCACCGCGGTTCTGTCCCACATAAGTCGCAGTAGTCGCTCCAAAAGCCACAAATACCGTTGCAATGATATTCTGGATCTTTCCTGCTGCAGAAAATCCTGCCATGTATACAGATCCATAAATATTTACCGCTCCCTGCACAATGATAGTTCCGATGGCTGTGATGGAAAACTGCAGTCCCATTGGAATACCCAGTGCCAGAAGATAACGGAAACTGGTAAGTGAAATCTCGAAATCTGCTTTTTTCAGATGAAGGATCGGGAATTTCTTAATAATAAAGACCAGGCAGCAAATCGCTGAGATCGCCTGTGCGATAACCGTTGCATAGGCACAGCCCTCAACTCCCATTCCTCCTTTTACAATAAATGCAATATCCAGTGCCACATTAATGGCCGCTGAAATAATCAGGAAATACAGTGGCGATTTGGAATCTCCCAATGCACGAAGAAAAGCCGCCAGGGAATTATACGCAGCTGTTACGATCAAACCTGCATAGATGATACCCATATATCCTTTTACAGAACCCATCAGCTCCTCCGGTGAGTTCATCAGCCGCAGGATCGGCTCATTCAAAGCCTCCAGTCCAATAGTCATCACAATGGCAAAAGCCGCTGCAAGATAAATAGACATAGCTACATAATGGCGCATCTTATCATACTGCTTTGCCCCAAACCACTGGGACACCAGAATGGCAAAACCACTGCTCAGTCCATTCAGCCATCCGGTTACAAAAAACATCAGCGAACCGGTGCTTCCAATAGCAGCCAGCGCATCCACACCCAGGAACTGTCCTGCTATAATAGAATCTGCAATGTTGTAAAACTGCTGAAAAATATTTCCAAGACACATAGGGATCATAAACCGGATGATCAGCTTCACCGGGTTTCCCACAGTCATATCATTGGTTGTATCTTTTCCCATTTTTCGCTCAACTCCTCTCCCCAAAATCTCATGATTTATTCTTTGCAAACTTATATATCATATTAAAAAATATCCCGGATGTCAACGCATTCCAGGATATTTTTGTAAATTATTATATGATATTTTTATCTGTATTCTGTCATCAGTTTATGAAGGCCTTTTACAAAAATCTCCGTCATTTTCTGAAAACTGTCAATACTCAGAAATTCATTTGCCTCATGTGCCAGTTCTTCCTCATATGGGAACAGAGGTCCAAATGCCACAGCATTTGGAAGTGCTCTTGCATAAGTAGCTCCTCCGATCGCCATTGGCTCTGTATCCATGTCTCCCGTTACTTCCTGATAAGCTGACATCAGACACTGAATCAGTGATGAGTCCTTTTTATGGTACACTGGTGCCAGATAATCAAACTTTCAATTATAAAAGAAACCATATTTTTTCTAGCTGTCGCTCCAGTAACTCTCTGATATCACTGTATTCTACAGATGCAGGATAACGGATATTACACTGAAGAAGGATCCTGCCATTTTCATCCATATTTACAGTTCCCACATTAAAAGTCAGTACCCCGGCCGGATCTTCCATGGCGCAGCCCAGACGTGCTCCGTCATAGTCCATTCCAACAGCCTGATGAAACTGCTTCATATAAGAAGCATGGGAAAGTTTTTCCCCGAACTGTCCCAGTGTTTCCAGAAGACATGAAACTGCGTTGAAGCCTTTTTCCGGGCTCATGCAGTGTGTACTGATCCCTCTGACTGACAGCTTCAGGAATCCATCTGCAATTTCCACTGTCACCTGTTCCGGAAGTTCAAGATTTTCTGCTGTTTTTTCCGGATCTTCACATTTCAGAAGGCAGCTAGCTTCATCCGGGACAATATTTCTGCTGCGGCCACCTTTTAATTCCACAATCTGTATCTCTGCCTTTTCATCCGAAGTTTCCGCAGAAGTAAGATCAAAATCAAGAAGTCCTTTTTCACAATATAAAAGCGGAAAATTGGCATCTGGTACTACAGAGACCTGTGGAAGTGTTTCCGCATGATCCAGATAATACCGGATACACTGCCAGCTCTCTTCCTCATCTGTTCCTACGATCATCCGAAGGCAGGCATCTTCCGGGATCATCTGATTGTCTGCCAGATATTTCATGGCAAACAGGGAAGCTACCAGCGGTCCCTTGTCATCAGAAGTTCCTCTTCCATAAAGTTTTCCGTCCTTTTCCACAGGCTCAAAAGGTTCTGTATTCCAGCCTTCTCCTGCACTGACTACATCTGTATGACAGAGGATTCCTATCATCCTGCTTCCTTTTCCGGCTGTGATCTCTCCTGCATATCCGTCATAATTTTTTACCTGAAATCCCATTTGCTGCCCCATATTCAGGACATACTCCAGAGATCTCCGGATATTTTTTCCAAAAGGAGCTCCTTTAGACGGTGTATCTTCAAAAACCCCGGGGATAGCCACCAGTTCACTTAAACGTCTGACCATCTCTGCTGTATTTTTTTCCATGTATTCTTTAATTCATTTATTTTTCACCTTTTTTCACCAGTCTCCATATCAGATACAGGATTCCGGAAACCAGCATTCCGTTGATAAAAGAAATTCCCACAGTCAGAAATGTAGCTGCAAAACCTAATGCCCAGGTTACAATTCCTGCCACGGACCAGCCTTCACGAAACGTAAAGCTCTCTGCCTTTCCTTTTCCAAGTATCCAATATTCCACAATAAACAGAGCAATGATCGGCATAAACGCATTTCCGAGAAGTGTAAGGAATCCTTCAAAATTTCCGGCTACACCAACAGCTGCCAGTACAGTCCCTATAGCTCCAAGAACAACGGTAGCCACAGAACGTCCGCTTTCTTTCAGATTAAATACCATAACTGCATTCAGACCTGCACTGTAAGCATTCGTTGTATTGGTTGTCCATGTTGCAAGGATCAGCACCACCATACCAAGAAATGACAGTCCGATTTCAGAAAATACAAGAGAAATATCATATTGCTGTGCAATTCTTGTCATCACTGCACCAAGGATCAGCATAGCCATTCCTGCCGGCATTACACCGATAGCAGAAGAAAGAACTGTATCTTTTCTTGTTCTCTGATATCTTGTAAAATCAGGTGCATTCAAGGCGCCGGTAGCCATGAAGCTGATCGTAAGCACTACGCCGTCTGCAAAACTCATAGACGGATCTTCGATCACCATACTTAAATTCCCTGTTCCAAAACGCTGAATTGCTGCCACACATCCGATCACAGTAACGATCACAAGTGCAGGAATGGCAATCTTGTTCAGTTTGTCCAGGGCATTGATTCCATATACTGCTGTGACCAGCATGATCACGCCCCACACAACTGTTGATACCGGAATCGGGATCTTTACCCCTGTACCAGTTTCGATCAGATTGGAAAACGCGGATCCGCACACACCATTCTGTACTGCAAACCAACCAATCATGGAGATCATGAACAGTGCAGAGATCAGTTTTGATGAGCCCTGTTTTCCAAAAACACCGGATGCAACAACACATGTCGGTACTCCGAGATCGCTCCCCATAATTCCGCAGAATATCATCAGTGCCACGATCACTGCATACCCGATCACTCCTGACCAAATGGCCTGTGACATCGGCATGGATTCTGCCAGGATTCCTCCCAGCATCAGACTTGGCACACAGATCATGATTCCTGCCTGGATCATGGCAACGTCTGCCCAGCTTTTTCTTCTTCCATCGGAACCTGCTCCAGTGTGACAGATTCCACATTTCCTGCTTTTCTTTTCCTGTTCCACTCTCATACCTCTTTATTCTTTTTTATCTCCAGCATGGATTCGATCCGCACAGCCAGAGAAATGATCTCATGAAAAAGCAATGGTTGCTCTTCTACATCCAGATAATTTCTCAGACGGTTAATGCGATACCGGATGGTATTCTCATGCTGTTTCAGTTTTCTGGCAGTTTCTCTAAAATCTCCATTGCACTGCACATATGCCCTTGTTGTAAGAAGTATGTCTTTCATGCCTTCTTCTGTCGTTTTTGCTGCGATCTCGCGACAAAATTCATCATAAAATTCCTGCATTTCCCGACTTCCCCGGATAGGAAGAAGAAGCTGCTGCGGAGAAAGCGGATCATAAATCTGTAATCTCCGTTCTGATGCCTGTGCCATATCCAACGCATCCCCAGCTTCCAAAATTGTCCGTTCTACCCGATACCTGGCATAAGGTCTGCCAATTCCAAGTCTGCTTTTATGACAGCTTCTCAAAAGCTGTTCACACACCACAATTCTGTGCTGTTCCAGTTCCCTCATGGAATCCGCACTTAAAATACAGATATCATAATTATCCGCCGGAATGAATATATCAAAAGCCGAACATACTTCTCCGGCTGCTTTTTCCGTGAGCTTTTTCTCTGATCATCCCGGATATAGACAGCCTGAACATACTCCCTGATCCCCGGATTAATGCTGAAAAGGATCTTCATCCGTTCCTGCGGCAAAGTCCTCGATGCCAGGATCTTATCCAGCTTCAGCTGGTTAAGTACATTTGTCTGTTCCTCCAGGATACACTGATTGATAACACCAAGAACCTCTGCATAAGAAATATCTTCCCTCATACAGATAACAGGAAACTTTTTTTCTTCACAGAAAACGAGCATTTCTTCTGAAAAAAGCTCTGCACGCTCTTCCATCATCACACACAGTCCGCTGCAATTTCCTTTTACAAGAAGCTCCAGAACCCGCATCAGTTCTTCCGATCCCGGCTGGAACTGCAAAAGAGATGTAATAAAAAAATCTCCAGGTGCCAGGATATCTTTTTTCCAAAACATCCTCTTTAAATGGCGCATCAAAAACAGAATGCCCTTTTTACGATCCTGTCAAGACCTGTTTTCCCGGACAGAATTTTTA
>ENA-OUNH01000244-OUNH01000244.1-human-gut-metagenome-genome-assembly--contig:-NODE-244-length-19556-cov-2.909671_pt1 | contig 19556 bp, 18 predicted proteins | sample MGYA00242806_ERZ504814 | MGnify/ENA primary metagenome ERZ504814 (study PRJEB26092, sample SAMD00036389) | human gut metagenome | host: Homo sapiens | study: EMG produced TPA metagenomics assembly of...
TTACTGCGATATGCTTCTGCTTCCCAGTGTGTGATAAAATATGTGATCTCATCAGTCATCTGCAGCGGACCGCCAAAGCTCTCTGCATACACTGCAAGCTTGATCGCATCCTTTACCAGAAGCTGTGCCTTTGCTGCCTTTCCTTTGTCATCTTCCATGATAAATGCGCCAACGCCCTGTACCAGGATCAGTCTTGGCTCTTTATCATGCTCTGCCATAAATGCATCCATCGCATTTTTCGCCTCATCAATATTTTCTACAAATAACGGATAAGGTCCGCAATATACAATATGATCCGGAGTAAACGGCTTCAGAAGAGGTGCCGCAGCAGTTTTATCTTTTACAAAATGATCCGCCTCCGCAGCCGGTACGACTTCCACCGCATGTCCAAGCAGACTGGAAAGCTTCTGTGCTGCCTGCTCTTTTTCAGGTGTAACTGCATCACTTACATCCGCAATTCTCTTTACCTGCTTTTCCAGCTTTCCGATCACACCATCGAATAAAACGCCGATCTCCTCTACAGTATCAGCCGCAACAAAAATTCCGTGATTCTGAAGCAGAAGAACCTGCACGTCTTTTCCTGTTTCTTCTTTATAGGCATTCATTTTCTCGAAGCAGATGCGGGCAAGTGTGTATCCCGGTTTGCAGATATCGATCCAGAGTACATCTTTTCCAAGAAGCTCTTCGCAAAGAGCCTTTGCGCCCTTTCCGCAGGTCAGTCCATTGATAAGTGTCGGATGAACATGCAGGACATACGTATAGGCAAACAGATTGTGGAGCAGTGCTTCCACGCTGGGACGTTTGGTTTTATCCTCATCGGTCACTGCCGCCATTACATCTGCAAGATATGCAGATTCACGCTTCACATCATCCGCCGGATATTCCGTTTTCATGATCTCATTCAGACGGGCTCTGTCCATTTTGACAAATTCCTCTGCCTTAATGGTAGCAAGCTGTGTACCGGATCCCTTTACATACAGTGTTGTATCGTCTTTTACAGAAGTATTACCGCCTCCTGCCAGAACATAGGCCGGATTGCTTCCGTAAGTGTTTGACATTTTTACCAAAGTTGAAAGCTCCATAAGTAAAATTCCTCCCTGTTGTGTCATTATATAATTTTTCCATATATTTATAGTACACGATACAAAGTGAATTATCTATATGAATATTTTTTCCAAAATTAGTACTTTCGTATCCTTTTTTATTTTTCCAAATGTAATATCTATGCATCTTGTGCATCTACTCTTTCCAAAGGAAATGATCTGTTTCTGCTTTTCATATTTTTTCCAATTCTCATCATCTCACGTCAGCAGTTCAAAGGTATGATACAGATCCACCTTCCCATACCCCCACTCCGGGTTTGGGTACTGCATGTTTTCTTCTCTTCTTGCGCCTCTCTGCAGATAATATTTCACGCTGCTTCCTGTAAAAAACGGCTGGTTATCCCGTATGATGGCCCATTCAAACAACAAAGCCGCAATACCGGCAGTCTGGGCGGCAGAGATGCTGGTTCCGGAGCGGGTTCCGAAGCCACCTCGCACCAGAGGGACTTTCACGTTTACGCCCGGAGCAGCCAGGTGCGGCGTTACCATTCCGTTTGGTGTATATCCCCTCCCTGCTGCTATATAGATGCTCCCGTCCCTGTGCTGATATGCAGTAGCTGTAATGCTGTTTCTGGCATCGCCCGGTGCAGTTACTGTTGTATAAGGGGACGGTTCCAGGAAATAGGTATCCTGTGAGATCAGCCCCTCCACCGGAAGCCACATATGGAACTGTACGTTCTGTTTGTTTTTTCCCTGGGTAAAAATCTTCCAGATTCCGGAGGCCGGATGAAAAAAACGGATATACACCAGCGAATATCCGGTCTGACGCTCGATCAGAATATAATTTACATATACCTTTGTCTCCACAAAAACAAAAGACAGTTCCTGGGTTCTGGAACCAATGGAACTGCTTACTTCCAGTATCTCTCCGGTAGGTGACTGAATGGAAAGTTCGTAGATTTCCGGCGGCTCGCCCCAGAATTCCATGGTAAATCCCTGCTCACGCTCTGCAACCCGTAATTCTGTCACAATCTTTTCCCTTTCCTGCGAAAAAATCCCTGTGCTGTGGTTTCTGGTATTCCCTTCATTTCCTGCTGCCACAGACACTGAAACCTGAGAAAAGTTTGCCACATAATCCACATACTGGCTTAACGCATTAGTTCCCAGATGAGCACCCTGGCTGCTGCCGATACCTACGCAGATCGAAAGAGGCACTCCCAGTTCTTTTGCCAGGCGGATAGCAAATGCAATGGCCATCATTACATCATCTTCCTGAAAAACTTCCGCCTCCGGAGGATAAAGATAAAAGTTTCGCAGATATTGTTTGGCTGGTTTTACTTTTATAATGATAAGGGTTGCCTCTGGCGCTGCTCCTGTGAAATTTTCTCCCTGAACCATATTTCCGGCAGCAATGCCTGCCAGCGCCGTACCGTGGCCGTTGGTATCCCGGGACGGCACGATGGAAAACGGATTCTCGGAATCCAGTGCCAGATCAATATCCCTTTTTCGGAACAACCTACCATATGGAACTTTTGCAGCTCCCATATCAGATTCTTCTTCCAGCGACTGATCCCATAAATAAGCGATCCTGGAACCGCCCGCATTTCGAAACACTTCATTCTGATAATCAATCCCCGAATCGATCACAGCCACAGCAGTTCCTTTTCCTCTCAGCTTAAGATAAGGATGGTCATGCAGTCTGGTGATTCCCGATGCACCGGCCGCCTCCATATCCATATATGTATAGCATTTCGGAATGGAATTGTAGGATGTCCCGGTTATTTCCAGTTCGCCTGTATTTTCCAGCGGTACATAAAGAATTCCGAAAATTTCAATTGACCGCCTGAAAAAGTCGTTCCCGGAAAAAAGCTCCATAGTATTTTCCACATTTTGCATATATTTGACGATAAAATCCCCGAAGTGCTCACTCTGTGCCGGATTTTCCGGCTGCACTCCGGGGATCTCATTCTCCTCGGTTTTCATATCAAATTCGAAATCTTCTCTTCCAAACATGGTAGTCCTGCTTTCGCCTTTTTCATAGAGTATGCAAAAACAGGCTGTCCATATTCCTGACTTAAGTGTTTTTCTTTCAACACCCTCAAAACTACCCTCGTATATTGTCCAGCTACACTCCTGCTTCGTTTCCTGCTGTTCTTCTGCTCACCAGTATCATCATCACAACACCCGCAATCCCGGTAAAAATACTGATAAACTGGGAAGTTGATAAAACTCCAACACTTCCCCTGATAATATCGCCTCTGAAAAATTCAATGATAAAACGTCCCACACTGTAAAATATCAGATAACAGGCAGTCACCTGACCGTCTGATTTTTTGTTCCGGGCAATCATCACAAGCAGAAAAAAATGCAGAAAATCCAGCCCACTGGAATAAAGCTGTGCAGGGATCAGAGCCACATGATTCGGAGCATAAGCTGACTCCTGAAAAGTTACGGACAAAATCCCTTCCGTCTCCTTTCCATAGCAGCATCCGGCCAGAAAACAGCCGATACGTCCAAATCCCTGTGCCAGTGCTACAGACGGCAAAATCACATCTGCATACTTAAAAAGGTCAGTTTTTGATCCGGCAATACAACCATCCGGTAAAAATCCCTCCAATAATACCTCCAAATACCACAAATCCTGAACTCAATGTCTCCATCATAAATCCCGGATCTTCTGCAATTGATTTCCACTCGGTGATCCAGAACAGGATTTTTGCTGCAAAAAAGCCTCCAAGCAGGCACCACAGGATCATTGGAAAAATCTGGTCACTGTCAAGACTCTGTTTCCTGGCTCTGTACTCAGCTGTCAGACAACCTGCAACAATTCCGATAGCGATCATCAGACCATATCCATACACTGTAAATGGTCCGATGGTAAGAAGTTCATTTTTCATCTGTCTCCTCCTGAAGTCTCATTTTCAGCTGCATGCCGAAAAAATTCCCACAATCGTGCATTCGCATAATCATTTAATGCACTGTTTCCGGTCCCGGCAGCATCACACTCTCCGCAGATATCCACACCCAGAATTCCCGGAAGTAAACACAAATCTGTCACCGTCAGATCACTGCATGCAGCTCCATCTTTCTGCGTATCCTCACGCACAGCATCCAGTTGCTCAATATCTGCATTTTCCGATCCCGTACTCAATATATCCCCTGCTTTACATCTGGTAACAGCACATTCCAGACACCGTACCATAGTCTCCAGCCGCATATCACCCTGACTCCAGTTGGTGTCCGCATCTTCCGGACAGAGCACATCCTTATCAATGGAAATATAAAAGGATTTTTCCCAGTCTGTTCTTTTACAAAATCCAGAATTTCCATAAGTTCCATCCCACGAAGTTTTTCCCTGCTTAAAAACTCCACTTTTTTCTGGATCTCCGGTTCCACTCTGGAAAAAGCTTCCTCATCCGGCCCTATCAAAATTACTTTCTGAAGCAACGGAAGTTCCATGACGGAATCATAGATCCATCCACCGCAGGAAAGCAGACCGCCAAAAGCAGGTGGCTGCATATCCGTGTGATTGTCAAAAACCAGCAGATCAAATGGCTCCGAGATCTTTTCCAGCCAGATCCTTGTCATATAATGATAATTGCCGGAATCAATAAAATGGATCTCTCCGGAAGAATAGGGTGCAATACGGCTACGTATCTCATTCATCGCCTCCTCATCACAGTAACAGTTGGTTCCGGGAATGTCCCGGGCCTCCACCCAGGATGCTTCTTTTCCCTTCCAGAACTGCTGCTCCTCATATATTCCGGAAAAATCCATAATCAATGTCTTTAAATATTTATCTGTTTTTTTCATGTGCACATCTTACCACGGAATATAAGATCATGCAAGCGAAGGATCAATCCTTCCACTCCTCCAGTTCTTCCTCATCTGAATTATTCAGAAACTCTTTTAGGCTGCCTGTTTCTGCCTGATCCTTACCGACATCCCAGAGTTTCATCTCTGCACTCTGCGGTTCATTTTCCCATCGGGTGTTCTGAAATTTACCTGATGTTTCTGATGAACCAATTCCATCTGTTACTGCATCTTTCGAAGTCAGGGGCTCATCTTCATATATATTTTCAGACTCATCTTCACTTTGTTCCTGAGAATCTGCTTTCTCAGCTGACACAACTGCTGCATTTTCTGCCACTTCGTCGCTCACATCATCTGCAGCATCCTTCTTTTTCCTTTCCAAAAAACTTCGTCCGGATTTCTTTGTTTTCTCCGATCCGGCCGGTGTTTCCGCCCATTCAGCTATAGTCTCCTCATGAGTCTCCGCAGCATCCTGCGGTTCATTCTCCTTCCGGGAAAAAGTTTCTCCCGGTGCTGTACTGTCACCACTCTCCCCCTCAGGATCACCATTCTCCGCTGTGGCCTTCTTCGCAATTTTCCGAAGACCCAACTTCATAACAATAACAATATAATATCCACAACTCCGTCACAGACCAGCACCCATCCGGAAAAGATCAGTAAAGTCATGATCTTCGGAAATCTTCCGAACAGGATCACGATTCCAAGCGCAATAAAGATCAGGCTTCCGATCAGCAGCGCACTCCAGGATTTCTGTCCGCCTTTTTTCAGAAGAAATGCTCCCTTGAATTTCCAGAGACTGTCCACAAGTACAAAAGCTCCCAGCATCCATGGAAGCAGTTTGATCACGATCGACGGTGTCATAAAAAGGATACACCGAGTACAAAAACACCACGCCCACTTAAAAAGATCCATGATCGTGGCAGAAACCTTTCCCGTATGTAAATATAGATATGATAAATACCAACCCCGATAAGGATCAGTCCGAATACAACCTTGCAGATCACATCTACAGTCTGCGTTGGGATCAGTATCAGGCAAAGTCCCAGCAGCACATAGAATACTGAGGAGATGATCTCGCCTTTCAGAATATTGTTGATTTTTTCTCCCATTTTTTAACCTCCTCGTCCGTTATTCAAACAGTATAGCTCTTTTCCATCGGTCAGTCCACCCTAAAAGTCTGAAAATATCATTTTTCTGATAAAGTTTTCCTTCACCTGCTGTACAGAAAACATTGCGAAACAATTTTCCATGACATAAAAAGCAGCCCGGAGATTTCTGCTCTGAAACAGCATTTTCTCCGGGCTTGACTTTATTACTTATGTTTTTCTTTTTGTCATCAAACCGCCAATACGTCCGGTTTCTTTTGCCGAAAGACTTTTCCATCCATCCTTCAGCACCTTATCCAGTACGCCCATCTCATCGGCGATCTCATACTTCAGTTTCTCTGCCTTGGAAAGCGTTCCTTCCAGAAAAGCTTTCACTTCTTTCTCCTTGTTCATATCCACACTCCTCATCTTTTTATGGAGTATGGACAGATTTCAGAAAAATTATGCAGTCATTAAAAAATCCTCATTATTATCTGCCATCCGGAATAATGATCGCAGCAATAATATAGGCCAGGATTCCTGCTCCGCCCATAAAAGTGATGATCACCCACACCAGACGCACCAGTGTCGGATCGATATCAAAATACTCTGCAATTCCGCCACAGACACCACATAACATACGGTTCACTGATGATTTGTAAAGTCTCTTATTGCTCATAATAAAATCCTCCTTTATAAAACTCATTTCCAATAGATCATTCACATTATGCTCTGCTGTCTATTCATGAACACAATTGTTTCCCGATCATTCATCTTCAAAATCAACGTTCACGTCACCCATTCCACACTCCAGTTTCACACTCTTTCCTGCACCTGGGTTGGAGATCGTCCTGCTGCCGGAAGTCAGTGCTGTTTCCTGCTCACCATCTACTTCCAGGTTTCCAAGTCCACATTTCAGCTCATAATTATAATCTGTATCTTTGCCAGTCAGCGAGATATCCATGTTTCCCATGCCGCAGTTACCATTTAACTTCTCCGTGGTAAGTTCCTCAATTTCCGCATTTCCCACACCAACGGAAATATCTGTCTGTTTCCCCTCAAGACTTCCGTCATTGGAAAAAGTACCTGCCCCGATATCAACACTCAGCTGCTCTGTCTTAAAATCTCCATTGATCTCAACAGTTCCTGCACCTATTTTTAAAGTCACACTCTGAAATTCTTTTTTCGCCGGCAAAGAAATCTCAATGGAACTGCTTTTCAGCCTTCTGCTGCTCTCAATTTTCAGGCAGCCGTTATCATTACTGATCTGGACATGTTTCTGATCGCTTCCAGGCGCATCTACCTGTATCGTATCTTTACTCCAGGTTTTCACCACGATTTCCTCATACTTCAGATTACAGGAAAGATCTGTCACAGCAGAAGCTTCGTATGTTTTAACACAACCGGAACTGTCAAGATCATCCGATACCACGCCCTTCTCATTTACCGCATTTTCGGCAGCTGTAAGCATCGCTTCGTCATTGTCCCATGTATTATCATCTGTCACTGAATGATCCTGAAAAATCCCCAGGATCCGCTTCAGTCCGTTATCCAGGATACCGACATCTCCCATTGTCGCTCCCATGGCAGCACCGCCGGCCGTAAGTCCCAGTCCAAGCACACCAAAAACCACAGCCATAATAAGGATTACTTTCAGAAAACGCTTCATGCCTTTCCCTCCTTCCTTCCATTTATGATATTGCTGCAAAATCCTGTAAATTTCCTCAGGATAGCCGGAAGCATCTTACCTCCAAACCATACAGTCAGTGCCAGAAACAGAAGTCCCAGTGCCATCATCAGGCAGCCCACACCAATGGTAAGGATTCCTGCCGGCGGCATGGATACTGTAAGCGGAATTCCAATGATGACACACATAACAGCCACGATCACAAGTACCACTGATCCTGCGCCTACAAAAAATGTCAGAAGAAACGGAAGCAATGCCAGTGTCACGATCACACCAACTGCCCCGCCAAACACCCCTTTGATAAGAGGTGCCGCAAAAACAAGAACGATCAGTGCCAGGATGATCCCCGGCTTGTTCTGTTTCTTCTCCGCATGATAACCACGTTCCGCGCGGTTCTCCCTTCTGCCTCTGTTATAGCCGGAATTATTATTTCCAGAATCGCTGTTCCCAGAAATTTTTCCCTGAACAGTGATCTCTGTGTATTTATCAGGCATATCGCCTTCTTCGGAAACTCTGGTATCCTGATATCCATTCTCAGTATATTCTCCGTAATCGCTGCCATTCTCCTGAAGATCAGCCTTGATGATCGCGGCAACTTTCCCCGGATTTCCCAGTTCGCGTATCACCTCTCCTTCATTCTCCGGCCCTGCATCATCAAAATATCCTTCATAATATTCCAGTGCTTCCTGTCTCTCCGCCTCTGAAATATCGGAAAGCAGCCTCTCAAGCTGTTCCATAAACTGCTTCCTGTTCATAATCAAACTCCCTCCTCAAACATCCTGGTAATCTTGGACGAATAAATCTCCCATTCGGTTCTGTAAAGATTCAACTGCGCTGCTCCCTTATCTGTCAGCTTATAATACTTCCGGTTCCTGCCTGCGTATTCCATATTGTAGGCTTCCAGACATTCATCCTTCTGAAGTCTTCGAAGAACCGGATACAGCGTAGACTCTGAAACCTCCAGAACACTCCGCACATCCTGGGTGATCTTATACCCGTAAGTACCGTCCTTCTCTCTGGAAATAACGGCCAGGACAATTGCATCCAGAAGTGCTGCTCCTGTATTAAATACCATTTGCTCACCTCTCTATAACCACTAAAACGGACATTCACCTTCCGCTCTCTTACATGCCGATGAACGCGATCACCTTACAATTCTGCATTCACATAATAAGTCATGTAATATTGTTTTATGAATAATACTATATATCGTATAATATAGTTTTGTCAATAGTATTTAGAAAAATCCATCATCCTTTATAATATTTGTTACTGATCACTCAGTTCTCAGCAACACGCTTCGCGATGCACAGAATTTATGCTTGCCGCATAAATTCGCGCGACATGTCTCGGGTTTTCTGTGACCTTCGTTCACAAAAAACACCTCGCGGGATATTACCAGTGAACAGTAACTAATATTTTCAGTTGCCTGATCACTTTTACACTCAAAAAATGTTCGTACATTTGATCAGATCAGTTAAGTCTACTTTCGGATTACCCCCAATTATGATTCGCATAAGACTTACTTACATCAGCTTGATATTGATATTATGGAGGAAAATATGACAGATTCAGATAAAATAAAGACATTACCGCTCCCATTTCTGGAGCGTATGAAAGAAATGCTTGGAAATGACTACGACGCTTTTCTGGAAAGCTACGAAAATCCCCGTACCTATGGTCTCCGGGTAAATACAGCGAAACTTTCCTGCCAGGATTTCGAAGAACTTTCCCCCTTTGAGATTCGACCGATCCCGTGGATCTCAAACGGATATTTCTACAATGAGGAAAGCCGACCGGCACGCTGCGCCTACTATCAGGCCGGACTTTATTATCTCCAGGAGCCAAGTGCCATGACACCTGCATCCAGACTTCCCATTGAACCGGGAGATTTCGTCCTGGATCTCTGTGCAGCTCCCGGAGGAAAAGCCACTGCACTTGGCGCAGCTTTAAATGATACAGGCTTTCTGCTTGCCAATGATATCAGCACTTCCAGAGCAAGAGCCCTTCTTAGAAATCTGGAGCTCTTTGGTCATCAAAACATGCTTGTTATGATGAAAAACCTGCCAGGCTTGCACTAGCGTTTTCCAGCCTTCTTCAATAAAATTCTTCTGGACGCCCCATACTCCGGTGAAGGCATGTTCCGAAAAGAAGAAGCCCTTGCCCGTGACTGGACTCCTGAGAAATCTGCTGAACTTTCCGATATACAGAAAGACCTGATCCTGAAAGCTGCTGATATGCTCCGCCCAGGCGGAATGATGCTGTACTCCACCTGTACCTTCTCTCCATGTGAGGATGAGGAAGTGGTCGCTCATCTTCTTCAGGAAAGACCAGATATGGAGCTAATGGAAATGCCCGGATATGAAGGATTCTCCGAAGGACGGCCGGAACTTATCAGCACACCGATTTCCCCTGAAGCTTTCGACCCGTCCTCCCTTCGAAAATGCATCCGCATCTTTCCACACAAGATGGACGGTGAAGGTCATTTCCTTGCCCTTTTCCACAAAAAAGGCGCCTCCCTTCCTCCAGTTTTCCGCCCTGCCGGAAAAGGTCCTGACAAAAGCACCCGGAAATGGCTGGAGGAATTTTTTGCAGAAATCGGTCTTCATACTCTTGGAGGACAGGAATTTGACTGGAACCGCGTGGAAATCCGCAAGGACAAGGTTTACTATCAGCTTCCATTCCCACTGGATCTCCGGGGTATCTCTTTTCTCAGAAACGGTCTCTATCTGGGCGATCTGAAAAAGAACCGTTTCGAGCCATCACAGCCCCTGGCACTGGCACTTCACAAAGAAGATATTGAGGCTACGATCTCCCTGTCTGTTTCTGATGAGCGCATCACCCGCTATCTCAAAGGTGAGACCCTTAACATCAAACCAGAAGAAGCAGCCCACAAAAAAGGCTGGCATCTTCTCTGCACAGACGGCTATCCGATCGGTTTCGGCAAACTTGTAAACGGAATCCTGAAAAACAAATATCCTGCGGGCTGGAGAGTATAAGTGCTCCGCCGCAGGATATCTGCTCATATCAATATAGAATTTCATTTTCAGGTCAGAAGCTGAACATTTCCGTAAAGTCTCTGACCTTTTTTCCTGTAGCTGGATACTCTCAATTCGCAATCACTGTTCATCACTGCATAATTCTCAGCATAAGATTTCTTTTCCCAAAGCAAATGAATAAATATATCTCTCCTTCACTTTCCGTCCGGTCATCCTCTCAAGTGCCTCAGCATAGTCTTCCAGCTGCACATGATACCGTTCGATCAGCTTCTGTTCTTCACCACGGCGCACAAAGTCCGTTTTATAGTCCACCAGAACAATCTCCTCATCTTCAATGAAATATGCGTCAATAATTCCCTGTACCAGAACGCTTTCCCCACACTGCCATTCCGGTTCCAACTCTGAGGCCTTCCTTGCGATCACAAAAGGCTGTTCCCTGAAAAGCAGCCGGTTCAAAGCAGCCGCTTTCGTCCGCTGTCCCAAATCCGTCTCCAGAAAATGCCAGATATCACATATCCGTACAGATTCCGCTTCTTTCTCTTCCATCTTTTTCAGATCAAACCATTCTTTCAGCTGTTCCCGGATCATGTCCTGGTTCTCTGTCCTTCGATAATCCAGACATTCCATTACACGGTGATAAGCAGTTCCACGCAGCGCACCTGTATAAGTTTCCTCTTTTTTCTCCTCGATAAACCTTGGAACAAGCGGCATGATTTCCTCTTCCTGCTCATAATCCACGGTCTCTTCCAGATCCTGTTCGCTGTGGTAGCTTCTCTTTTTCAGTTCAGACACACTGATCTTCACAGGCAGATCTTTCAGATCGTCATACTCATACTGAAAAGAAAAACGTCTCTCAATTTCTTCCCGAATCTCACTGTCATAGACAATTCCCGGATTCCAGTTCTCAAGAGCAGCTTTTTTCATCTCTTTTTCTGCCTGCTCCACAACCTCATCCTCTACAAGATCTGCTGCTGTGATCTTCTCCACAACAAACTCCGATTCATCTTCATAAAGCGGATTCATTCGGTTCATAAACAGCCCGTACTCCTGAAACAGACCGGACATGCAGCGGTGTCTTGCAAGTGCAGGAAGCACATAATTCCAGTAAGTTTTTCCGCGCATACGCATGCCAAGAGAAAGCAGTTCTTCTTTATTATCCCTTAAAACGGACAGTGATGTAATCTCATTTTCAAGATCACCGATGGTTCCACAGAGGATCAGCTTCTCCTTTGCTCTTGTCAATGCCACATAAAGCACCCGGAGTTCCTCCCCAACGGCTCTCCTTCAGAAGCTCCCTGCGGATGATCTGCTTGCAAAGTGAGGACGCAATGATCCTTTTATCCGGCAGAATGGCATCTGCACCAATTCCCAGATCCGGATGGATCAGAATACTTGCATTCATATCACGGAAATTAAATCTCTTACCCATTCCTGCTGCAAACACTACCGGAAATTCCAATCCTTTACTCTTATGGATCGTCATGATCTGTACTGCACTTTCCCCTGCACCGGAAAGATTCACCTCACCATAATCCACCTGATACTGCTGCAGTTTTTCAATATACCGTACAAAATTAAAAAGGCCTCTGTAACTTGTCTTCTCATATTCCATCGCCTTTTCCACCAGCATGTTCAGGTTCGCGCTTCTCTGTACACCATCCGGCATAGCTTTTGCATAATTGCCATATCCGGTACGCTCAAGAGCTTCCAGAATCAGCTGATGCACCGGCGTATAAGCGGACATATCACGAAGCGCATTCATATTTTCCATAAAACGGGACAGTTTTTCTCCCAAGATTTTTTCTTTTCTCCAACAATCTTATGCTCCCGGTAATCCTCCACAAAAGACTTCACACATTCATAGATCATTCCCTCTGGACAGGCAATGCGGATCTCTGCCAGTTCTTCCGTAGTGCATCCTGCCATCGGTGAACGAAGCACACCGGTAAGCGGGATATCCTGCAGCGGATTATCCAGGATACGAAGATAATTCAGAAGTGTCACCACCTCAGTAGTGGAAAAATATCCTGTCCTGGATGCCGTGTAAGAAGGAATCCCCCTTGAAGACAGCACCTCCCCAAAAGTTTCAGCCCAGCCTGTGGCAGAACGAAGCAGTATCACAATATCTCCATATCGCAGAGGCCGGTACTCCCCTGTTTCCTTATCCAGCACCTTCTCTGTTCCCACCATGGAACGTATTTTTCCTGCAATTGCCAGAGCTTCCAGCTCCCGTTCATTCTCCGGACCTTCCTCTTCTTCCAGTACCGGACTGTCCTTCTCCACAAAAAGCACCTCTGTCTTCACAAAGTCAGGATTCTGTCCTTCCGGAAAAGAAGCCCCCGGATAAAGAGCTGCCGCTTCATCGTAATCGATTCCTCCCAGATCCGATCCCATGATCTGCCGGAAAATAAAGTTTACACCGGAAAGTACTTCCGGACGGCTTCGGAAATTTTTATGAAGGTCGATCCTCTGCTCCCGGCTGTCTGCAAGAGAATATTTTTTATATTTCTCCATAAAAAGCTCCGGCCGTGCCAGGCGGAAGCGGTAAATACTCTGTTTCACATCTCCTACCATAAAGATATTTTTTCTCTCATTGACCCAGCCGGAAACATTCTGCATCAGGATTTCCTGGACAAGGTTGCTGTCCTGATATTCATCCAGCAATACCTCATCATATTTCTCCGACAATTCCCTTGCAGCCTGGCTTGGCGTATAGGTATCTCCTTCTTTTTTCAAAAGGATCTCAAGGGCAAAATGCTCCATATCTGAAAAATCCAGGACATTTTTTTCCCGCTTCTTCTCACTGAACCGCCCTGCAAAATCCTTCGTCAGCTGCACCAGCATCTCAAGAGGCTCTGCTGAGGCAAGTGTCAGCTCTGTCAGTTCATCAAGTGTACACTGAAAAATACCTGTCGCCCAGATCCTTCAAAAATATCCTTTTCGTCCTCCCTGATATCCTTCACAAGACTTTTCAGCTGATCTGAAACCCCTTCATCTTCTTCGTGGAAAGCCTGGCAAACTTAAGATTCTGCAGATACTGTGCCATTTCATCATAGTCCTGTTTAACGGATAGTTCCCGGAGCTGCCGGATCAGGATAAGATCATTTTTCAGTGCATCCAGATACAGTTCCGGACCTTCTGTTTCCCCGCAGATCTCCATGGCACTCTCCGTAAGCTCCTCTGCTTCTTTCAATGCGCTGTCCACGATCTCCCACAGATAATGAAACCATGGTGTCCCTGCAATTCCCTTCTCCGGATCCAGATGATAATTCTCCACGCAGCCATCCAGCCATTCTTCAGGCCATGGATTACTCATGGAAGCATTGTAGAGATCCAGTACGTGCTCCTTCAGCCCTTCGTCGGATTTCCCGGAAGCATAACATTCCACAAAAGCTGTGAATTTCTCATCACCCTCTGCATAATAATCCTCAAAAAGTTCCTTCAGAACATCCTCCTGAAGAAGCTTCAGCTCTCCTTCATCTGCAGTCCGATATCCCGGATCCAGGCCGATGAGATGAAAATAATTCCGGATCACATAAGAACAGAACCCATCAATAGTAGTGATCTGCGCCGTGTGGATCAGCATCATCTGCCTTTGCAGATGTTCATTATCCGGATCTTCTGCCAGTGCCGTGTCCAGAGCCCTCTCAATACGCTCCCTCATCTCTCCTGCAGCAGCCCTTGTAAAAGTCATGATCAGAAGCCTGTCAATATCTACCGGCTTTAAAGGATCCAAGATCTTACTTAAGATTCTCTGCACCAGAACTGCTGTCTTACCGGAACCGGCTGCTGCACTGACCAGAATGTTTCTGTCGCGAAGCGTGATGACTTTCTGCTGTTCTTCTGTCCATTTCATTGCCATTTATTCATCCTCCTTCACGATCTTTTTCCACAGATCATTCTCTGAGAAAGACGGCAGTCTGTGGAACTCATATCCGGGTATCTTTCTGTCAAATCCGCATACTGTACTGTACGGACAGTAGGTGCAGGCATTCTTTTTTCCAAGTTCATAAGGTTCCACTGCCGCATTTCCATCCAGGATCGATTCCCGGATATCACAGATTTTCTGACGAACATATGCACCCAGCGCATCAAACTGCTTCTTGGATGCAACAGAAGAACGCCTGCTGAAGTTTCCGTCCTTATTAACGGACACCGGAATTGATGACAATGTATTATCAATACGGAAACTTACATCATCATCTGCCTGCACCAGACCATTCATCTTCAGCTTTTTCAGCATCTGATCACTGACACTTTCCACATCTGCATGGATCTTTTCCTGGATCATAGGATCTTTCACATTGTAGTAAAAGACACCTGCCGGAACAATCTCCTTATCCGGATATTTCTTCTGTTCCACCTGCAAGGCTCCGTCCAGATAGATCATCAGCTGTAGCTGAAGACCATGATACAAAGCTAGGAGATCAAAGGATGTGTTTCCCGTCTTATAGTCGATCACCTTCACATATACACGGTTCTTTTCCGCATCTTCCATGATATCCACACGGTCGATCCTTCCTCCGCCGAAGATCACTTCAAATCCCTCCGGCCGGAAATCCCCGTGTTTTAGCTGTTCCTGCAAAGCCCACACAGTTCGCCGCAGTATTCGCCTTGTCCGCTCGATCACATATTCATTTCTGCACTGCTTTTGAGAACTGTATTCCCATAATCTGCAGACACCTGATCCAAGCAGCTGTCAATCAGCTGATTACGTTCTTCTTCTGTAAGCTCTGCCCAGTCCAGTCCCTCTTTTCGTACTTCAACTGCAAACCGTTCCAGAGCCATGTGCATGACATTTCCCATATCCATAGCCCTGAATTCATACTCAGCACGCTCTGTCACCTTCAGTCCATACTGAAGAAAATGCGCAAAAGCACAGGCAGCATACCGCTCCAGCCGTGTGGCACTGTACGGTGAGATCTCCCCGTACAGAATCCCTGCTACAGCTTTTCCGATCTGGTCAGAAGGTTTCTGTGTAAATGCGGCTTTTACAAGCTCCTCCACTACTGTCCGATATTGAGGACTCTCAATGTACCAGCTGTAAAGTTCCTGGAACACAGGATTCTCTCTGTAATCCTCACCTGCAAGTCCTCTTAACAAATAATCCAGACTGATTCCCGGAAGCTCCAGAAGCTCCATCGCCTCCTGTTCTTCGGAACACTGCTCCACTTCCATCTCAGGAAACATATCCCGTATATTGTTGATCAGAAAAGCCGGCCCCAGTGCTTTTCCCTGACTGTCAGACTGACAGAAAGACAGGCAGAGAAGTTCCCTGGGCTTGGTCATATTCAGATACAGATAAAAACGCTGCATGTTCATCAGTTCTTTAGGCCCCGGTGCCAGCTGGATCCCCTGATCCTGAAAAAATTCCCTGTCAAGCTCTGTAAGTATTCCTCCACCTGCTGTATTCTTTGGAATATTTCCTTCATTTACCCCTACAAAAAACAAAGCCCGTATATCCTTCAGTCGTGTTCGCTCCATATCGCCAACAAGAACCTGATCCATACTTGGCGGGATCAGAGCTACTTTTGCCTGGGTAAGACCTGTTTCCAGCAGTTGTCGGAAATCCTGCCTGCTCACCACCTCTTCCCCAAGAATATCCACCATACTGTCCAGAAGCTCCATGACAATACCGTAGATCTGAGCATATTCCTTCTCCATGGCCTTATCTCCCTGGTCACGGAATTTCTTCTCCCTGGCTTTCAGTTTCTGCTGTACCTTACTTTTTACGGCAAACTCATAAAGGATCATACAGTACTCCCTCACAGTCTTTCTGCCACCTTTGAAATTTAAGGCAAGCTCTCTTGTCTCCTCTGCAAACCGCTCCCGGATCTCATTCAGTTCCTGGATACTCTCTGCAGGCATTCCCCTGTAAATTCGCACCCATTTTTCATCCCATCTCTTAAATCCCCGGATACCAAGTGCCAGCACATAATTCTCCAGAAGATCAGCCTCTTCTCTTGTGACACAGGACATACCACATCTGAGATACCGGAACACACTCTCATAGGAAAAATCCTGGACAGCCATCTCAAGAGCCGCACGAAAATATTCCACAAAAGGATTCATCAGTACTGTATGTTTCTCATCTATGAAATACGGAATTCCCGCCTCTCTGAACACCTGTCCGGCAAGGCTTCCGTACTCCTCCAGGTTTCCGGTGATCACTGCAATCTCGCCATAGCGGCAGCCCTTTTCCCTGACAAGCCTTGCAATCCTCCTTGCAGTCTCCTTCATCTCCGCAAGTGGACTCACTGCGGAAAACATGCAGATCTCATCCTGTTTCTGCTTATATACATTCTTTCTGTAACGGAAGATATTTTTTTCCAGAAATTTGAGGGCCGGAGCCTGGGCAAAACGCGATCTTTTTACGTTATTCAGCAGAACCGGATCCTCAATATCCCTGGTAAGCTCTGAGAGCCCATGGATCATCTGCCGGCTCATATAAAAAAGCTGGTACGGCTTCCCTCTCAGGGTAAGATTCTCTGCTGCGTCCATGGTGACTGTCACCATCACTTTCTCACAGACAGAGAGCAGTTCTCCCACTACCCGCATCTGGATTGGCGTAAAACCGGTATAGCCATCCAGAAGCAGCACACTGTTCTTCATTTTTTCAGAAAAAGGCAGGGCCTTCTCAAGGGCATCCATCACCTCTTCCCCTGTCATATAATGATTCTTCAGATATCCGGTAAAAGCCTGATAAAGAACAGATACATCCTTAAGCTTCATCTGCAGCAATGTCCGGTCAGCAGAATCCTCTATCATCTCCTCAATGTCACTGTCCTTAATATCGTACTGCATAAACTCGGACAGAATGGATTTCACCTCATCCAGATATCCTGCCTTGCGCATCTGTCCGCCAAGATAAGAGAGATCTTTGCCATGCTGCTGGACCATTTTCTGAAGCACCATGCTCTTGCCTGTCTCTTCCAGCAGTGCACGGCTGTCGCCTCCAACCTCCTCCAGAACACGGTATGCCAGACGCTCAAAACTTAAAATATCAATATTCAGGATTCCTTTCCCCGGACTCATCTCCACCAGCGTCTTCTGAGTCTGCATGGTAAACTGCTCCGGTACGATCACATAATAAAGCTTGTCCGGATGCAGTCCGGCCTGTTCTATAATGTTCTGATATGCATAACAGGATTTTCCACTTCCTGAACTTCCTATAATAAACTGTAATGACATGTATCTCCTCCTGTTAAAGATTCCATTGTTGTCCCGACACTCTCTGATAAGTATTACTATACCACAAACCCGGTTCCTATAGAACGGGTCTTCTCCATCCTTCTGACACTTTTCCACTGCCATAAATATTACTGCCCACTCCATGACCGGCAGCACTCTTCACGCATAAATTTCTTCTCCCTCTAATAAACTATATAAAAAGCTTCGGGAGGCGTGCGCCATGAGTTCCAAAACCAGGATCATTGTCCTACATATGAAAGAAATCATTTACACAGCCGTTTTTCTGGCACTGGCTGTAATTCTGGCAGTTATCATCTTTTTATGTTCGGTCCGGGAAAAACAGCCGACAATACTGCCGCCGAAAAATCCCGCTACAAGCCAGGTGTATACACTTCTTCCATTTCCCTGAACAACAACACCTTTGATGTGGAAGTCACCGTAAATGCCGACAGGATCAAATCCATCCGGCTCGTAAACTTAAGCGAATCCACAAAAGCCTCCTATCCTCTGATGGAGCCGGTTCTTGATTCCCTTGCAAGCCAGATCTACTCTACCCAGTCTCTGGATGATATTCAATATGCAGGGGACAGGAAATATACCTCACAGGTGCTTCTGGCAGCCATCACAGATGCTGTAAAAAAAGCGGAGAACCCTTAAGCTCTCCGCCTTTTTTGCATCTAATGCTGCTCCCTGTACACGGCCAGCATCTTTCGTATCCTGTCAAAGCTCTATTCTCAGATTTCTATCTTCTCCAGCACATCCTGCCAGATCCTTGCACTTGCATCACTTGGCATCCTTAAATCTCCTCTCGGGGAAAGTGCCACACTTCCTACCTTCGGGCCGTCCGGCAGACAGGAACGCTTGAACTGCTGGGCAAAAAATCTCCGGTAGAAAGTTTTCAGCCATTTCAGGATCGTTTCTTTATCATAGATTCCCTCAAATGTGAGGCATGCAAGCCTGTAGATCTTATCCGGTGTAAATCCTGCACGAAGCATATAATACAGATAAAAATCATGCAATTCATAGGGTCCCACCAGATCTTCTGTTTTCTGCGCGATCTTACCGTCCTTAGGTGGCAGAAGCTCCGGGCTTACCGGTGTATCCAGAATATCCATAAGAACCTCCTGAAGCTCCGCATCACCACATGTATCTGCATAATAGCGCACCAGATGGCGCACCAGGGTCTTCGGTACAGATGCATTCACGCCATACATGGACATATGATCGCCATTATAAGTTGCCCATCCAAGAGCCAGCTCTGAAAGATCGCCGGTTCCAACAAGAACGCCGCCTTCTTTGTTTGCAGTATCCATCAGAATCTGGGTACGCTCACGTGCCTGGCTGTTCTCATAAGTAACATCATGAATTTCCGGATCATGTCCGATATCACGGAAATGAATATTTACCGCTTCTTTGATATTCACCTCTGTAAGCTTTGCACCAAGACAGCTGCTCAGTTTGCAGGCATTCTGATATGTTCTGTCTGTGGTTCCGAAACATGGCATGGTAACGCAATGGATCTGCTCTCTTTGCATTCCCATTCGGTCAAAAGCTCGTGCCATAACAAGGAGTGCCAGTGTGGAATCCAGCCCTCCGGAAAGTCCTACAACCGCACTTTTGCTGTGGATATGCTCCATACGTTTTTTTAGGCCCATGGCCTGAATATTCAGGATCTCCTCGCAGCGTTCATCACGTTCTTCCTTCACAGACGGGACAAATGGATACTGTGGATATTTTC
>ENA-OUNH01000245-OUNH01000245.1-human-gut-metagenome-genome-assembly--contig:-NODE-245-length-19492-cov-3.404493_pt1 | contig 19492 bp, 19 predicted proteins | sample MGYA00242806_ERZ504814 | MGnify/ENA primary metagenome ERZ504814 (study PRJEB26092, sample SAMD00036389) | human gut metagenome | host: Homo sapiens | study: EMG produced TPA metagenomics assembly of...
TAAATCCCTGTGTGCCTTGGTACTCTGCGTTTTTTTCACATTGGAAGCTGTAATGCTGTTGTTTGCCTGAAGGATCTTAAAAGTCTTTGTAAGAGTTCCCCTGAAATTTGGTTCCAGACCTGTTACTGTTACTGTTGCTGTACCTGCATTTGTGTTATTTTTCCATGTAACTTTGTAATCAATGTCTTCCATCAGCAAATAATCTGATTCTCCTGGATATGATTTATCGCGTACATATACTTTCATCTTCTGTGGCTTTCCAGTGTATGTCACAGTTGTATATTTAAGACTCAGATCGCCATATTTTTTCAGATCAGCACCATATATTTTTTTGTAGTTGGGTCCCATGCAGACCAAGTGACCCATATACCGCCATAATCTTTCAGCTTAGCCGCTGTCCATGTAGGATCATTGATCGGATAGTAAGCTGTCAGTGCCTGATTTTTAAACATGTTCGCACCCATCTGTGGGGCACTTCCCTCAAAATAAACATACAATAACGATAAGTCTTCAAAAGCATTGCTCTCAATCTTCTTTATTGTTTTTTTGATGTTTAATGTTGATTTCTTATAATTCTTATATGTATTCTTTGTAATAACAGTCGAATTACTCGACGGTTTCGGGGTTGCTGTTGGTTTCGGTTTCGGCGTTGCCGTTGGTTTCGGCTTCGGCGTTGCCGTTGGCTTTGGTTTCGGCTTTGCCGTTGGCTTCGGTTTCGGCGTTGCCGTTGGCTTTGGTTTCGGCTTTGCCGTTGGCTTCGGTTTCGGCTTTGCCGTTGGCTTTGGTTTCGGCTTTGCCGTTGGCTCTACTCCAAGCGTGATTTTCATCGGTGATTCCGCTGTACTGATATTCGGACTATCATGAAGTGCAATCCAAAACGCTCCATTAGAATAAGCAAATCCATACACATACTGATTTGTATATCTTACATCTGCAATTTTTGTATTTCCGGAACCATCCAGATTGATCCGGTAAAGTGCATCCGGACCACTGTAATAGAACTGACCATTATAAAGAATCGTCTTCGAAGAATTTCCCCAGTAATAATTTGGCATACCCACATATGGCCATTTCATATCCACCGTCGCAAGTACTGTAGCTGAAGAGTCATAAATACTCTGACATTTGATCTGTCCTACTGTTGTACTGCTGATCTCCATATAATACATTTTTTCTTTATAATACCAGATTCCGGTATCTATATTTCTCCAGAAATAAGTATTATACACCTCAGATACAGCCGCCGGTGCAGTCTCTGTTCCATTGTCCCAGACTTCCCAGCTATAGTGCTTCAATCCCATGATTCCCGCATCACTCAACAGAAAATATTGATGTTTAACTTGTCCCAGCTGATCCCATACCGGATCATCCCAGGTCACATCTACGTGATACCACCGGCCAAAGATCTTCACCAGATTCCATCCATGATTCATAGCTGAACTGGCAACATATTTACTCTCAATTCCAACCTTATTCAGAAGATACTGATACGCAAGTGCATATCCCTGACATACGGCTTTACCTTCTACCAGAGTTCCCTCGATCGTAAATACAGAATTCGGAAGATTGCCATTCAAATATCCCTGATAATCATACTCTGTATTTAACGCAATATAATCATGAAGCACAAGAGCTTTTTCCAGATCGCTCATCTCCGGCTTCACAACTGCCAGTGCTTTCTTGGTAGCCTCTTCCAGTGAGGAAGAACCAAAAACTGTACTTCTGCTCTTGCCCATAAAAGGCTTCACATCTTCATAAAGTGTAAACCGCAATACCGTTTTCTACATCGCAGGACTCAAAAGAAAGCCAATAATATTCCGGGTGTCGGTTAATAAACAACATGACTACATCTGATATCTGATCTGCCGGAATAGAAAGTGATGCAATATCCAGCACAGATCCACCTTTTTCCACAAGATTTACCAGAGCATTTTCCCATTTTTCTGTAAGTACTACAGAAGTCTTTTTCGGGCAGATCGCACCTTCCTGGATAATTCCCTCATGTGATAATGTAAAGTTTCCATTTTTCGGTACTTCCCCGTCGGAAAATCATCTGCAGAATCGGTAAAATCATCCGAACTGCTACCTGCATATGCCTGTTCAATATCCCCAATACTTAATTCATCTGATTCATCTTCATAATCAAGAATCTCTGCATCATCTGAAACATCCCAAGAGGCTTCCTCCTGACCAGAACTTTCCTCTGGAGCTTCTGAAACATCTTCTCCAAGTGTTTCCACCGCCGAACCATCACTGAATTCCGCAGCCATACCAGTTACCGGTATCGCTGTCACGCATAGCACTGCACTGAGAAGTAATGCTGAAAGCTTCTTTTTCATTGGTATTTCCTCCCTTTTTTCTGATGATTTTATTATAAAATATCAGGCCGCCTGCTGTAAAGCAGACTTTCATACTCAAGTAAAAAAATCCTGACTGCACCCTCTCTCACCTGATCAAAAAAACTCCGGGGATCTGCAGAGTTTCCACGCAGATTCCCGGAGTTATCTTTTCAATATTCAGTTGTTATGCAGCAATCAGAACTCAGGCTCGATCAGTCCGTAAGTATTTCCTTTACGTTTATAAACTACGTTAACCTGCTCTGTCTCAGCATTGAAAAATACGAAGAAGTTATGTCCAAGAAGCTCCATCTGTACGCATGCATCTTCCGGATACATTGGTTTGATTCCGAATTTCTTGGTACGGATGATCTTAACTTCTTCATCCTCTTCATAATCCTTATCAAGATATGCTTTCTGGAAGTTTGTGGATTCCTGCTGTTTGTCAACAATCTTGTTCTTGTATTTACGAAGCTGACGCTCAATTACCTCTTCAACCAGATCAATGGATACATACATATCATTACTTACCTGCTCGGAGCGAATGATATTACCTTTCACAGGGATTGTTACCTCGATCTTCTGACGGTCTTTTTCAACACTTAAGGTCACTGAAATTTCAGTTTCAGGAGTGAAATACCTTTCAAGTTTACCAAGCTTGTCCTCAACAGCTGTTTTAAGTCCTTCTGTTACTGCTATATTCTTTCCACTAATAATAAATTTCATGACTTCCATCCCCTTTGCTGTTTTATGTGGCTATTATAACACATTAAGTTGAATTTTAACATCACTTTTCAAAAATTTAACAAATTTTTCTAAATTTATTCGATATATTCCTGCAAAAGGTTTTTTGTCGCGAATGCGCAACTATTAGAGCAGTTTAACCAAATCAATAATCAGCTGTAGAATTTCCTTTAGTGCATTGCTGCCAGAACTTCAAACGGTATGCTGCCGCCAAAAATATCCAATGCACTGCCAACCGTCACATCCAGACGGCCTTTCCCTGCTTCACGCAGAACTTCAATATCTTCCACGGAACCAACACCGCCTGCATAAGTTACCGGATGGGATGTATACTGTCCCAGAAGCTCTGCGAGATCTTTTTCCACGCCGTGGGCCTTGCCTTCCACATCCACAGCATGAACCAGAAACTCATCACAGTAACTTCCAAGTTTCTCCATCAGTTCCAAAGTCACGATCTCCTCTGTGAACTTCTGCCATCTGTCTGTGACAATATAATATTCCCCATCTCTTTTGCGGCAGCTTAAATCCAGCACAAGACGTTCCTTTCCTACGACATCCCGGATCTTCATCAGATTCTCCCACGAGATCACGCCGTTCTTAAAAACATAGGAAGTTACGATCACATGGCTTGCACCTGCATTCAGATATTCTGCCGCATTCTCCGGGCAGATGCCTCCGCCGATCTGAAGTCCTCCCGGATATCCGGAAAGTGCAAGCAGTGCCTGTTCTTTTGTTGCGTTATAATAAGGAGAATCTTTTCCATTCAGCAGGATCACATGACCGCCTTTCAGTCCTGCCTTTTTATATAATTCTGCATAAAAAGCAGCATCCTGTTCTGACACAAAATTCTCTGCCGCCTGGTCTCCCTGGTCTTTCAGGCTCCCTCCTACGATCTGTTTTACCTGGCCGTTATGTATATCAATGCATGGTCTGAATTTCATAGTCCTTATCCTCCGTTCTTCTTTCCATGCACTGATAATAGCATCTGAAACAGTTTTATGCAATGCTGTGGTAAAATATCTGTAATAATCGCTTACCTTCCATCGCATGATGCAAAGCATTCAGTAACTATCTTCCTTCCACTGCATTACCAACTGCGTTGCCAATATCATCTACTGCATTGCCGACGCCATCGCCCAGATCCTTCACGCTGTCACCCAGCTCGCCGGATACAGTTCCGTCATTTCCATTATTTCCAGTCCCGTTGTCTCCACTCCTTTTTGTTCCAGGTGTCACAGCTGCGTCATTTCCGTTATTTCCCGTATCTGATGTTCCTGCTCCTGGAGTTACAGTAAGATTCCCTCCGGCCATCTCATTATTGTCTGCACCAGAATCCTCAATGATTCCACCATTATCCATCACACCATCATTATCAGCGTCATTGTCAATGATCTCATCATCTGCCGCATCGTTCTTGTTTTTGTCTTTCGTATCTTTTTGTGCATCATCCACAGTTTCATCTGCATTGTTTACCTCTGTTCCGCAGGCTGTAAATGTACAAAGGGACAGTGTGAGCATTGTGCCGAAAAGAATTGCCTTCCATTTTTTCATGTGATCTTCTCCTTTTTTGAAAAATTTCTGTACTCATAATATGGCACATTTCCTGACTTCCTATGCTGGGAAATTTTTCAAAAAAACAGCAGACCGTGCATTCGCACTCCGCTTTACAACACGCAAAACGGGTTCTGCTTTTACACAGAACCCGTTATCATCACTTATATTTTTATCAGGATCAGCCGATCACGTCACTCATATCGTAACGTCCTGCCGGTTTGCCTGCAATAAATTTCGCTGCTTCCACAGCACCTTTTCCAAAAATAGCCTTGGAATAAGCTGTGTGCTTGAACTCAATTACCTCGTCCTGTCCTGCAAAGATCACCTCATGCTCACCTACAATCGTACCGCCGCGGACTGCAGAGATTCCGATCTCCTTGTCGTCACGTTTCTCACGTTTCTGGCTGCGGTCATATACATAGTGATACTTGTTGTCCATAGCCTCATTCAGACTGTCAGCCAGCGCAAGAGCTGTACCGCTCGGTGCGTCAACCTTCAGGCGGTGATGCTTCTCAACGATCTCCATATCAAATCCTGCTGCTGCAAGAACCCTGGCAGCATCCTGGACCAGTTTCAGAAGTGTGTTGATACCAAGAGACATATTCGCAGATTTCAGCACTGCAACCTTCCTGGATGTTTCCTCTACCTTTGCAAGCTGCTCCTCGCTTAAGCCTGTGCTGCAGAGAACAACCGGGATCTGACGTGCTGCGCTGTACTCAAGAAGCTTGTCTGTTGCTTTTGCAGAAGAGAAGTCGATGATGGCATCTGCTTCTGTCTGACATGCATCAATATCGGTAAATACCGGATAGCTGTTTTTCCCTGGTCTGCAATGTCGATACCTGCCACGATCTCAGCATCCGGATCTTTCTCCACAATGTCGCTGATCACCTGACCCATATGTCCGTTGCAGCCGTGCATGATGATTTTTACCATAGTATGTTTCTCCTTTACCTTCCGCTTACAGTCAGATTATTCAGCAAGCTTAAGACCGAATTTCTCGATTTCTTTTGCAAGAGCTGCCTTTGTGTTGTCTTCCATATCACAAAGTGGCATACGAAGTGGTCCTACATTCATTCCCATAAGATTCATGGCCGTCTTAACCGGGATCGGGTTAACCTCACTGAACAGGGCATTGATCAGCGGAATAGCCTTCAGCTGATCCTCAGCTGCACCCTTTGTGTCACCGTCGAAATATTTCATAACCATATCATGTGTATACTTCGGTGCAACGTTGGACAGTACGGAGATTACTCCAAGTCCGCCCAGAGAAAGGATCGGAAGGATCTGGTCATCATTTCCGGAGTAAAGCTCAAGCTGTCCGTCAGCCAGAGACATCATCTTGGCGATCTGTGAAAGATCTCCTGTAGCTTCCTTGATTCCGACAATGTTCTTCACATTCTTGGCAAGGTAAGCTGCTGTAGCCGGCTGGATATTGCAGCCTGTACGGCTCGGTACATTGTACATGATAAGCGGAGTTTCCGGAACTGCATTGGCAATTGCTGTATAATGAGCGATAAGACCCTTCTGTGTAGCCTTGTTATAGTAAGGTGTTACGATAAGAAGAGCATCTGCACCATAGGAAGCAGCTTCCTTGGACATCATGATCGCTGTCTCTGTACAGTTGGAACCTGTTCCTGCGATTACCGGCACACGTTTATTAACCTTATCAATAGTGAATTTGATAGTCTGAAGATGCTCACCATGAGTCAGGGTAGAAGACTCTCCTGTTGTTCCACAGATAACGATGGCGTCTGTGCTGTTCGCGATCTGGTCCTCCAGGATCTCCTCAAGTTTCTCATAATTCACCTTACCGTCTTCATGCATTGGTGTTACGATTGCAACGCCTGCCCCTTTAAAAATTGCCATTTGTCTTCCTCCTTCTTTCTTCTGTAAAATGTTGCTTTATTCCCGTTCCTGGTCCGTATACTCTGTAGTCAGTGTTGTAATACTGTCCACATAAGGCTTCAGAGCTTCCGGCAGCCATCGTCCGGTCATAACTATGTGCATACTTTCATCCTTCTGCTTAAGCATATCGATGATCGTCTCAACTGGAGCGATTCCTTTATCCATAAGCCCGAGGATCTCATCCAGCAGCAGAAAATCGCATTCTCCGGTAGCAATTACCTTCCGTGCAAAATTAAGGCCATTGAGTATATTGGTTCTCTCCTCTGCCTTCTCCTGCTCGCTCAGGTCATTATAGCAGGTGTCCATTTTTTCGAAACGGAAATCTTAAAGTCAAGATTGTCCAGTTCCTCAAGAAAATCCACTTCTCTGCGTTCCTTCCCCTTGAGAAACTGTATGATGATCACACTCTTTCCCTGTGCGGCAAAACGCAGTCCCTGGCCAAGAGCCAGTGTTGTCTTTCCTTTCCCGTTCCCGCAATAAACCTCTGTTATTTCTCTTTCCATGATTTTCCTCTTACTGTTAGTGAAACCGGTAATTCCCCATTTTTCCAATTTTTTTATATTACCGCAGATTGGATGGAAATGCAAGTATTACCTTAATATTCTCAGCAATATTCCATAACTTCTCCAATATTACTCAACATATTCCAATTTGCTCACCGAAACTTCATAAGCAATCCTTTTTTCCGTCTCATTTTCGCTGATCCTCTTCATATACTCTCTGCTCTGGATCCTGCCCCATATCAGCACATGACCTCCAACCTCAAAAGCAGATGCATATCTGGCATTTCTTCCCCAGCAGATGCAGGGTATGTAATCAGATTTTCCATATGGACGGTTTACAGCCATCAGAAGATCTGCTATTTCTCTTCCTAAAGGTGTTTTTCTATATACAGGCGGTTTGCAGATATAGCCATCCAGAAAGATCTGGTTTGCAGGCAAAGTCTCCTCTTCTTCCTCCACAACTCCACTTCCCTCGCAAAAACGGAAAGTACCAGCCTGTTCCTTTTTTCCTCATGACGGTTATAGGACCTGAACTGTCCGTGGATCTCAATATATTCACCAACATAATCCTGGGTGACATCGATCAGACGTTCGGACACCATTACAGGGATCCGATCCTCTGAATCACTGAGACGTTTTACCAGGATATCCATCATATAAAAGCCTTCTCCAAAGACCTGATGACTGAAGGTAAATCCTGTTGCGATCCGTCCCATAACCGATACCTGATTGTTTTCAATGATTTTATCTGCCATAATTAAGTAACTCCCTTCCTTATCGTGTATTTCGTTTATACATGAAGTGTATGTACATTTTTCCTGTAATATGTCTGGAAAATGAAAAACCAAAAATATTTTTTATCTCTTGTAATCTGGAAAAAATGTGATAGACTATAAATTTGGACATCATTTTTAACAAAAAGATTACTTATATATGGAAAGAAAGGATTTGGATTATATGAAGACCAAGCGCGAAGATGTTCGTAACGTGGCCATTATCGCCCATGTCGATCACGGCAAAACAACACTTGTTGACGAGCTTTTGAAACAGAGCGGTGTTTTCCGTGAAAACCAGGAAGTCCAGGAACGTGTCATGGACTCCAACGATATTGAGCGTGAGCGCGGCATTACGATTCTCTCCAAAAACACCGCAGTTCATTACAAGGATGTGAAAATCAATATCATCGATACTCCAGGTCATGCGGACTTCGGCGGCGAGGTAGAGCGTGTGCTGAAGATGGTAGACGGCGTTATTCTTCTTGTGGACGCCTTCGAGGGTGCCATGCCTCAGACTAAGTTTGTACTTCGTAAAGCTCTCGAACTGGATCTGCATGTTATTGTCTGCATCAACAAGATCGACCGTCCGGAAGCACGTCCGGAAGAGGTTGTTGACGAAGTTCTGGAGCTTCTTATGGATCTGGATGCATCTGATGAGCAGCTTGACTGCCCGTTCCTGTATGCTTCCGCAAAAGCCGGCTATGCAGTCCGTAACCTCGATGACAAACCTGAAAATATGGCTCCTCTTTTTGAGACTATCCTTGAGTCAATTCCTGCTCCGGAGGGAGATCCTGACGGAGATACACAGGTTCTTATCAGCACCATCGACTACAACGAGTATGTGGGACGTATCGGTATCGGTAAAGTTGAGCGCGGAACTATTTCCGTAAACCAGGACCTGATGCTTCTGAACCATCATGACCCTGACAAACGTGAGCGTGTAAAGATCAGCAAGCTGTATGAGTTTGATGGTCTGAACAAGGTTGAGGTTAAAAGTGCTACCATCGGTGCTATCGTTGCAATCTCCGGTATTTCGGACATCCACATCGGTGATACTCTCTGTGCAGGAGACAATCCGGAAGCAATCCCATTCCAGAAGATCTCCGAGCCGACACTCTCCATGAACTTCCTCGTAAATGACAGCCCTCTTGCAGGACAGGAAGGTAAATATATCACTTCCCGTCACCTCCGTGACCGTCTCTACCGTGAGCTGAACACCGATGTCAGCCTTCGTGTGGAAGATACGGACACAACAGAGTGCTTCAAGGTTTCCGGCCGTGGTGAGCTTCACCTCTCCGTTCTTATCGAGAACATGCGCCGTGAAGGATACGAGTTCGCAGTCAGCAAGCCGGAGGTTCTTTACCACACAGACGAGCGCGGACGTAAACTCGAGCCGATCGAGATCGCATATGTTGACGTTCCGGAGGAATTTTCCGGTACCATCATCCAGAAGCTCAGCGAGCGTAAAGGTGAGCTCCAGGGTATGAGCACAGCAAGTGACGGAAGTGTCCGTCTTGAGTTCTCCATCCCTTCCCGTGGACTGATCGGATTCCGTAATGAATTCCTTACCTCCACCAAGGGTACCGGTATCCTGAATACCATGTTTGACGGATATGCACCTTACAAGGGAGATTTCCCGTACCGTAAACAGGGATCCCTCATCGCATTTGAGGCTGGTGAGACTGTTACTTACGGACTTTTCTCCGCTCAGGAGCGTGGTACTCTCTTTGTCGGACCTGGAGAAAAAGTTTACAGCGGTATGGTCATCGGACAGAACGGAAAGGCTGAGGATATCGAGCTGAATGTCTGCAAGACAAAACACCTTACCAACACACGTTCCTCTTCCGCTGATGATGCTCTGAAGCTTGTTCCGCCTAAGATCTTAAGTCTCGAACAGGCCATCGAGTTCATCGACCAGGATGAGCTTCTTGAGGTAACACCTACAAGCCTTCGTATCCGTAAACGTATCCTGGATTCCAGAGACAGAAAACGTGCTGCATTCCGCAAGAGCTGATAGGATTTTGACGATATTTTATCATTTACCGGAATCTGGCAGTATTTTGCTGTGACAGGGTATTCGGATATATCTTTGACATAATTTATACGACTGCCATATGGGAATGTTCTCCTGTGTGGCAGTTTTTTTTGAAAAAATCTCCGGATTTTCTCTTTAATTCTCCAGCAACCATCAGAAATCCCCATTGACTCTGCCTTATATTTCCCTAAATTATTTTTTAATTGTTCTGAAAGCTCAAAAAATTCCAGATTTTTTATCTCTTATGATTTCCCACTTTAGTGCGATACTATATTTTTGTGAATTATTTGTCAAAATATCGGGATATTTTTGTTAAATATTTATCACATCCACTATTGACGTCTTCAATCCGTTGAATTATAATGGGTTCATGATCGATTGACAAAAGTTTAACGTTATTTTTTTAACTTCTATAGCGTTTTATCTTTTGCCCGCCCTTCATATGTATGCATGTTTTTTGTCAGTGCTGACAAATAATTAACATGTATTTTGTGCATAATGCTGAATTTCATTTTTTTACAAACAGTTTTTCAAGAGATTCAGACAGCTGCAAAGTAAAATTTACAGTATTTTTCCGCAATTTTCAGTTCGTCATTTTGCACATAGCAGCAAAATTCTGAATTTGCGTTTTATTCTGAATTTTGATACTATATCAGTATCAAAACAGAAAATTCAATCAGATTGAATCAAAAAATGCGAACGCAGCGCGGGGACTTACAATAAAACTCTGCAGCATCTGCCGGTCAAAAAAAAGACAACCGCAGAACCACAGACTATCATCATATGAAAACAGGAGGATTCCACATGGCAAAGAAAGATACTATCCCTACCATTATTGACACTCCAGAAGCCCTGACCGCGAAAATGGCAGCAATGAAAGAAGCACAGAAGATATTCGCCACCTACACACAGGAGCAGGTTGACAAGATCTTTAAAGCAGCTGCTACTGCTGCTGACAAGATGCGTATTCCACTGGCTAAAATGGCTGTTGAAGAGACAGGCATGGGAATCATGGAAGACAAGGTTATCAAGAACCATTACGCAGCAGAGTACGTTTACAATGCTTATAAGAACACTCAGACATGTGGTGTTGTAGAAGAAGACAAGGCATACGGAATCAAGAAGATCCTTGAGCCTGTAGGACTGATTGCCGCAGTTATCCCGACAACCAACCCGACTTCCACAGCAATCTATAAATCCCTTATTTCACTGAAAACACGTAACGGTATCATCATCAGCCCGCATCCGCGTGCCAAAGGATCTACTATCGCAGCAGCTAAAGTTGTTCTTGATGCAGCTGTTGCCGCAGGCGCACCGGAAGGAATCATCGGATGGATCGATATCCCGAGCCTTGAGCTTACCAATATGGTAATGCAGAATGCAGACATCATCCTCGCTACCGGCGGTCCCGGAATGGTTAAGGCAGCTTACTCCTCAGGTAAACCGGCTGTTGGCGTCGGACCCGGAAATACACCTGCTATCATTGATGACAGCGCAGATATCCGTCTTGCGGTTAACTCCATCATTCACTCCAAGACATTTGACAATGGTATGATCTGTGCTTCCGAGCAGTCCGTAACTGTTCTGGAAAGCATTTATAAAGAAGTTAAAGAAGAATTCCTTTACAGAGGATGCTATTTCCTCAAGAAAGACGAGATCGAGAAAGTCAGAAAGACGATCCTTATCAACGGCGCACTGAATGCCAAGATCGTAGGACAGAAAGCAGCTACTATCGCAGAGATGGCCGGCGTTACTGTTCCACCACAGACCAAGATCCTGATCGGTGAGGTTGAATCCGTTGATATCAGCGAGGAATTCGCACATGAGAAGCTTTCCCCTGTACTTGCAATGTACAAGGCTAAGAATTTTGACGATGCTATTGCAAAAGCTGAGCGTCTTGTTGCAGACGGCGGCTATGGCCATACCTCTTCCCTCTACATCAACGTAAATGAAACAGAGAAAATGGATAAATTCGAGGCAGCTATGAAGACCTGCCGTATCCTTATCAATACACCTTCTTCCCAGGGTGGTATCGGCGACCTTTACAACTTCAAGCTTGCTCCATCCCTTACTCTTGGCTGCGGTTCCTGGGGCGGCAACTCCGTATCCGAGAACGTTGGTGTTAAACATCTTCTCAATACCAAGACCGTTGCTGAAAGGAGAGAGAATATGCTCTGGATGAGAACACCGGAAAAAGTTTACTTTAAGAAAGGCTGTATGCCGGTTGCTCTTGATGAGCTCGGTACTGTTATGGGCAAGAAACGCTGCTTCATCGTAACAGACTCCTTCCTTTATAAGAACGGCTACACCAAACCGATCGAAGACAAGCTGGATCAGATGGGTATCGTACACACATGCTTCTCTGATGTAGCACCAGACCCATCCCTTGCTTCCGCAAAAGCAGGTGCCAAAGCTATGACAGCATTCGAGCCGGACTGCATCATCGCTCTTGGTGGCGGTTCTGCAATGGATGCCGGCAAAGGGTTATGTGGATGCTTTATGAGAATCCGGACGCTGACTTCTCCGATATGTCCATGGACTTCATGGATATCCGTAAGAGAGTTTATACATTCCCGAAGATGGGTAAAAAAGCTTACTTTGTAGCGATCCCGACATCTTCCGGTACAGGTTCCGAGGTTACACCTTTCGCCATTATCACAGATCAGGACACCGGCGTTAAGTGGCCGCTGGCTGATTACGAGCTCCTTCCGGATATGGCGATCGTAGATACCAATAACATGATGAGCGCACCTAAGGGACTTACCCGTGCTTCCGGTATCGACGTTATGACACATGCCATTGAGGCTTATGTTTCCATGATGGCTTCTGATTACACAGATGGTCTCGCACTGAAAGCGATCAAACTGGTATTCGAGTATCTGCCGCGTGCATACAAGGATGGCAACGATGTAGAGGCAAGAGATCATATGGCTAACGCTTCCTGCATGGCAGGTCTCGCATTCGCCAATGCTTTCCTTGGAGTAAACCACTCTCTTGCTCACAAGCTTGGTGCTTTCCACCACCTGCCGCATGGTATTGCAAACGCAGTTGTTCTTCTGGATGTTATGCGCTACAACAGTGCCGAGGTTCCGACTAAGATGGGTACATTCCCACAGTATCAGTATCCGAAGACACTTGCACGCTATGCTGAGATCGGACGTTCTGTAGGTCTTACAGGCAAGAACGACGCAGAAGTATTCGAGAAACTTCTTGCTAAACTGGACGACCTTATGAGAACTATTGAAATACTTCCTACAATCCGCGACTACGGTGTAGATGAAAAATACTTCCTTGAGACTCTGGATGATATGTCCGAGCAGGCCTTCAACGACCAGTGTACCGGTGCCAACCCGAGATATCCACTGGTATCTGAGCTGAAAGATATCTATCTGAAAGCATACTACGGAGAAGCGCCAAAGAAAGAAGATAAAAAAGCCAAATAAATGTGGAACACCCCTCTAATTGACGCAGCCGGGAGCGATTGACTCCCGGCTGCGTCTCCTTTGTTTATTCTTTCTTGTTGTTCATTTATTTCAGGCCATACTCTGCCGCAAGTTTCTTAAACTCAGGAAGAGAATTGACGATCGTCTCATAAGATACACAATACGCAAGTCTCACATAACCAGGGCATGCAAAAGAGCTTCCCGGTACCATGAGGATATTGTATTTCTTACCTGCTTCGCAGAAAGCTTTTTCATCTGCTACCGGTGATTTCACGAACAGATAAAAAGCTCCCTGTGGCTTGATACACTCAAATCCACACTCTTTCAGGCCATTGTAAAGTGCCTGACGGTTCTTATCATAAGCTGCAAGATCAGTCTTGGCATCTACACATTTCGCAACTACTTTCTGGATCAGGGACGGTGCATTTACACAGCCAAGTGTACGGTTTGCGATGGTTGCTGCTGAGATCAGCTCTTCGCTTCCATCTGCCTCATCCGGGATCACCAGATATCCGATACGCTCTCCCGGAAGGGAAAGAGATTTGCTGTAGGAATATCCAACAACCGTATTGTCATAATATTTGGTCAGGTACGGAACCTCAACGCCATCATATGCAAGTTCACGATACGGCTCGTCAGAGATCATATAGATTACTGTTCCGAATTCCTTCTGCTTTGCTTCCAGAATTGCAGAAAGTTTCCTGATTGTTTCTTCTGAATATACAACTCCTGTTGGATTATGAGGTGTATTTACAATGACAGCTTTTGTCTTCGGTGTGATCTTCTTCTCAAACTCAGCAAGATTCGGCTGGAAGGTTGCGGTATCCGGAGAGATTTCCACAAGGACACCATCATAATTACGGACATATGCACCGTACTCTAGGAAATATGGTGCAAAAACGATCACTTCTTCTCCCGGATTCAGGATTGTCTTCAAAATCACGTTCAGTCCGCTTGCTGCTCCAACTGTCATGATCAGGTTCTTTGCAGAAAATTTCGTATCAAAAGCGCTTGTTGAGGGATTCTGCGATAGTCTGGCGTACATCCTCAAAACCTGCATTGCTCATATAGCCGTGAAGAACCGTCGGATCTGTCTCATTAACAAGCTCAATGATCGCCTCGCGTACACAATCCGGAGCCGGCACACTCGGGTTTCCAAGGCTGAAGTCAAATACCTTATCTGCGCCGTATTTCGCACGGAGACGGTTGCCTTCCTCAAACATCATACGGATGGCAGAATTATTTTTTACGTAGGGTTTCATTTTTTCTGATATCATGGTGGTTCTCTCCTTTTATCCGATTTATAACGTTCCAGGTAATTATTGATTTCTCAGAACACTCTGTTTCTATAGCAATTCCAGGAATTATTCCTTACATTTTATTGTACCCCGTTCAACTTCCACGTGTCAATACTTTATCTTATTAAAGTGCATGAAGGTCTTTTTCCTTACCAACCACACAGACAACGTACTGCCCGCCAGTGCCACCAGGAATCCGGCAAGAACATCCGTAGGATAATGAACCCCCAGATACAGTCTGGAAAAAGCCACAAGTGCAGCCAGGATCACTGCCGGAACACCGTATCTCTTCGGAAACATCCGCGCTATCACCAACGCAACTGCAAAAGATGCTGTCGTATGTCCTGACGGGAAAGAAAAATCTGTCGGTTTTGCGATCAGCGGAGTCAGGGCATCGATCACTGCAAAAGGCCTTGCTCTTGCTACCAGATTCTTAAGAAGTACATTGGTGACAAGAGCTCCAAATATAATTGACAAAGATGCTGCGCATCCCACTTTTCTGGTCTTCGGACTCACCAGAAGGATCACTGCACACAGGATCCAGAACCCGCCTCCGTTTCCCAGAAATGTGATCATTTTCATAGCAGGTGTAAGAATATCTGACCGAAGATATTGCTGGATCAGAAGCAGAAGCTCTTCGTCCAGATTCTGTATTGAATGTAAAATACTCATATATACCTTGCTGTTAAACCAGCATTCACCTCTTCCTCTCTTTATTTTCCTGCAGACAATACAGATGATTCCTTTTTATTCCTGTTGTTATCTGTGTCTGCCTATTTTACTGTTATCTATTATACTGTACTTCTCTTGATTTTCTAATAACAAAAACTTAACATTTTCTAAATTTATCCGAATATCCGCCTGCCCCAAATATTTGTCTTACGCAAAACGCCCCTGCACTGCCAAAAATACCACAGTACAGAGACGTTTTCCTTCCCGTTGCTTAAAAACTTTCTATAATAAATTTTCCTTTTCTGATACGATTCCTGTTCTTTACGCTCCGCGTTCTGCCTCCCGCTCTTTGTAGTGATGAGCCTCTTCAAGCATCATATCCTTCACCTTCATCAGTCGAATCTGCGTACTTCTCTCATTTTCATCCAGCTTCATGGTGATGTATTTGATGTTTGCCTGAGCTTCCGGTATAATTACGTGCTCCAGAGCATTTACACGTCGTCTGGTCTTCTCGATCTCGGAAGCCATCAGCTGGCAGGCTTTTTCCACTTCTGCCAGACGAAGCATGTCAGGAAGTATATCCTCCAGGGATTTCACCGCTCCGTCCAGATCACTGGAGGTAAAAGCAAAACCATAGGAATAGATATCGTTAGCATCCGGTGTTCTTGTTTTATATTCAAAAACAGGAATATCCACACTCATGACATTCTTTTTTCCGGTTCCAGATAAACTTCCTGCTTGGGAGCCATCAGTGCCGTATTCAGAGTTTCCTCCGACATTCCGGCTTTTGCAATAACAAAATTGGTATTGGCACTTCGGATACCAGCCTCTACCTTCTGACGCAGCTCCATGTTCTCACGTACCAGGTCTAGGAACTGTCTCATCAGCTCATCTCGCTTATCCTTCAGAAGCTTGTGTCCGCGCACTGCAGTCACCAGCTTTTTTTTCTGCTTCGTAAGCTCCATACGGGTAGGATTCACCTGTGTTGATGCCACAAATCATCCCCCCTTTATACTTTTCCGTAATACTGGTCAAGGAATTTGTCATCGATACGTTTCAGCTCGCTTCTCGGAAGAATGGAAAGCAGCTTCCAGCCAATGGACAAAGTCTCCTCAATATCACGGTTTGCCTGATAGCCCTGGGAAACATATTCCTTTTCAAAAGCATCTGCAAATTTTGCATAAATAAGGTCAATATCAGAGAGAGCAGCCTCGCCAAGAATGGTCATCAGCTCTTTGGCCTCTTTACCACGGGCATATGCAGCAAACAGCTGGTTCATGGTGTTGGCATGATCCGCTCTTGTTTTGCCTTCACCGATACCTTTATCCTTCAGTCGTGACAGAGACGGAAGAACATCAATCGGCGGTGTAATCCCTTTGCGGTAAAGCTCACGGCTCAGGATGATCTGTCCCTCTGTGATGTAGCCGGTAAGGTCAGGAATCGGATGAGTCTTGTCATCCTCAGGCATGGTCAGGATCGGAACCATGGTGATACTTCCTGCTTTTCCCTTCTGACGGCCTGCGCGCTCATAAAGAGAAGCAAGGTCCGTGTACATATATCCGGGATAACCACGACGTCCAGGAACCTCTTTACGCGCTGCGGAAACCTCACGGAGAGCGTCCGCATAGTTTGTAATATCTGTAAGGATTACCAGTACGTGCATGTCTTTTTCGAAGGCAAGATACTCTGCTGCTGTCAGTGCCATTCGCGGAGTAGCGATACGCTCAACAGCCGGGTCATTTGCCAGGTTTACAAAAAGAACAGTACGGTCTATCGCTCCGGTTTCCTTAAAGCTCTCTACAAAGAAGTTGGACTCCTCGAAAGTAATACCCATGGCAGCAAATACAACCGCAAACTGCTCATCTTTTCCACGAACCTTCGCCTGTCTTGCGATCTGTGCCGCAAGCTGTGCATGAGGAAGACCGGATGCTGAGAAGATCGGAAGCTTCTGTCCACGAACCAGTGTATTCAGTCCGTCGATCGCAGATACACCGGTCTGGATAAACTCCTCCGGATAACTTCTGGCTGCAGGGTTCATCGGAAGTCCGTTGATATCTCTTCTCTCTTCCGGAAGGATCTCAGGGCCATCATCGATCGGTCGGCCCAGACCGTCAAAAACACGGCCCAGCATGTCGCCGGATACGCCAAGCTCCATGCTTCGTCCCAGAAAACGTACCTTGCTGTTAGAAAGGTTGATACCTGTGGAACTCTCAAACAGCTGCACCAGTGCATTGCTTCCGTCGATCTCCAGAACACGGCATCTTCTCGTTTCGCCATCGGCAAGCTCAATCTCACCAAGCTCGTCAAATGCCACGTCTTCAACGCCACGTACCAGCATCAAAGGGCCGGCAACTTCCTGTATGGTTCTATATTCTTTTGGCATTTTACAGGCCCTCCTTTCTCAGAAGTTCTGCGATCTCTCCTGCAAGCTGACGTGTTACTTTTTCATATTCTGCTGCCAGCTCATCCTCTTTCGTATATTTGTAACGGCCGATCTGCTCACGAACCGGCAGTTTTACGATGTCGTTGATATCAGCTCCCTGCTTCAGCGCATCCACGCCAGCATCATAAAACGCAAGTACCAGACGCATCATATTGTGCTGTTTTTCCAGAGATGTATAGGTATCGATCTCATGGAAAGAGTTCTGGTGAAGGAAATCCTCGCGGATAGAACGGGCTGCCTCCATTTTCAGGCGGTCGCCAGGTGAAAGTGCGTCCATACCTACCATCTTTACGATTTCCTCAAGTTCTGCTTCTTCCTGAAGAAGAGTCATCATTTTCTGACGAAGCTTCATCCAGTCCGATGCCACATTCTCATCAAACCAGCCGCCTACGCTGTCCAGATACAGAGAATAACTGGTCAGCCAGTTAATAGCCGGGAAATGACGTTTGTATGCAAGGTTCGCATCCAGTCCCCAGAATACCTTTACGATTCGAAGGGTTGCCTGGGAAACAGGCTCGGAAATATCACCACCAGGAGGTGATACAGCACCGATGGCTGTCAGTGCACCCTCTCTTCCGTCCTTTCCGCTGCAGATCACATGGCCTGCACGCTCGTAGAACTGTGCAAGACGGGAGCCAAGATATGCCGGATAACCTTCCTCACCAGGCATCTCCTCCAGTCGTCCGGACATCTCACGGAGAGCCTCGGCCCATCTGGATGTGGAATCTGCCATCAGAGCTACGGAATAACCCATATCACGGAAATACTCTGCAATAGTGATACCTGTATAAATAGAAGCCTCACGTGCCGCAACCGGCATGTCTGAGGTGTTGGCGATCAGAACAGTACGCTCCATCAGGGACTGTCCTGTTTTCGGGTCCTTCAGCTCCGGAAACTCGTTCAGAACATCTGTCATCTCATTTCCACGCTCACCACAGCCGATATAAACCACAATATCCGCCTCAGCCCATTTTGCAAGCTGATGCTGGATAACTGTTTTACCGCTTCCAAAAGGTCCCGGAACTGCTGCAACGCCGCCTTTTGCGATTGGAAACATGGTATCAATAACACGCTGTCCTGTTACCAGAGGTTTTGCAGGTGGAAGTTTTTTCTTATATGGGCGGCCACGTCGTACAGGCCAGTGCTGCATCAGTGTCAGCTCCTTGTCCCCATTTGCAGTTGAAAGAACCGCAACCGTCTCATCCACTGTGAATTCGCCGGATTTAATTTCTTTCAAAGTTCCCTTCATATTCGGAGGAACCATGATCTTCTGTGTAACAACAATGGTTTCCTGAACAGTTCCGAGAACATCGCCGCCTTCCAGCTCATCTCCAACTTTCGCTGTCGGAACAAAGTTCCATTTTTTGTCTCGTTTCAGTGCAGGTACCTCAACACCACGTTTCAGATTGTTGCTGCCTGCTACTTTCATGATATCGTCCAGCGGACGCTGGATTCCATCGTAAATACTTGTGATAAGGCCAGGTCCCAGCTCTACAGAAAGCGGAACTTCCATTGACTCTACCGGTTCTCCCGGACGAAGTCCTGAAGTCTCCTCATATACCTGTATGGAAGCCTCATCTTCGTGCATCTCAATGATCTCACCGATCAGACGCTGATCGCTTACACGGACCACGTCGTACATATTCGCATCTCGCATACCCCTGGCAATTACCAGCGGGCCTGCTTATTTTTTTAATGGTTCCTCTGCTCATCTGAACCAATCACCTGCTTTCTTGTCACTCATTACTGAAAAGATATCAAGAACCAACTGCTGTCTCCACAG
>ENA-OUNH01000248-OUNH01000248.1-human-gut-metagenome-genome-assembly--contig:-NODE-248-length-19048-cov-2.692828_pt1 | contig 19048 bp, 23 predicted proteins | sample MGYA00242806_ERZ504814 | MGnify/ENA primary metagenome ERZ504814 (study PRJEB26092, sample SAMD00036389) | human gut metagenome | host: Homo sapiens | study: EMG produced TPA metagenomics assembly of...
TGCTCGTCTGATTAATTTTTCACTATTTCATTTCCACTTGTATTGATCCAGTAGAGCTTAGGCGGTACATTTCTGTCGCCTATATGTTCCCGTATATAATTCAATACATCCCATGGACAATAAATTTCCTCTTTTCCAAACTGATAGCCATCATACCATTCTTTCACAACAAGGTACAGTTCTTCCATTTCATAATATGACAATAATTCCCTTACTTCCTGATCTGTAAATCCAAAGTATTCCCCATAGTCACTATCAGAAACCGAATGAACTGTAAAATTATTGATTCCTGTAAAAATACTTTCCTTGGAAATTCTCAGACATCCGGTAATCACTGCAAACCGCAGATTGCTGTTAGTTTTTAATACCTGACTAAACAGGGAGCGGATCAACTGGACCATTTGCTCATAATAACCATTTACATACGCTTTATCTAAGGGAACATCATATTCATCGATCAATATAATCACCTCTGTCCCTGTATGTTTATATAGCAGAGCGGACAACGTTTTTAAACTGGCAGTAAGCTGCGAAGTTTTTTCAAATCTGCCTGTCAGCAAAGGCTCAAATCTGGCTTTCTCATAAGAAGTAAGCTTCGGGCTGTCCATTAAATATTGAAAGCGCAGAGCCTCATCACTGATTACTGTTTCCAACATATCCTTTGCTTCCTCAAAGCCATTGCCTTCCACATCTTTCAAACTGACAGATATTACCGGAAATTTCCCCATGTACTCCTCACAGATCTGCTTTTCAGCAGAAATCTCCAGACCATCAAATAATCTTTTATCCGTCCCAATCTCAAAAAAGGCTTTCAGCATATCCATGTTCAGGCTTTTCCCAAAGCGTCTTGGACGGGTAAACAGGTTGACTTCTGTCCAGGACTCCAGCAATTCTTTAATAAAGCCTGTTTTATCTATATAGTAAAAGTCATGCTCACGAATATCATGAAACATCTCTATTCCCACCGGAAGTTTTTTATTTTTGTTTCCATAACAGCGCGGCCTCCTTTCCTTATATATTGTCTGATTCGGTTCAATCATGTACAGTAATCTTATCATGTCCAGAAAAGATTCTCAATGTAAAATATCCAAAAAAAAGACCTTTCTCTGACAATAAATCGTATCTGAGAAAAGTCTTTTTATATCTAATATATTTTATTTTAGGCTATTGAAGTATTCATCCCATGGTTTCGGTTCGTTGTCTTCTTCCTCTTCTTTTGGTGCTGAATCATTCTGCTCTTTTTTATCATCCATATCTGCCTGAACATTCTGCATTTCTGTGTTGTCTGTAATGTTCTGTTCATCTTCGTTTTCATAAGAAACCGGTTCTTCCGGCATACGCCAGAACTGCTGCGGATGCGTCTGTTCTTCCTGTGGCTGTTCACTCTGTGAATAGCTGTCAAACATAGGATTCACATAGTCTCGTGCCACACGTTCTTCTTCCTCTTTCTGCACTTTAAGCTCCCCTGTCAGATCACGATAGAACATTACTTCTGTCATAGCCATATATGGAAATATCCACAAGAGTGCAATATAGAACGTAAAAACAGAAAGAAACATCAATGGGATAAAGCTTATCTTAAGCATCAGATATCTTCCGAAGTTTCCATGCATCATCTCCAGACTCTCTTTCATAGCCTCTGTACTTTTCAATTCCGGCTTATCTGCCAGAATATAATAAGTCATCTCCAGAGGAATGACCAGAATCTGATAAACAATCATTCCAACGATCATCAGAACAACACCTGTATACAGCCAGGTGATCAGCACCTCCACAGAAGCATCTTCACCCGGAAGATTCGCATTACTGTAAATCGTATAGGGCAGCATGGTAAGCAGATTCAGTACTGCCATAAAAAATACCGGCAACGATCACTCTGTCCGGATGATGTCTGTAAAAATAAAACAGGTCATTTAATGAATATACTTTCCCTCTGGCAATATTCAGATACATATAATTCATACCTGCCGCTACCACATTGATCAGCAGAGTCAGAATAAATGTAAATGCATACGACAGCACAATATCAATTGTTTCCTCTCCCGGAAATAAAGCCGAGGATATCATGCTGCTGATCAGGGCCAGCGCCTGAACTGCAACAAATGCCAAGATCAGTATCCCATATTTTCCTGACATGGCCTGCTTCGCATAGTTTTTTTAATTCACGTCTCGATGTCATGTAATTCTCCTAAATCAGTCTGCCAGACCAAAGGCATCATGTACTGCATTCATTGCGCGCACGCCGTCCTTTTCATTGATCAGAACTGTCACACGAATCTCGGATGTAGAGATCATGTTGATGTTTACGCCTTCATTATAGAGGCTCTCAAACATCTTTGCAGCTACTCCGGGATTACTCATCATTCCTGCACCTACGATGGAAAGCTTCGCAATATTTCTCTCAGAATGAAGCTCTGCAAATCCAAGTCTTGCCTGATTTGCATCCAGAACTGCAACTGCATCATCCAGATCATTTCCATCGACTGTGAAAGAAATATCCTTTCTGCCCGCACGTCCGATAGACTGCAGGATCACATCTACATTAATATTCTTCTTCGCAAGGGTATCAAATAATTTAAAAGCTACACCCGGCTCATCCTTAATCCGATTACCGCAATTCTCACTGCATCTGTATCCAGAGCAACACCGCTGATCAGCATTCTCTCCACTGTAACTTCCTCCTTTACCACAGTTCCTTCACTGTTGTTTAAACTTGAACGTACCACAAGCGGCACGCCATATTTCTTCGCCATCTCCACAGAACGGTTATGAAGCACACCTGCCCCGAGAGTCGCAAGGTCAAGCATTTCATCGTAAGTGATCTCTTTGAGCTTTCTTGCTTTCGGAACCTTACGCGGATCTGCTGTGTAAACACCATCTACATCTGTATAGATTTCACAGGCATCTGCATGAAGAGCAGCCGCAAGAGCAACCGCTGTTGTGTCAGAACCGCCTCTTCCAAGAGTTGTATAATCATCATACTTGTCAACTCCCTGGAAGCCGGTAACTATTACAATCTTTTTGCTGTCCAGCTCTCTTCTGATACGCTCTGTATCAATTCTTTTTAAACGTGCATTTCCATGGCTGCTTGTCGTATGCATGGAAACCTGAAAAGCATTCAGGGAAACCGCAGGAACTCCCAGTTTATCCATCGCCATTGCCATCAGTGCAACAGACATCTGTTCTCCGATGGTAAAGAGCATATCCATCTCTCTTTTCGGCGGTTTCTCATTGACATCCCTTGCCATAGTGATCAGTTCATCCGTATATTTCCCCATTGCGGACAGAACGACAACCACGTCATTTCCTTTTCTGTACTCTTCTATACAGCGGTTGGCAACATTAAAGATACGTTCTTTATTTGCAACCGATGTACCGCCAAATTTCTTGACAATCAACATTGTTTTACTTCCTCCATAATAAGTTTACAGGAAAGAGAAGATTCTCATATCTTCCCTTTCCTGTTCTGTTTACAGTAATCACTGTACAAATATTTATCTGAAGTATTGTATCAGTGTCCACCTTATCAGGCACACTATATGATACACGAAATCTGTCAGTTTATCAATCTTTAACTCGAATCTTTGCAAGTACCTGATCTCCGATCTGAGCCAGTTTCTCTTCAAATGCTCCCTGTGTCATTTCATCAGTGATAAATGCACATTCCTGTGGAAGCTGTCCCAGGCTGATGATCTCAACATCACCAAATACCTTCTTCACTTCTTCTGCTGCTTCTTTTTTGATTCTCACGAAAAACTTTCCTGTCACTTCATCCAGTGGTTTCAGTACTGCCGGAGTGCTGTTCCAGTTTGTCACAATATTAACATGGAGATGTTTTGCGGCATCCACAATATCACCAACTACAGCACTTGCTGTAGGCAGTTTACCTGCACCGCTTCCATAGAACATGGCATCTCCAAGCATATTTCCATGTACAAATACTGCATTAAACACATCATTTACACTGTAAAGAGGGCTGTTCTGGCCGAGCATAAACGGTGCTACCATTGCATAACAGGTTCCGTCTGCCAGTCTGCGGCTAGTTCCAAGAAGTTTGATGGTTCTGCCAAGCTTCGCAGCATACTCCATTATCTTCAGGTGTGATCTTTGTAATTCCCTCTGTATAAATATCTTCAAAATCAAAATATCTCTCATAAGCAAGAGAGGAAAGGATTGCGATCTTACGGCATGCATCATATCCTTCCACGTCAGCGGTAGGATCTGCCTCTGCATAACCCTTCTGCTGTGCTTCCTTTAATACAGTGTCAAATTCATAGCCTTCTGTGCTCATCTTATAAAGCATGTAGTTGGTAGTTCCGTTCAGGATACCTGTCACTTCGTCAATCTCATCTCCTGTAAGGGAAGAATTGATGACACGAATGATCGGGATTCCGCCGCCACAGCTTGCTTCAAATAAGAAGTTAATGCTCTTTTCCTTTGCAATATCCATCAGCTCGCGGCCATGCTTTGCAACCAGAGCCTTATTGGAAGTGCAGACATTTTTTCCTGCCAGAAGTGCCTTCTTTACAAAAGTATAAGCAGGCTCCACACCGCCCATAACCTCTACTACAATATCTACTTCCGGATCACTGACGATCTGTTCATAATCATGGACCAGAACCTTCTCTACCGGCTGTCCCGGAAAATCACGAAGATCCAGAACATATTTTACATGAAGTTCCTGTCCGGCACGTCTGGAAATGCTCTCTTTATTTTCATTTAATACTTCAAATACACCGCTTCCAACTGTGCCATATCCTAAAATTGCTACATTGATCATTTTCTTTTACTCCCTGCCTAATATTTTCAGATAATGAATTCCTTCATTCTGTTCAATCGTCTCTACCATTGCTTCTGCATCCCCCTGCCCGGAAGAATGTCCACACTCAGAGTAAGTGTGGCAATCCCATTGATAGGAATACTCTGATGAATGGTGAGAATGTTTCCATGAAACCGTGCAATCGTCTGCAGGACAACCGACAAAAGCCCAGGTTCATCATCCATCTGGATAATAAAGGTGATCGTCTTTCCCCTTGTCTCTTCATGAAATGGAAAAATATCATCTTTGTATTTGTAGAAAGAACTTCTGCTGATTCCTGTGCGCTCTGCTGCATCCTGTACAGTGTCCACTTTACCAGAGTCCAGAAGCTTCTTTGCCTCCACAACCTTCAGCAGGACTTCCGGAACTGCTCGTTCCCTCACTACAAAATATTTCTTTTCTCTGTTACTGGTTTCTGCATATCAATTTACCTGTCCGTTCTTTAAAGACATTTGTTTTTACACACTGGATATATTATCACACCACACAAAAATACGCAAGAAATATATTCTGCCGAATCATTGTGTAAAATCATTATGCCTCAACACGAAAAAGGCTGTCCTGATTTCAGACAGCCTTTTTTATTCTTTTATTTCTTCAGTGCGATCCATTTCAGATATGCATTGATGAAAATATCAATTCCTCCGTCAAGTACTGCATCCACATTTCCGGTCTCCTCGTTTGTACGATGATCCTTTACCATGGTATATGGCTGCATAACATAAGAACGGATCTGATTTCCCCATCCGATATCTGTCACCTCACCGCGGATACCGGAGAGTTTTTCCTCTGCCTCCTGCTGCTTGAGAAGATACAGCTTGGCTTTCAGCATCTGCATGGCTTTATCTTTATTCATGTGCTGAGAACGTTCATTCTGACACTGTACCACGATTCCGGTAGGATAATGTGTGATACGGATGGCAGATGATGTCTTGTTGATATGCTGACCGCCGGCACCACTGCTTCGGTAGGTATCGATACGGATATCGTCATCATTGATCTCTACATCCAGATCCTTCTTGATATCCGGCATAACATCGCAGGATACAAAAGAGGTCTGTCTCTTTCCTGCTGCATTAAACGGAGAAATACGTACAAGACGATGAACACCCTTCTCGGATTTCAGATAACCGTAGGCGTTCTCTCCGTTCACCTGGAAGGTTACGGATTTCACACCGGCCTCATCACCGTCAAGGTAATCCAGGACCTCCAGCGCAAAGCCTTTCTTCTCCGCCCATCTGCTGTACATACGGTAAAGCATTCCGCACCAGTCGCAGGCCTCTGTTCCGCCGGCTCCTGCGTTCAGCTTGATGATGGCGTTCTCTCCGTCGTACTCTCCGGAAAGGAGTGTCTTCACACGGATGCTGTCAAAGCTTGCCTGGAACTCGTCCAGCATTTCCTGGATCTCAGGGACGATCTCAGGATCATTCTCCTCATATCCCATCTCGATCATGGTTTCCATATCTTCCATCTGCGTTTCCAGATTATGGTATGTCTCAATATCGTCCTTGAGACTCTTTAACTGTTTCATCTTCATCTGGGATGCTTCCGCATTATCCCAGAAATCAGGCGCTTCCATCTCGCGCTCTAATTCTTCGACCTTCTGCTCTTTGTTAGCGAGGTCAAAGTGAATCCCTCACTTCCACTAATGGCTCTGTGTATGTTGCAAGAATACTCTTGAACTGATCTAACTCAACCACAGCTTCACCTTCTTTCTATATATTGATGCAGGAAGTCCTGCCTGTCTTATACAATACCATATGGCCATGAAAATTACAACGAAAAACGTGGTTTTGGGCGTTTCTATTTTATCTGCGACAGTTTATAAATATCCTCTCTCCGATGCTTCAGAAGCGGCAGCTGTTCCCGGACTTTTTTCACCTCATCCAGATCCAGTTCCACAACCTGTACTTCCGGCTTCTCATTCATTTCCATGAGAACTTTTCCCCAGGGATCTGCTGCAATGGAATGGCCCCAGGAGTGATACCCGGCATTCATGTCCCTGGCCGGTGCGGCTCCGATGGTGTATACCTGATTGTCTACCGCCCTCTGACGGAACATCAGCTCCCAGTGGAGAGGTCCTGTCGTCATGTTAAAAGCTGCCGGCACAATGATCACTTCTGCGCCCTGATCTGCCATCAGCCTGGCAAGTTCCGGAAAACGGAAATCGTAGCAAATGCAAAGTCCTATTTTGCCAAACTCCGTATCAAAAACCGTTATCTGATTTCCAGGTGTAAGTGTTTCGGATTCTTTAAAATACTGACCGCCTTTTACATCAATGTCAAAAAGATGCATCTTCCGGTGTTTTCCGATCTGATGTCCCTTTCTGTCAAAAACATAGGAAGTATTGTAAATATGTCCTTCCTCATCCTGCTCCGGCATACTGCCGGCTATGAGATAGATTCCATGTTCTGCTGCCAGCCGGGAACATTTTTCCCAGGTGTCTCCACCTTCGGGTTCAGCATATTCCGGAAAATATTTATTCTCGTATGGGCAGCAGAACATTTCCGGCAGAACTGCCAGATCAATATCTTTGAGTTCCGGACTGGCGAGGAGTTCCGCTGCCCGGTTGATGTTGCGGGATTTTTCCATATACACATGCGTTTGAAGAATTGCAGTTTTTATAATTGCCATATTATCATATCCCTTCTCTGATTTTATATAAACAACCGTATTTGTCTGCCAAATCAAACATGAATATTTGCAATCCGTATTCGTGCACAGCTTCAAATCGGGCATTCACATTCTGCCCCGATACAAAAATAGCCCCACCACATCATCTGGGTGAGACTATTTGCATCGCTATTCTCAGATCTTAGCAGCCTTACGTCCGCAGCACTGTTTGTATTTCTTGCCGCTTCCGCATGGGCACGGATCGTTCGGATATACTTTATCTTCTTTTCTCTGAACAGGTTTCTTCGGGCCTGCACTATCATCTTTGTTTGTGCCGGTTACTTTAGCAACCTGCTCACGCTCGATCTTCTGCTCTACATGAACATGATACAGCATACGTACGGTATCTTCCTGGATAGAAGTGATCATGTTATTGAACATCTCAAATGCGCTCATCTTGTACTCAACAACCGGATCTCTCTGTCCATATGCAGCAAGACCAATACCCTGACGGAGCATTTCCATATCATCGATGTGGTCCATCCACTTGCTGTCAATACATTTCAGAAGAACGACACGCTCAAGCTCACGAAGCTGCTCTGGTTCCGGAAACTCAGTTTCTTTCGCTTCATAAAGCTTCACTGCCTCTTCTTTCACGATATGCTTGATCTCATCTTTTTTGTGACCTTTAACCTTTTCAGCTGTCAGTGGCTGGATTGGAATAATCGGAATGATTGCTGTATTAAACTCATCAAGATTCCACTCACTGGAGTCCATATCATCTGAGAAGCACATATCTGTCATGCTGTCTACAATATCTGTGATCATCTTGTAGATGGCATCACGCATGTTCTCACCGTCAAGTACCTGGCGGCGCTCCTCATAAATGATTTCTCTCTGCTCATTGTTTACCTGGTCGTAATCAAGAAGATTTTTACGGATTCCAAAGTTATTGAACTCGATCTTTTCCTGTGCTTTCTCGATTGCATTGGAAAGCATCTTATGCTCAATCTGCTCATTCTCCTCAACTCCAAGAGATGTGAAAACCTTCATCAGTCTCTCAGAACCAAACAGACGCATCAGGTCGTCCTCAAGAGAAATGTAGAAACGGGATTCACCCGGATCTCCCTGTCGTCCGGAACGTCCACGGAGCTGGTTATCAATACGTCTTGACTCATGGCGCTCTGTACCGATGATCTTCAGACCGCCGGCTTCTCTTGCCACATCGTCAAGCTTGATATCAGTACCACGTCCTGCCATGTTGGTTGCAATGGTAACAGCATCTGCCTGTCCGGCCTGTGCTACGATCTCAGCCTCCAGTTCATGGAACTTGGCATTCAGTACGTTGTGCGGAATTCCCTCTCTCTTCAGCATTCTGCTGAGAAGCTCGGAAGTCTCGATGGTGATCGTACCAACCAGTACCGGCTGATGTTTCGCATGAGCTTCTTTAACTGCTTCTACAACGGCGTTGAATTTCTCTTTCTTTGTCATGTAAACAGCATCGTCAAGATCTTTACGCTGTACTACACGGTTGGTCGGGATCTCTACAACGTCCATGCCGTAGATATCACGGAACTCTTTTTCCTCGGTAAGCGCTGTACCTGTCATACCGCCTTTTTTGTCATATTTGTTGAAGAAGTTCTGGAAAGTGATGGTTGCAAGAGTTTTGCTCTCTCTTTTAACCTTAACATGCTCTTTCGCCTCGATTGCCTGATGAAGACCATCGGAATAACGGCGGCCTGGCATGATACGTCCGGTAAACTCATCAACAATAAGGATCTCGTCATCTTTTACAACGTAATCCTGATCTTTGTGCATCAGGTTGTGTGCACGAAGTGCAAGGATGATGTTGTGCTGGATCTCCAGGTTCTCCGGATCTGCCAGGTTCTCGATATTAAAGAATTTCTCAACCTTCTTGATACCCTGCTCAGTAAGATTGACGATCTTATCTTTTTCATTTACAACGAAGTCACCTGTCTCGATAACTTCTTCACCCATGATAGCTGCCATCTTGGTCATCTCATGGCTGGCTTCACCACGCTCCAGCTGCTGTGCAAGGATATCGCACACTTCGTAAAGCTTGGTGGACTTACCGCTCTGTCCGGAAATGATAAGCGGAGTACGCGCCTCATCGATCAGGACGGAGTCGATCTCATCGATGATACAGTAATGAAGGTCTCTCTGAACAAGCTGTTCTTTGTAGATAACCATGTTGTCACGAAGATAATCAAATCCAAGTTCGTTGTTTGTTACGTATGTGATGTCACATCCGTATGCTGCACGACGCTCTTCCGGTTTCATGTCGTTAAGTACAACGCCTACTGTCAGGCCAAGGAATTCATGAACTTTGCCCATCCACTCAGCATCTCGTTTAGCCAGGTAATCGTTGACTGTTACGATGTGAACGCCTTTTCCTTCAAGGGCATTCAGATATGCAGGAAGTGTGGATACAAGAGTTTTACCTTCACCTGTTTTCATCTCGGCAATACGGCCCTGATGAAGGATAATACCACCGATGATCTGTACACGGTAGTGCTCCATTCCAAGTACACGTTTTGCTGCCTCACGTACAGTAGCAAATGCCTCTGGAAGAAGGTCATCCAGTGTTGCTCCTTCTGCAAGGCGTTTCTTATATTCTCTTGTCTTATCTCGTAACTGCTCGTCTGTAAGCTGCTGCATCTGAGACTGATAACTCTCAGTTTTCTCAACCAGCGGCATGATACGCTTTACTTCTCGCTGACTGCGGGTTCCAAATACTTTTGAAAAAACATTCATGTTTCTGCTCCAATCGTCTTAATTCATACGGATATTATATCCTAATCCGCTGTATATTCATAAACGCAAACAACTTCAGGATGTGATTTACGTTCAAAATCAGGCTTTTAAGCCTCTTATCTATCCGATTCAGGATCATTACAGGTCTCTGTTGAAATCCAGATCACATATGGTATATATTCTACCACTTTCCTGTAACAAAAACAATGAACAATTATTTAACAAATCATGTCAGGAACAACAGAAAATATCCCGCATAGGATCCTGTTTTCGAGGATCCCGCGGGATATTACAGATCTTATTTTCTTACTTTTACATTTTTCACACTGCTCCAGGCACCGTAATATGTCTTTCCGCTCACTTTTTTGTATGCACGGATACGAACATAATAAGTGCTTCCCTTTTTCAAACCGGAAAGTGTTCGGGTCAGTGCACTGGCGGACACTGTCCTGGACCCTCTCATGGACCTTGATGCCGCATACTGGATCTGATAGCCGGAAGCACCAGCTGCTTTTTTCCAGCGGACAGTCAGCTTCCCGGAAGCCTTGCTGGACGGTTTGTACTGCACCGGAGCTGTCAGACGGACGATCCGGCTGCCGTTTTTGTTATAAGCACTTAAAGCAGAACCCTTGTATGCGCGGACTGTATAGGTATACATGGTTCCTGATTTTACTGATCCGTCTGTATAGACCAGCGTATTGCTTCCGCTTACGGTAGCGATATTGACCCACTTGCTGCTGTTTCCGGTCCTTCGATAAATCTTATAGCCGGAAGCATTTGCAGCTTTTTTCCATTTGAAGACGATGCCGGCAGGGGCTGTTGGAAGTGCCGGATAACCCGGGCGTGGTAAGCTTTACCGTTGTAAGGGCCGCGGACCGGAACTGGTATACAGCTGACTGTACTTCATCAGTCTTTTTCCATTCAGATTTCTGATAAACATACTTCTGGAAAAAGATATACATGTTATAAGTTGCGGCTTTGTTTATTCCTTTGGCAGATCCGATCCGCCATGTAGTATTCTTCCTGTTATCGGTTGGATTTGGTGAAGTACTCCAGTAAACCGGCACCCACTTCACATCTCCAGGCCCGGGATTTAAATTTGTAGTTCCCGCACCGGTCACGGTAAAATTATAATATTTATTCGGAGTAAATTTCAGCGGAGAATCCAAACCTCTTACAAAACTATCTTTAACATCCGGTATATAAGGTGTATAGGCTGGCGTCGGCGTCACATCATATTTCGGGCGGGTTCCCCTGTAATTCAACTTTAATTTTTTCAGGTTGCTGGTTCTTCCGTCTGAACCCAATACCTTAAGATACAGATCAAATTCTTTCTCTGTATCCAGATTCTTAAGATATATCACAAAGCTTCTGTTTGCAGTAACCGCCACACGAGAGTTTCCCGTATCGACCCTCGGAACATCAGAAGTTCCGTCCTTTTTTTCTCGCTACAGCTTTATAGTAGCAGGCTCCGTTTGCATCAACTTTAAGTGTCACATTTACAGAATTGCGGCTTACCCATTTTTCTCCGGTCCATTTTACGTTTATTTTTGGCACCGGTGTTGGTGTCACTGCCAGTTCAGGATCCGCTGTCGGTGTCACTGTCGGTTCCGGATCCGTTATCGGTGGCACTGTCGGTTCCGGACCCGCTGTCGGTGGCACTGTCAGCTCCGGAGCTGACGCTGACATAGCTTCTGCGTTTTCTTCTTCCATACTGTCTCCTGCTTCTTCAGGTATCAGTTCTGTCAATAATACTTCCGGATCATCCTCACTGGAGATTTCTTCTGAAACTCCTTCCTCAGCTCCGCCGAAAGCATCCTCGCTGTTCTCCGCGTTTTCCACATCTTCCATGGTTGCATCGGAAGAGTTATCCACCATTTCCTCAGAAATATCCTCACTGTCTTCTGTAGGCTGCTCAGTATCTCCCACAGGCTCTGTAGTTTCCTCTGCGGAAAACAGCTCCTGGCTGTCCGCAGTATTTTCTGTGATTTCTGCATCACCGCTGCCAAACTCTGCAGCCATACCGGTTGCCGGAAGCACCGTCACACAAAGTGCAGCACTTAAAAAAAGTTGCCAGAACTTTTTTCTTCATTTACTTTCCTCCTTTTCTCCGTGAGTTACATATTTGTTATGTCAAGGAGATATTCGCACTTCACACAGTATTATTTTTCAGGAAGTGAGGCTGACTGAAACTTGTACTGTACAGACTGTATCTTATCCGTAGACTGCCATTTGGAATCCCTGCAGGTATATTTGCGGAAGAAAACATACAGATTAAAAGTTCCCTCCTGGTCGATTCCTTCCTTGGAACCGATCTTCCAGGTGCTTCGGATCCGGTTGGAATTCGGATTCGCAGATGTGCTCCAGTAAACAGGCACCCACTTAATGTCTCCGTTTTCCGGATCCTCATTATCGGTACCTGCACCGATAACCTTAAAATCATAAAATGTAATCCGGGTAGAATTCCAGAGGAGAATCCAGCCCCTCTACCGTACTGTCCTCTGCCTTTGGTTTGGATGCTTTATGTTTTTTCTCAGAATCTGTTTTTTTCGCCGGGCGGCTGTCCTGATCCAGCTCCATCCGCTTCAGATCACTTAATTTCCCATTCTCATCCTCAATCTGGATATACAAATCAACTGCCTGGTCTGTATCCAGGTCTGCAAGTGTGATCCCGAACTCTTCATCCTCACTGATCAAAACCTCATCATTCACGGTATTTCCGGTCTCGATCTGAGGCACCTGGGGATTTCCGTCTTCCCCCCGCTCTGCCCACTTATAATAGCAGACGCCGTTAACGGCTGACGTAAGCGTTATCTCTGCCTGGGAATAGCTGTCCCATTTAAATCCTGTCCATTGTATTTCTGACTTTTGGGAATCCTTTGTATTGTTTTCTCCGGAACTCAGTTCCAGGTCCTCCACAGTCTGTTCTTTTATGGTGTCACCACTGTTAAATTCCGCTGCCATACAGGTAGCCGGTATCATGGTCATACCAAGAGCTACACTTAAGATCACCACAGGAAGCTTCTTTTTCCTTTCTCCTTTCGCATATGTCTTCATTATATAATTCTCCCCTATTGCTTGCAACAGAAAAGAAGCCTGATTTTGCTGTGACATAAAAGGCTCCGGAAACCTGCCGATTTCTCACACAGATTCCCGGAGCCTTCCATTCAATATTCAGTTGTGATAATAAAATTCCCTATCAGAACTCTGGTTCGATCAGTCCGTAAGTATTTCCTTTACGTTTATAAACTACGTTAACCTGCTCTGTCTCAGCATTAAAGAATACAAAGAAATTATGTCCGAGAAGCTCCATCTGTACGCATGCATCTTCCGGATACATTGGTTTGATCCCGAATTTCTTGGTACGGATGATCTTAACTTCCTCATCCTCTTCATAATCCTTATCAAGGTATGCCTTCTGGAAGTTTGTGGATTCCTGCTGCTTGTCAACGATCTTGTTCTTGTATTTACGAAGCTGACGCTCAATTACCTCTTCAACCAGATCGATGGATACATACATATCATTGCTTACCTGCTCGGAACGGATAATGTTACCTTTCACAGGGATCGTTACCTCGATCTTCTGGCGATCCTTCTCAACGCTTAAGGTTACTGAAATCTCAGTTTCAGGAGTGAAATACCTTTCAAGTTTACCAAGCTTGTCCTCAACAGCTGTTTTAAGTCCTTCGGTTACTGCTATATTCTTTCCACTAATAATAAATTTCATGACTTCCATCCCCTTTGCTGTTTTATGTTGCTATTATAACATATTAAATTGAATTTTAACATCACTTTTCAAAAATTTCATAAATTTTTTCCAAATTTATTCGATATATTCCTTCAAAATTGTTTTTTTTTGTCGTGAATGCGCAACTATTAGAGTATTTCATCTAATTAATTCATTACAAATGTATATCTGCACACCAGTGCCAGAAGATTGATGGGACAAAAGCATCTGCTTCACTATTTGTATATACTATTTCATTTTAGCCAGAGCTTCAAAGGGTATACTTCCGCCAAAAATATCCAAAGCACTGCCAACAGTCACATCCAGTCTGCCCTGACCTGCTTTTCGAAGCTCTTCAATATCTGCCATAGAACCCACACCGCCTGCATAGGTCACCGGATGGGCTGTATACTGTCCCAGAAGCTTTGCAAGCTCTGTTTCCACACCTCGGGCCTTTCCTTCCACATCCACTGCATGGACCAGAAATTCGTCGCAGAAGCTTCCAAGCCTTTCCATCAGCTCCGGTGTCACGATCTCTTCTGTAAATTTCTGCCATCGGTCTGTGACAATATAATATTTGCCATCTTTTTTGCGGCAGCTCAGGTCAAGTACAAGATGTTCTTTCCCTGCAGCATCACGGATCTTCTCCAGATTTTCCCAGGAGATCACTCCGTTTTTAAACACATAGGAGGTTACGATCACGTGGCTGGCGCCAGCCTCCAGATATTCTGCCGCATTCTCCGGGCAGATGCCGCCTCCGATCTGAAGCCCTCCGGGATATTTTCCCAGAGCCTGAAGTGCCTGGACTTTTGTTGCTTCATAGTTCGGGGAATCCTTTCCGTTCAGAAGGATCACATGACCGCCCTTTAATCCTGCCTTCTTATAAAGCTCTGCATAGAATGCCGCATCCTGCTCTGACACAAAATTTTCTGCCGCCTGATCCCCCTGATCCTTCAGGCTTCCTCCTACGATCTGTTTTACCTTTCCGTTATGTATATCAATGCATGGTCTGAATTTCATAATCCTATCCTCCATCTTCTTTCCATGCACTGATAATAGCATCTGAAACAGTTTTATGCAATGCTGTGGTAAATATCTGTTATCTTCCTTCTACCGCATTTCCCACTGCGTTTCCAATATCATCCACTGCATTACCTACGCCGTCGCCAAGGTCCTTTACACTGTCACCCAGCTCACCGGATACAGTTCCGTCATTTTCGTTTCTGTCAGCATCCGCAGCTCCGGGTGCTGCTGTCCCGTTATTTCCATTTCCTGCAGGCGTCACGGTAATATTTCCATCGGACATCTCATTGTTATCCGTGCCGGAATCCTTAATGCTCTCTCCATTGTCCTTCACACCGTCATTGTCTGCTTTTTCTTCCATAGTTTCATCTTCTGCGGCAGTATTTTCGTTGTATCTTTTTCCTTATCCTTCGTGTTTTTATCTTTTTCATCCACTGTTTCATCCGCATTGTTTACCTCTGTGCCGCAGGCTGTAAATGTACACAGAGACAGGGTAAGCAAAGTACCAAAAAGAATCGCCTTCCATTTTTTCATATGATCTTCTCCTTTTTCTAAAAAATTCTGTATTCCTAATATGGCACTTTTTCCGCTATCCTATTCTGGGAAAAATTTCAAAAACCGCAATTTCATCCAAAAAGACGGGGTCCGATCTTACACGAACCCCGTCTGTATTACCTGTATTTTATTCTGTTGCGGCTCAATCTGTCAGGATCAGCCGATCACGTCACTCATATCATAACGTCCTGCCGGTTTGCCTGCAAGGAATTTGGCTGCTTCTACAGTCGCCTTTTCCAAAAATAGCCTTGGAATATGCAGTATGCTTGAACTCGATCACTTCGTCCTGACCTGCAAAAATTATCTCATGCTCACCTACGATAGTTCCGCCGCGAACTGCGGAGATACCGATCTCCTTATCATCGCGTTTTTCACGTTTCTGGCTGCGGTCATATACATAATGATACTGATTATCCATAGCTTCATTAATGCTGTCTGCCAGCGCAAGTGCAGTACCACTTGGTGCGTCTAATTTCAGGCGGTGATGCTTCTCTACGATCTCCATATCAAAGCCTGCAGCTGCAAGAACCTTAGCTGCGTCCTGAACCAGCTTCAGAAGTGTGTTGATACCAAGAGACATGTTTGCGGATTTCAGCACTGCTACCTTTCGGGATGTTTCTTCCACTTTTGCAAGCTGCTCCTGGCTTAAACCGGTACTGCACAGAACAACCGGGATCTGGCGTGCCGCGCTGTACTCAAGAAGCTTGTCTGTTGCCTTTGCGGAAGAAAAATCAATGATCGCATCTGCCTCTACCTGACATGCGTCAATATCGGTAAATACCGGATAGCTGTTTTTCCCTGATCTGCAATATCAATACCTGCTACGATCTCAGCATCCGGATCTTTCTCCACAATGCCGCTGATGACCTGGCCCATATGTCCGTTGCAGCCGTGCATGATGATTTTTACCATAGTATATTCTCCTTTACCTTTCGCTTACAGTCAGATCATTTAGCAAGCTTAAGGCCGAATTTCTCGATCTCTTTTGCAAGAGCTGCCTTTGTGTCCTCTTCCATCTCGCAGAGCGGCATACGAAGCGGCCCTACGTTCATTCCCATAAGGTTCATAGCTGTCTTAACAGGAATCGGGTTTACTTCGCTGAACAGCGCATTGATCAGCGGAAGAGCTTTCAGCTGATCCTCTGTTGCTCCCTTGGTGTCGCCGTCGAAATATTTCATGACCATGTCATGTGTAAACTTCGGTGCAACGTTGGAAAGTACGGAAATAACTCCAAGTCCGCCAAGAGAAAGAATCGGAAGTACCTGATCATCATTTCCGGAGTAAAGCTCAAGCTGTCCGTCTGCAAGAGACATCATCTTGGCGATCTGGGAAAGATCTCCTGTTGCTTCCTTGATTCCGACAATGTTCTTTACATTCTTTGCAAGGTAAGCTGCTGTAGCCGGCTGGATATTGCAGCCTGTACGGCTCGGTACGTTGTACATGATGAGCGGAGTTTCCGGAACTGCATTGGCAATTGCTGTGTAGTGAGCGATAAGACCCTTCTGTGTAGCCTTGTTATAGTAAGGTGTTACAATAAGAAGAGCGTCTGCGCCATAGGAAGCTGCTTCCTTGGACATCATGATCGCTGTCTCTGTACAATTGGAACCTGTTCCTGCGATAACAGGCACACGTTTGTTAACTTTATCAATTGTGAACTTAATTGTCTGAAGATGCTCTCCGTGTGTCAGAGTAGAAGATTCTCCTGTTGTTCCACAGATAACGATGGCGTCTGTGCTGTTCGCGATCTGATCCTCAAGGATCTCCTCAAGTTTCTCAAAATTCACTTTACCGTCTTCATGCATAGGTGTTACGATTGCAACGCCTGTTCCTTTAAAAATTGCCATTTGTCTTCCTCCTTCTTTCTTCTGTGAAATATTGCTTATTCCCGTTCCTGGTCAGTCAGCTCTGTTGTTATCGTGGTAATACTATCCACATAGGGCTTCAAAGCATCCGGAAGCCAGCGTCCGGTCATAATTATATGCATACTTTCATCCTTCTGCTTAAGCATATCGATGATCGTCTCAACTGGAGCGATTCCTTTATCCATAAGCCCGAGGATCTCATCCAGCAGCAGAAAATCACACTCTCTGGTAGCAATTACCTTCCGTGCGAAATTAAGGCCATTGAGAATATTGGTTCTCTCTTCTGCCTTTTCCTGCTCACTCAGGTCATTATAGCAGGTGTCCATTTTTTCGAAACGGAAAATCTTGAAATCAAAATTATCCAGTTCCTCAAGGAAATCCAGTTCTCTGCGTTCCCTGCCCTTGAGGAACTGTATGATGATCACACTTTTTCCCTGTGTAGCAAAGCGCAGCCCCCGGCCTACAGCCAGAGTTGTCTTTCCTTTCCCGTTCCCGCAATAAACCTCTGTTATTTCTCTTTCCATGATTTTTCCTCTTACTGTTAGTGAAAACCGGTAATTCCCCATTTTTCTGATTTTTTTAATATTACCGCAGATTGGCTGGAAATGCAAGTGTTACCTTAATGTTCTCACCACTATTCCAAAATATATCCAATGTTACTCAACATATTCCAATTTACTCACCGAAACTTCATAGGCAATCCTTTTTTCTGTTTCGTTTTCACTAATCCGTTTCATGTACTCCCTGCTCTGGATCCTGCCCCAGATCAGTACATGCCCGCCTACTTCAAAAGCAGAAGCATATCTGGCATTTCTTCCCCAGCATATACATGGTATGTAATCGGATTTTCCGTAAGGTCGATTAACTGCCATCAGAAGATCTGCGATCTCTCTTCCCAACGGTGTTTTTCTGTATACAGGCGGTTTACAGATATATCCGTCCAGAAAGATCTGATTGACCGGCACAGTTTCTTCGTCCTCCCCCACAAACTTCACTTCCCGGGCAAAGACTGAAAGCACAAGCCGGTTTCTCTTTTCTTCATGACGGTTATAGGATCGGAACTGTCCGTGGATCTCGATATATTCTCCCACATAATCCTGTGTGATATCGATCAGCCGCTCAGACACCATCACCGGGATCCTGTCCTCCGAATCGCTGAGACGTTTTACCAGGATATCCATCATGTAAAATCCTTCTCCAAAGACCTGATGGCTGAAAGTAAACCCCGTAGCGATCCGTCCCATAACGGATACCTGATTGTTTTCAATAATTTTATCTGCCATAATAAGTAGCTCTCCTTCCTCTTCGTGTATTTCGTCTATATCAATCTATGTGTATTTACGGTATAATATGCCTGAAAAATGAAAAACCAAAAATATTTTTTTATGTCTTGTAATCTCACAAAAATGTGATAGACTATAAATTTGGACATCATTTTTAACAAAAAAAGAATTAACTTATATATGGAAAGAAAGGATTTGGATTATATGAAGACCAAGCGTGAAGATGTTCGTAACGTGGCCATTATCGCCCATGTCGATCACGGTAAAACAACACTTGTTGACGAGCTTTTGAAACAGAGCGGTGTTTTCCGTGAAAACCAGGAAGTCCAGGAACGTGTCATGGACTCCAACGATATTGAGCGTGAGCGCGGCATTACGATTCTCTCCAAAA
>ENA-OUNH01000249-OUNH01000249.1-human-gut-metagenome-genome-assembly--contig:-NODE-249-length-19047-cov-6.436575_pt1 | contig 19047 bp, 21 predicted proteins | sample MGYA00242806_ERZ504814 | MGnify/ENA primary metagenome ERZ504814 (study PRJEB26092, sample SAMD00036389) | human gut metagenome | host: Homo sapiens | study: EMG produced TPA metagenomics assembly of...
ATAGTCGTAGTAGCTGTGGATTTGGGGATAACCTTAAAAAACCGCTAAGTATAAAGGGTTATAAGGGTTGATAAAATGTTTAAAACTTGATGAAAATCAGAGGATAATCATAGATTTATCAACATCACCAAAATCAGCAAAAATACTAATACACAGGATATCCACAGGTTATCCACGGAAAATGTGGATAACTATCGAAAAATGTGGAAAAATAAAATTAATCCATTTTTTGGTAATAACATCAATAACCTTGCTTAATTCAGGGTCTTTGTCTAAGTCTTTTTCAATTTTTTCAATGCCATGAATGACAGTAGAATGATCACGTTTTCCAATGATCTCACCAATCTTAACAAGAGACTGATCCGTCATTTTCTTGCATAAATACATACAAATCTGGCGTGGATAGGCGATATCATGACTTCTTTTTTTGGAAATGATATCACTTGTCTGAATATTAAAATGTTCTGCAACTGTTTGCATGATCAATTCAGGTGTAATAGCTTGTTTTGTCTTGTTGTCGATCAGATCCTGAAGGGCGATTTTTGATAATTCAAGGTCAATCGGTTTCTTATTTAATTTAGAATAAACTTTGATCTTGTTTAAGGCACCTTCCAGATCACGGATATTAGACTTAATATGGGTAGCAATATAGTCAAAAATCTCATCATCAATATAAATATTGTCTAATTCCGCACGTTTTCTAAGGATCGCAACCTTTGTTTCATAGTTTGGAGGCTGAATATCAACTGGTAGTCCCCAGCTGAAACGGCTTCGAAGTCTCTCTTCTAAAACATCCAGTTCTTTTGGAGGTTTATCAGAAGAAAGAATGATCTGTTTTTTAGAGTTATAAAGTGCATTAAAAGTATGGAAAAATTCCTGCTGAGTACTTTCTTTACCAATAACAAACTGAATATCATCGACCAATAAAACATCGATATTGCGGTATTTGCTGCGCAATTCTTCTTGTTTTTTATGTTGAATTGAATTGATGACTTCGTTTGTAAAGTCTTCACTTGTTACATACAAAACATTTAAAGAACTGTTGTGTTCAATAATATAATGTGCAATGGAGTGCATTAAATGAGTTTTTCCAAGACCAGCACCTCCATATAAAAACAGCGGATTATAGGCTTCCGCTGGAGCTTCCGCAACAGCAATACTTGCGGCATGTGCCATGCGGTTATTGTCGCCGATTACGAATGTATCAAAAGTATAGCGGGGATTTAAGTTATTATTATCATGTTCAGGTGCAGCAGCAGGAGTTTCTTGTGGTTTTTCTCCTTCTTTTTCAAGTTCGAACTCGATATCGTATTTCTTTCCTGTCAGATCAGAAATAGCAAGGGAAATATAAAAATCGTACATTTTTTTCTTGATAAACTGAATACCCCGCTCATCGTATTTTGCATCCAGAGACAGAATGATCTTATTTGACTGGACATCTTTGATATGTAATGGCTTAATCCAGGCATTGATCGCAGCACTGGAGACGTCATGCTCTTGCTCAAGCTTGACTAATACATCATCCCAAATTTTTTCAATTTCGTTTTTCATGGATAACATAAATCCCTTTCTAAATCATATTTTTATAAATGTGCATAATACGGCACTATGCATATAGTGTATAACAAAAAATTTCTTTTTTCAATCGAAAAATAAAAGTTGCCCACATATTGTGGATAAGTTGTTCCACATTATACACATGTCAAAAAACGAGAAAAAACAAAGGAATTTGACAAATACTGTGTTTATAATTCACATTTTATCACCAAGTTATACACAAGTTATCTACAAATTGTGGATAACTTGTGCGTAAAACACAATATATATGAAATTCTATAAGAAAGTGAAAAAAGCTTAGAATTTACTTGACTTTTTGGCGTTTCTCTGTCTATAATAGGAGTGATGTTTTTACGAATATATTATTCAGATATATAATCATAAAATTTTGTTAAGGAGGTGTTTTAGCATGAAAATGACATTTCAGCCAAAGAAAAGACAGAGATCTAAGGTTCATGGATTTAGAAAAAGAATGAGCACTGCAAACGGAAGAAAAGTTCTGAAGAGCAGAAGAGCAAAAGGAAGAAATAGATTATCAGCTTAGGTCGCAGAGATGTGACCTTTTCTTTTCTCTATTAATAAGGAAGAGAACCATGAAGAATTATCATTCATTAAGAAATAACAGAGAATTCCAGATGGTATATAATGAAGGAAACTCCAAAGCCAACAGGTACTTGGTCCTTTATTATAGGAAGAATGATCTAGAATATAACCGTCTGGGAATATCAGTAAGTAAAAAAGTAGGAAATAGTGTAGTCAGACACAGAACTACACGCTTAATTCGTGAAAGCTATCGTTTGAATCAGGATAATTTGAAAACAGGATATGATATGGTAGTAATTGCAAGACAAACTGCAAAAGGACAGAATTACCATACAATTGAAAGTGCATTTCTACATTTGATAGATTTGCATCATCTGAAGAAGAGTTGATTACAATTGAAGAAGATTTTAATATCCATTATCAGGTTTTACAGAAAATATTTATCGAGATTAAAGGGAAGAGGAACATGTATATATGTTCCGACTTGTTCGGAATATGCCATAGAAGCATTGGAGAAACACGGGGTTGTCAAAGGAAGTCTTTTGGCAATTTTTAGAATATTAAGATGTAATCCATTTTCAAAAGGCGGATATGACCCTGTTCCGGAAGTAAGGAAAGGAAAAAGGTGCAAAAAATGATGTTATTGGCACAAGCCCAGCAGAGCACGGGTAACGGAGGAATCTTAGCTCCGTTTGTAATTATTTTTGGTTGGATCATTCGAGCAATCTATGATGGATTAGCTGCAATGGGAATCTATAATGTCGGTTTATGTATTATTTTATTTACATTGGTTTCTAAATTGATCTTATTACCTGTTACTATGAAACAACAGAGATCTATGAAGATCAATCAGCATATGCAGCCAGAGATTAATAAGATTACAAAAAAATATCGTAATAAAAGAGACCAGGCATCTATGATGAAACAGCAGGAAGAGATGCAGAAGGTTTATGCAAAATATGGTTCAAGTCCAACAGGTGGATGTTTACCAACATTAATTCAGTTTCCGATCATCATGGCACTGTATTATGTAATTCGTGGAGTTAATACTTATATTCCTCAGATTGCAAGAGATGTACAATTTAAACCAAACTTATTCTTAGGTATGGATTTAAATTCAGCACCAGGATTCAGATTAACACCATTATTGATCATTCCAGTATTATCTTTTATCTTCCAGTTCTTAAGTGCAAAGACATCTATGTCTACAACACAAATGGATGACAGCACACCAGGAGCAGGAATGACAAAAAGTATGATGTACACAATGCCTTTAATGTCATTTGTAATGTGTATTTCATTACCGATCGGTATCGGTCTTTACTGGTCAGCAAGTGCATTATTCCAGTATATCCAGCAGGTCGCTTTTAATTATCATTATGATCATGCTGATATGGATAAGATTATTGAAAAGAGCCGTGAGAAGGCTGCAAAGAAGAAAAGAAAAAGGACCTTCTCTATATGAAAAGATGTTAGGAATGCAAGCAGAACAGCAGGGACAGCAAGGAGCAGATTCTAATATCAAGAAGAGTGCAAACCTGAAATCAACACAGAATATTGAATATTCAGGAAATTCTAAAGGAGGAATTGCTTCAAAAGCAAATGCACTCAATAAAAACAAGGGAGGTAAATAAGGATGTCAGCAAAGAGATTTACTGGTAAAACTGAATCTGATGCAGTTATGAATGCTGCAATGGAGTTAGGAATTCCAAGTACAGACCTCAAGTACACAGTGATCGATTCAGGTAGTAATGGATTTTAGGGTTATTTAAGAAACCTGTGATCATTGAAATTAAAGAAGAAGAAAAAGAGACAGAAGTTATGAAGTCTCAGACAATAGAAAAGGAACAACCAAAGAAAAAAAGCTGAGAAAAAGCCATCAAAGAAGGTCGATGAGAAATCAAATCGTCAGCCTAAGAAGAGTCCAAAGGTGAAAGATGAAGTTCCTGTAAAGGAACCAAGAAAAAATAAGACACCAGAAAACATTGATCAGATCGTCAAAGATACAGAGAAGTATTTAGATGAAGTATTAAGAGCAATGGGACTTGATCCAAAGTTGAATCTTTACTACAACCGCAGAGATAACGTATTAAACATCAATGTATCTGGAGAGAAGATGGGTGCATTGATCGGTAAGCATGGACAGACACTGGATGCCCTGCAGTATCTTATAAGTCTTTATGTGAATAAAGAAAGCGATTCTTTTGTAAAGATCAAGCTTGATACAGAAAATTATAGAGAAAGAAGACAGCAGACTTTAGAGAAATTAGCTGGAAGCATTGCTTATAAAGTAAAGAAGAATAAGAAACCTATTTACTTAGAACCAATGAATCCAAATGAGCGTAGAATCATCCATTCTGCATTGCAGAGAGATCCAGAAGTGATCACAAAGAGCGAAGGTAAGGATCCTTATCGTAAAGTTGTTGTTATGCTTAAAAAATAAGATATAGGGCTGCCTTAATTTAGGCAGCCCTTTTTTGAGGTATATTATATGAAATCAAATACGATTGCAGCAATTGCCACTCCAATGACTAACAGTGGGATTGGAATTATCAGGATCAGTGGAGATGAGGCACTTGATATTATTGAAAAAGTATTTAAACCGAAGAAAAAAGATAAGAAGATCAAAGATGTAAAGACATATACGGCACATTATGGACATGTCTATGATGAAAGCACATTGCTAGATGAATGTATTGTATTAGTTATGAAAGGACCTCATTCTTATACAGCAGAAGATGTTGTTGAGATTAACTGCCACGGTGGTGTGGTTGTTATGAAGAAGGTTCTGGAAGCAGTATTTAAGGCAGGAGCAACGCCAGCTGAGCCGGGAGAATTTACAAAGAGAGCATTTTTGAATGGAAGGATCGATCTTTCTGAGGCTGAAGCAGTTATGGATCTAATTCAGTCAAAGAATGAATTTGCAATGAGTACATCTTTAAAGCAGTTAGAGGGTGCGTTAGGAAAGAAGATCACAGAGATTCGAAAACAGATCATTCACAGTGTGGCGTTTATTGAATCTGCATTAGATGATCCGGAACATTACAGTGTGGACGGATTTTCAGATGAATTGAAAGATCAAGTCGAAGTGATCATAAATCAGTTAAATGAGTTTTTGGAGAATGCTGATAATGGAAGAATTCTGAAAGAGGGAATTCAGACAGTTATCGTTGGGAAACCGAATGCTGGAAAATCATCTGTGTTAAATGTATTACTTGGAGAAGAACGAGCAATCGTCACAGATATTGCAGGAACAACAAGAGATACGTTAGAAGAATCTATTCAGATTAAAGGGATTCCGTTGAATATCATTGACACAGCAGGAATCAGAGATACGAATGATCTCATTGAGAAGATCGGTGTGGATAAAGCAAAAGATTTGTTGACAAAAGCGGATCTTGTATTATATGTTGTGGATACTTCAGATCCATTAACAAAAGATGATGAAGAGATTATGGAGCTGATTGAAGATAAGCAGACGATCGTATTATTAAACAAAGCAGATCTTGATCAGGTGGTGAAGGTATCAGATCTCAAAGAAAAAGGATTTGAGCAGATTGTGCAGATTTCAGCCAAAGAGCAGACTGGAATTGAAGAATTGTATCAGCTGATCCAGGATATTTTCTTTGAAGGACATGTATCCTTTAATGATGAGATTTATTTGACGAACATGAGACATAAAACAGAAGTAAGTGAAGCTTTAAAGAGTCTTGCTATGGTGTTGCAGAGTATTGAAGATGGAATGCCGGAAGACTTCTTCTCCATTGATCTTTTGGATGCATATGAGCATTTAGGATTTATCACAGGAGAATCTGTGGGAGAAGATCTGGTAAATGAGATTTTTGCAGAATTTTGTATGGGTAAATAAAGATGAATAATTTAGAAGAAAAATATGATATTATTGTTGTAGGTGCAGGTCATGCCGGATGCGAAGCTGCACTTGCAGCAGCCAGAATGGGATTTGAAACGATTTGTTTTACAGTAAGCATGGACAGTGTTGCATTGATGCCATGTAATCCCAATATTGGAGGAAGTTCCAAAGGACATCTGGTAAAAGAAATTGATGCATTGGGCGGTGAGATGGGTAAAAATATTGATAAGACTTATCTACAGTCTAAGATGTTGAATAAATCGAAAGGGCCGGCAGTGCATTCTTTAAGAGCACAGGCAGATAAGAAGATGTATTCTATTTCCATGACACAGGTGATGGGAAATACACCAAATCTTACACTTCGTCAGGGCGAAGTTACAGAGATTCTTGTTGAAGATGGGAAAATCAAAGGTGTTAAGACATATTCAGGAGCTGTTTACTATGCAAAAGCTGTTGTCTTAACGACAGGAACATATTTAAAGGCGCGCTGTATTTATGGAGAAGTCAGCAATCATACAGGACCAAATGGACTTCAGGCAGCAAATTACCTGACAGATTCCTTGAAGAGTCATGGAATCTCCATGAGACGATTTAAGACAGGGACACCAGCCAGAATTGATAAGAATACGATTGATTTTTCTAAGATGGCAGAACAGTTTGGAGACGAGAGAATTGTTCCATTCAGTTTTACAAATAAGGAAGAAGATATTAAGAGAGATCAGATTTCCTGTTGGTTAACTTATACGACGGAAGAAACACATGAGATCATTAAAGAAAATATTCACAGATCACCGTTATTTTCTGGTGCAATTGAAGGAACAGGACCTAGATACTGCCCATCGATCGAAGATAAGATCGTGAAATTCCCAGATAAGAATAGACATCAGGTATTTATTGAGCCAGAGGGCGAGTACACGAATGAGATGTATGTTGGTGGTATGTCAAGCTCGTTGCCGGAAGATGTACAGTATAAGATGTATCACAGTGTGCCAGGATTAGAGAATGCTAAGATTGTGAGAAATGCTTATGCAATTGAATATGATTGTATTGATGCGACACAGCTAAAAGCTTCATTGGAATTTAAAGAGATTGACGGGTTATTTTCTGGTGGGCAGTTTAATGGAAGTTCAGGATATGAAGAGGCAGCAGCACAAGGTCTGATGGCAGGTATCAATGCTGCACGCAAACTGCAAGAAAAAGATCCAATTATTTTAGATCGTTCACAGGCTTATATTGGAGTTTTGATCGACGATCTGGTAACAAAAGAAACACAGGAACCATATCGTATGATGACATCAAGAGCAGAATATCGATTGTTGCTTCGTCAGGATAATGCCGATCTTCGTCTGACCAAGATCGGATATGAAGCAGGACTGATCAGTCAGGAAAGATATGATAAATTATTAGTAAAAGAACAGCAGATTGAAGATGAGATGAAACGACTAGAGGATATTAATGTGGGTGCGTCTAAAAATGTGCAGTCATTACTTGAAGAGCTTGGAAGTACAACATTAAAATCATCTGCTAAAATGACAGAACTGATTCGTCGACCGGAGCTTACTTATATGGATTTGGCACCGATCGATCCAGAGAGACCAGAGTATGATCTGGATGTTCAGGAACAGGTAAATATTAATATTAAATATGAAGGATATATCAAACGCCAGCTGTCACAGGTAAAACAGTTTAAGAAGATGGAAAAGAAGAGAATTCCGGAAGATATTGATTACGAAGATGTTGGAAGCTTACGAATTGAAGCGAAACAAAAGTTATCAAAGATCCGCCCATCTTCCATCGGACAGGCATCTAGAATTTCAGGAGTATCACCAGCGGATATTTCTGTATTACTGATTTATCTGGAACAGATGCACCACAGGAGATAATAGATGGAGAGATTAAGAGAAAAAGCAGCTGCATTGGGAATTAAATTGAGCGATCATCAGTTAGAGCAGTTTGAAACATACTATGAGATGCTTGTTGAGAAGAATAAAGTGATGAATCTGACAGCAATCACGGAGAAGAATGAAGTGATCGATAAACACTTTGCTGATAGTCTTGCATTGATCAAGAGTGGAGTTTCTTTAACTGGTCAAAAAATTCTTGATATTGGAACAGGTGCGGGATTTCCAGGAATTCCATTAAAGATCGCATTTCCAGAATTAGAGATCGTGTTACTGGATTCTTTAAATAAGCGTATTAAATTCTTAAATGAAGTGATAGAAGCACTTGGACTTGAAAAGATTACAGCAATTCATGGAAGAGCGGAAGATTTTGCAAAACAAAAGGAATATAGAGAACAATTTGATTATGTTGTTTCAAGGGCTGTTGCCAATCTGACAGTTTTATCAGAATATTGTCTTCCTTATGTAAAAGAGGATGGATATTTTCTGCCATATAAATCAGGAGATATTAAAGAGGAAGCAGCAAATTCAAAGAAAGCAGTGAAAATTTTAGGCGGCAGCATTGAGGATATTATTTCTTTTGAGATTCCGGATACAGATATGGCGAGAACGATCTTAAAGATTCATAAGACAAAAGCAACACCAAAACGTTTTCCGAGAAAAGCAGGATTGCCGACAAAAGAACCGATTTGCTAGAAGTTTATACTTTCATTTCTTTTCCTTATCGTTTATGATAAAAAGAAAGTGGGAAAATTATGGAAAAAAACAAAGATAAAAGTCACCTGATCGATCAGTTATATGACTATTTGGAAGAACAGATTCAGAAATTGAAAACTGATCGAAATCAACTGAATCATAAGATGCAGGATATGATTCAGGAGAAGAATGAAAAAGAAGGTGCGATCAATAATCAGCAGAAGATCTATCAGATCCGAAAGGTATTTTCTCCGCTTCCACTGGAGATTGAGGAGGAGAAGCAGCCTGTTTCTGAGGATATGATTCAGATTGAGAAAGAGATTCATGAATTTCAGATGATCCTGCGTGAAAAAGAAGAAAAGATAACAAAATTACATGATTACCAGAAGGGACTGGAAGAGACTTGCCTTTTTGCAGAAGAATTTGTGGAAAGGGAAGATCAGAAAATATTGTTTGTTCCAGCATTTGAACAATTGATGGGATATGTTAAGAAACTTTATCCAACACAACGTATCAATTATCAGGATTCATCAGAGAGTTCAAAAGTATGCATGACATTTTCATTTTTAAAAGGTTTTCAGGCAGTGTTGGAGAGTCTTTTAAATGAGATAGGTGTTTTTGTTCTTAATTTTGAAATGAATATTGATGAGTATAAAATATTAATTAATATTGAAGCAAAACCAAAAGTGATAAAAAATGCAAAAGATTTCTATGAGAAGCGTTCTGTTTTAGAAAATAAACTAACAAAAGAATTTTCTATTGAACGATGGAAAACAAATGCAGTGGTGATCCAGACTATGATAGAGATGTAGAAAGGGAAAATTATGAGAAATAAAGTTATTGATCTACTAGATCAAACAATTGAAGAATTAGATAAAGAAAAATTGATGGGATTCTTGAAATACCACCAAAAGATGATATGGGAGATTTTGCATTTCCATGTTTTCAGTTAGCAAAAGTATTTCGTAAAGCTCCGAATATGATCGCAACAGAGATTGCAGAAAAGATTCCTGCAAGTGAAGATGTATCAAAAGTAGAAGCAATGGGACCATATGTAAACTTCTTCTTGAATAAAGAGAATTATGTAAAAGAAGTACTGGCAAAGGTAAACGGTACTTATGGTGCACAGGAAATTGGAAAAGGAAAAACAGTATGTATCGATTATTCTTCTCCAAACATTGCAAAAAACTTCCACGTTGGACATTTAAGAACAACGATTATTGGAAACTCTTTATATCATATTTTTGATAAGCTTGGATATAAGGTAGAAAGAATTAATCACTTAGGTGATTGGGGAACACAGTTTGGTAAACTGATCGTTGCATATAAAAAATGGGGCAGTAAAGAAGCTGTAGAAGAAAAAGGTATTCCAGAGTTATTAAGAATCTACGTAAAATTCCATGAGGAAGCAGAGAAAGATGATACATTAAATGATCAGGCACGTGAATGGTTTGCGAAGATGGAACAAGGAGATGAAGAAGCTTTATCTATCTGGGAATGGTTCAAAGATATCAGTATGGTAGAATATAAGAGAATTTATAAGATGCTGAATATGGATTTTGATCATTATACAGGAGAAAGTTTCTATCGTGATAAGACAGCAGCAGTTGTAGAAGAATTAAAAGAAAAGAATCTGCTAAAAGAAAGTGAAGGAGCAATGATCGTTGATCTTGATGAATATGATATGGCTCCTTGTCTGGTTATGAAGAAAGACGGAAGCAGTATTTATGCAACTCGTGATCTTGCTGCTATTTTCTATCGTAAGAACGAATATAACTTTGATAAATGTATTTATGTTACAGGATTAGAGCAGAAATTACATTTTGCTCAAGTATTTAAAGTTGTGGAGTTAATGGGATATGAATGGGCTAAAGAAAACTTAATTCATGTACCTTATGGATTAGTAAGCTTAGAAGGTGGAAAACTTTCTACAAGAAGTGGTAACATCGTATATGCAGAAGATATCTTAAAAGAATCAGTATCTAAGATCAGAGAAATTATTGCAGAGAAGAATCCAGATCTGAAGGATAAAGAGGATGTTGCACAGAAAGTTGGAATCGGAGCAATTATCTTTAATGACCTATATAATCAGAGAATTAAAGATGTAACATTTACATGGGAGAAGATACACAGCTTTGATGGGGAAACAGGTCCTTATGTTCAGTACACATATGCACGTGCGGCAAGTGTATTAAGAAAAACAGGAATCACAGAAGTTGGAGAGATCGATCCATCTTTAGTAACAGATGAAACATCTGTTGCATTATTAAAAGAGATTGAAAGATTCCCTGAAGTGATCAAGGTGGCAGCAGATAGATTAGAACCATCTGTGATCTCAAGATATGTAATGGGAGTAGCTCAAAGTTTTAACCGTTTCTATCATGAAAACCAGTGTAATGTGGAAGATCAGAAGTTAAAAGAAGCGAGAGTTAAGATTGTGACCTTAGCAAAACAAGTAATTAAAGATGGTTTGGATCTATTAGGAATTCAGTGCCCTGAACAAATGTAATAAAATCAAATTTGAGTAAATAAATAGCAGATGATAAGATTTTAAAAAATATGTGGAATTATGGAGTGTTCTTATTTGTGAAGACACTCCATTTTTCTTCTTGAAAAATAGTAGTATGCATTGATTATTTAATAAATGTTTCACGTGAAACATTCAATATAAAAACGAAAAGAATCTTAATAGTTATAAAAGCGAAATTGCACAAAAATTAATAAATGTTTCACGTGAAACATGTAGCAATGAAAAATAATTAGTGTTATAATATTGTTCAAAAGGAGAAAAAAATGGGAAGAATTATTGCAATTGCCAACCAGAAAGGTGGAGTTGGGAAGACAACGACAGCGGTAAATCTTTCGGCAGCATTAGCTGCAAGAGGAAAAAAGACTTTACTCGTTGATATGGACCCACAGGGGAATACCACCAGTGGCTTGGGATTAGAAAAAAACGAGCTGGATAAGACAACTTATGAGGTGATTACAGGAGAAGAGAAGATGCAGAATTGTATCGTTAAAGACTTGTTTGATAATTTATCCTTACTTCCAGCAAATCGAAATCTGGCCGGAGCCGAGATCGAATTGATGACCGTTGATAAGATGCAGTTCATCATGAAACATAATCTTGAGAAAGTAAAGAAACAATATGATTTCATAATTATTGACTGTCCGCCAGCATTGGGAATGCTAACAGTCAATGCGATGACAGCAGCGAATACAGTGATCGTTCCAATTCAATGTGAATTTTATGCATTAGATGGATTAACTCAGTTGATCTATACGATTGAATTGATTCAGAAGAGTTTGAATCCAGATCTTACAATAGAGGGTGTTGTATTTACAATGTATGATGCCAGAACAAATCTGTCATTGCAGGTTGTTGAGAATGTAAAATCATATTTGAATCAGAATATTTACAAAACGATCATCCCAAGAAATGTACGTCTGGCAGAAGCACCAAGTCATGGACTTCCAATCAATTTGTATGACCCTCGTTCTTCAGGAGCAGAAAGTTACGACCTTCTGGCAGAAGAAGTTATCGAAAATGGAGGTGAAAATTAATGTCAGCAAAAAAAATGGGACTTGGAAGAGGTTTAAATACGCTGATTCCAAAAGCACCAATCGTTGACGAAGAAGACGTTGAGCAGGTAAAGAAAAAAGTTTCGAGATCGTCGAAAACAAAGAAAAAAAGAAGAAACGAAAAAGGAACTTACTTTGCCAATCGATAAGATTGAGCCGAATCCAGATCAACCAAGAAATCAGTTTGATGAGGATACGTTGCAGGAACTTGCAGATTCTATTAAACAGTATGGAATGTTACAGCCAATCCTCGTTACTCCAAAGGATGATTTCTATGAGATCATTGCAGGGGAGAGAAGATGGAGAGCTGCAAAACAGGCAGGATTGAATGAAGTTCCAGTTATGATCAGAAAATACAATGAAAATGAAATTGTAGAAATTGCACTGATTGAAAACATTCAGAGAGATAACTTAAATCCAATCGAAGAAGCAATGGCTTATAAGCGATTGATGGAAGAATTTGAATTAAAACAGGATGAAGTTGCGACGAAAGTAAGTAAGAGTCGTGCATCAATTACCAACTCATTAAGACTTTTAAAACTAGATCCAAGAGTACAGAAGATGCTAGAGGAAGAGATGATCAGCACAGGACATGCAAGAGCTTTATTAGCAATCTCAAATAAGGATAAACAATATGAAATTGCTCAGAAAGTTTTTGATGAAAAATTAAGTGTTAGAGACATTGAAAAGCTGGTAAAAGATCTGAAGAAAATCAAAAAATAAAAAGAAGAAAAGATGTTCATGATTTCCTTTACACTGAATTAGAAGAATCTATGAAACAGATTTTAGGAAGTAAAGTCAGTATCAAAAATAAGAAGAATAAATAAAGGAAAAATAGAAATTGAGTATTATTCACGCGATGAGTTAGAACGTATCGTGGATATGATCAGATCAATTTAGGAGGAACATAAGATGACAGATTTTTTAACAGTGTAGGCATGGAATATGTAGTGATTGGTCTTGCAGCAGCATTACTTTTAGCACTGATTCTTGTGATCGTTGCTTTAGTAAAAGTTGGGAAATTAAAAAACGATATGAAAAGTTTTTATCTGGGAAAGATGGAAAATCGTTAGAGGAAAGTATCGTTAAAAGATTTGATAAATTAAATGAGATCATTGTGGAACAAGACTTTCTTGAACAGGAATACAGAGAATTGACGAAGAGCAATAAGAGTAGTTTTCTAAGATGGAAGTCTATAAATATAATGCATTTTCTGATATGGGTGGAGAAACAAGCTTTGTAATCGCATTACTTGACCATAATAATAATGGAACACTTTTAAATGGAATGAGCAGTCAGAATGCAACTTATGTCTATGCAAAAGAAATTAGAAATGGTGCTTCAAAAGTAGCATTATCAAATGAGGAAAAATTGACATTAGAAAAATGTATCAATAAATAATTGGAGGAAAAAATGTTAGATATTAAATTTTTAAGAGAAAATCCAGATGTAGTAAAACAGAACATCAAAAACAAATTCCAGGATCGTAAATTACCGTTAGTTGATGAGGTCATTGAACTGGATAAAGAAAACCGTGAGATCAAACAGGAAGTTCAGGCACTTCGTGCGGATCGTAATAAATTATCCAAACAGATCGGTGCACTGATGGGACAGGGTAAAAAAGAAGAAGCAGAAGAAGTAAAAAACAGGTTACAGCATCTGCTGATCGTATTGAAGAATTAAGTGAAAGAGAAAAAGTTGTTGAAGAAAAGATCAAAGAGATCATGATGACAATTCCAAATATCATTGATCCATCTGTACCAATCGGAAAAGATGACAGTGAAAACGTAGAACTTGAAAGATTTGGTGAGCCAGTTGTTCCTGATTTTGAAGTTCCATATCATACAGAAATCATGGAAAGTTTTGATGGAATCGATCTTGACAGTGCAAGAAAAGTTGCAGGTAATGGATTCTATTATCTGATGGGAGATATCGCAAGATTACATTCTGCAGTCATTGCTTATGCAAGAGACTTCATGATCGATCGAGGATTTACTTATTGTGTACCACCTTTCATGATCAGAAGCAATGTTGTAACAGGTGTTATGAGTTTCGATGAAATGGATGCGATGATGTATAAGATCGAAGGCGAAGACTTATATCTGATCGGTACAAGTGAACATTCTATGATCGGTAAATTTATTGATACAACAACAGAAGAAGCAGAATTACCAAAAACACTAACAAGCTATTCTCCATGTTTCAGAAAAGAAAAAGGAGCACATGGTATTGAAGAACGTGGTGTTTACAGAATTCATCAGTTTGAGAAACAGGAAATGATCGTTGTATGTAAACCAGAAGAAAGCAAGGATTGGTATGAAAAATTATGGAAGAACACAGTTGATTTATTCCGTTCTATGGATATCCCAGTTCGTACATTAGAGTGCTGCTCTGGTGATTTAGCAGATCTGAAAGTAAAATCTGTTGACGTAGAAGCTTGGTCTCCAAGACAGAAGAAATACTTTGAAGTAGGAAGCTGTTCTAATCTTGGTGATGCACAGGCAAGAAGACTGCGCATCCGTATCAAAGGTGAAAATGGAAATTACTTTGCGCATACATTAAATAATACAGTAGTAGCACCACCTAGAATGCTGATCGCATTCTTAGAGAACAACTTAAGAGAAGATGGAAGCGTTGCAATTCCAGAAGTTTTAAGACCATATATGGGTGGAAAAGAATCTCTGCAGCCTAAAAAATAAGAAATAGAGATTCAAAAAGAGCGTCTCAAAATGTGAGGCGCTTTTTCTTTTATAAAGGTTTATGATATTATATACGATAAGGAAAGGTTTAAGGAAAGGTGATAAGGAAGCAAATGAAAGCAAAGATCATTATCGTGGAAGATCATGAACCAATTCGTAATGAATTAAAGATTTGTTAAGTAAATATGGATATGAGATCATAGTGTTAGATCGTTTTGATACAGTTGTCGAAGATTGCTTGAGAGAAGATGTAGATCTGATTTTATTAGATATTAATCTTCCGTTTTATGATGGTTATTATGTGTGCAGAGCAATCAGAGAAAAATCAGAAGTACCGATCATTGTTGTTACAAGTAGGGATAGCGAGATGGATGAGATAATGAGTATAAATCTTGGAGCGGATGATTTTATCACGAAACCATACAATACACAGATTTTGTTGGCAAGAATTTCTGCAATGTTAAAACGAACACACAAAGAAAAAGTAAATGATTTTTTACAATATCAAGGCTTGAAACTACAACTTAATAGCAGTACTGTTATTTATAAAGATCAGATAATCGAACTTAGTAAAAATGAGATGAGAATATTGTATACATTACTGCAACATAAAGAGAGTATTGTAAGTAGGGATCAATTAATGGAATCCTTATGGCAGTCAAATGAATTTATTGATGATAATACATTAACGGTGAATGTCAATCGTGTAAGGAAAAAATTAGAAGCAGCAGGACTGAAAGATTTTATAAAAACAAAAAGAGGGCAGGGTTATATGATATGAAAACCAAAGATTTTTTAGAATGGAGTATGCCCAGATTCTGATATATATTGTATTTTTGGGATTATTGGAAGTATTGCTTTTTATTTTTGAAGTGAATTATTTTCTTATGATATATTTGCTGCTGATCGGATTGATTCTGGAAGGAGTTTATTTATGCCAGCGGTATATGAAAAAATATCGGTATTATAAAAAAGTGAAAGCAAAATTGGATATACTGGAACAAAAATGCATGATAACAGAAATGTTAGAATTGCCAGATTTTGCAGAAGGAGAGTTTCTATATGAAATATTGCAGACGTGCAACAAGTCCATGAATGATGAGATATTGAAATATAAGATAGAGGCAGCAGGATACCGAGAATATATTGAGATGTGGATTCATGAAGTAAAAACACCATTGGCAGCAACAAGACTGATCCTTGAAAATCATCCAAGTGAGATAACACGGGCAATGGATGAAGAAATGCAGCAGATCAATTATTATTTGGAGCAGGCATTGTATTATGCGAGGAGTAATAGTGTAGAGAAAGACTATCTAGTGAAAGAGTTAAGTTTAAAAGAAGTGGTAGAAAATGCGGTAAAAGCAAATGCAAAAAGTCTAATCGGAAATAAGATAAAAATTAAAATAGAGAATCTGGATCAGAAGATCTTCAGCGATGAAAAATGGGTTTTATTTATATTAAATCAAGTTATCAGCAATGCAATAAAATATAAAAAAGAAGAAGCAGAAATATCATTTTGTGCAAGATGTGAAAAGAATGAAATACTTCTGGAAATCAGAGACAATGGAATTGGAATCTCACCAAAAGATTTGCCAAGGATCACGGACAAAGGGTATACTGGAACTACAGGAAGAAACTATCAAAAATCAACAGGGATGGGGTTATATTTGTGTAAGAAACTTTGCAGCAAATTACAACTAAGTTTTTACATCGAATCTAAAGAAGAAGAATACACGAAAGTAACAATCGGCTTCCCAAGAAATTCTATGATTTTTTTAAATGAAGAATGATCAGACAGGAGGTTTACAATGTTTGCAGATTATCATGTACATTCACATTTTAGTGAAGACACAGATTTCCCAATGGAACTTGAAATTCAGAAAGCAATCAAATTAGGGATGGATGAATTATGTTTTACAGAACATTCAGATTATGATGTGCCAACTGTCGTTAATTGTGATTATGATGCTTATTTTGAAGAAATGGAAAAAATGAAAGATAAGTATAAAGGGCAGATCACATTAAAGACAGGAATTGAATTTGGAATTCAGACGCATACGACGAAAGCGTATGAAGAAACATTCAGACAGTATCCGTTTGATTTTGTAATCTTTTCTTGTCATCAAGTTGAAAACAAAGAATATTGGAGACAAGAGCCACAGGAAGGAAAGACACAGTTAGAATACAATCGAAGGTATTATCAGGAGATTTTGGATGTTGTTAAAGTATACAAAGATTACAGCATTCTTGGTCATCTTGATGTGATCAAAAGATATGATAAGCAAGGAGAAATCGAATTTGAAAAGATTCAGGATCTGATCGAGCAGATTTTTGAAGTTGTGATCGCAGACGGAAAGGGAATTGAACTTAATACTTCAAGCCGTGCATATAAACTGAAAAGTCTAATGCCATCAAAAGAAATTCTGAAACTGTATCATGATATGGGAGGTAAGATCATTACGATTGGATCAGATGCACATAATGCAGACCGGATCGGTGACTGCGTAATGGAGTCACAGAAGATTTTAAAAGATATTGGTTTTGATGGAATTTATACTTTTGAAAAGATGAAACCAGAGTTTCATAGATTTTAAGATAAATTAAAGAGGTGCCTATTGTTTTTAACAAATAGACACCTCTTTACATATGTGCTATATTTTAGATTTCAAGATTATTTATCAAGTAAGATTAGTGCCATAAATACAAGATCTTCGTCTCCGATATTCTCAATGGCATGTCCAGCTCCATCACATGTGAATGTAGTATCTCCTGGATGTACTTCATATTTTGTACCATTGTCATTATAAAGTCCTTTTCCCTGAAGGATATGGTAAGCTTCGCCTTCACCTTCATGAGTGTGATATGCAAGAGCAGAACCAGGTGGTACGATGACTTTTCCGAACAGACGACTGCTATCTTTCATTTCTTTTTCTGTTAAGAATTCCATTTTCTTTAATGGGTTATCAGAACCATTTGCATCAGGAATTGTGCCAATTTTTACATCTTCATTTTTTAAAAACATGTTGAGTCCCTCCTTTATATAGTCATGTTAAGTTTAGTATAGTAGCTTTTTGATAAAATAGCAATATGACAAAATTGTAAGTTTTGTGTAAGGAAGTTCGATGGATACGAAGATGATTTACTGGTATATTATAGACAAGACAATAAGAGAAACCAAAAAAGATAAGGAGATGGAAAAATGAGTTCTGTATTGAAAGTAGATAATATAGAAAAATATTATGGGAGTAAAGCGAATCTTACAAAAGCGATCGATCGTATCAGTTTTGAAGTGGAAGAGGGGGAGTATATTGGAATTATGGGGGCTTCCGGAAGTGGGAAGACGACATTATTAAATTGTATTTCAACGATCGATCAGGTGACTGCGGGAAATATTATGATCAATGGAATGGATATCACAAAATTGAAAGGAAAACATCTTTCAAGATTCAGACGAGAGGAATTAGGATTTATCTTCCAAGACTTTAATCTGTTAGATACATTGACAGCATTTGAAAACATTGCGTTGGCGCTTACGATCATGAAAATTCCTGCAAGAGAAATTGAAGACAGAGTCAGATCGATCGCAGAAAAGTTGATGATCACAGAAGTATTGAACAAATATCCATATCAAATGTCAGGAGGACAGAAGCAGAGAGTGGCAAGTGCCCGAGCGATGATTACAAATCCATCTCTGATCTTAGCGGATGAGCCAACAGGAGCTTTGGACAGCAAGGCGGCCAGAATGCTGCTTGACAGTATGGAAACGATGAATGTGGAATTAAATGCAACGATTCTGATGGTAACACATGATGCATTTACAGCCAGTTACTGTAAACGTATTTTGTTTATCAAGGATGGAAAGATTTTTAATGAATTGGTTCGAGGAAATGATTCGAGAAAACGATTTTTTGACCGTATCATTGAGGTTGTGACATTGCTTGGAGGTGACAGTACAAATGTATTCTAAGATCGCATTTAGTAATGTCAAAAAGAGTATCCGTGATTATACGATTTATTTCTGACATTAACATTTGGAATTTGTTATTTATATGTTTAATTCTGTTCAGGCACAACAGGCTGTCTTAAAGCTGAATGCAAGCCAGAAATCAATGATGCATCTAATGTCTGTGATCATTAATGGAATTTCTTGTGTTTGTTGCAATTATTCTTGGATTTCTGATTGTTTATGCAAATC
>ENA-OUNH01000250-OUNH01000250.1-human-gut-metagenome-genome-assembly--contig:-NODE-250-length-19020-cov-4.640978_pt1 | contig 19020 bp, 28 predicted proteins | sample MGYA00242806_ERZ504814 | MGnify/ENA primary metagenome ERZ504814 (study PRJEB26092, sample SAMD00036389) | human gut metagenome | host: Homo sapiens | study: EMG produced TPA metagenomics assembly of...
CAGGGCAAGAGAATATGCAGAGTTTTTTGTGAAATGGAAAGATTCACTGTGCTTATGAGGGTAACCTGAATATTCAGATCATTCATTCCCGGATGCAAGAAAAATAGCAGAAACAAAAGGCAGATGGAGAAATAAAAGAAACAGATGTGGGAGAAAAGTCATTACTATGTGGCATGCCGCAGAGAGGAAGGGGACATTACCCTTTACAGGGATCTGACAGATCAGTATATTTTAAGCATACTGGTGAGTATTCCTGATTGTCCGGAAGAAGAACTCTGGAAATTCCTGGACAGGGAAGAGATGAAAACATTGCTGGAAAGTCTGGAGATTGACCTGGAACAGCTTGAAGAGGAACAGCAGGATAATGGCGGCTATGAGAAAAATGACTATGAGGAGCTGAGTGGTTATACAGGAGAAGGAACGGAGCTTGTTCTGCCTTCCAGCATTGAAGACACGGTAATGAATGGTGTTGCTTCACTGGCATTTAAGGATAATACAAAGATTACTTCTGTTGAAGTTCCGGAGGGAATGCGCTATATTGACGTTTCAGCATTTGAGGGTTGCACCGGTTTGAAAAAAGTAACACTTCCGGATTCTCTGACCTGGATCGGAGGCTATGCTTTCTCAGGCTGTACCAGCCTGGAAACGGTAGTTTTCGGTAATCAGGCAGTAGAAATTGAAGGATCTGTATTCAGAGATTGTACAGCCCTGAGAGATGTGGAGCTGCCTGCCAGTGAAAACTATCTTTGGGATTCCGCTTTCTGTGGGGCAGGAGCCGGGGGATACATACATATAGGAGATGGTTCAACAGTAAAAGGCTGTTGCTTCATGGACACTGGATTTGAAGAGGCTGTCTTTGGAAAAGAATGTATTTTCGAAGGATTCGGAACCTTTTCCGGCTCAAAAATCAAAAAGATCACATTGGGAGAAGGAATAACGGAATTACCGTCAACATTTGCTTCTTTCTGTGATAATCTGGAACAGGTAGATATGCCGGAAAGTCTGACGAAAATACCGGATGACTGTTTTTCGGCAAGCCCAAAGATGGAAAAAGAACAGTAGATCTGTCAGATGTGCTCAATCAAAAAGGAGTTGTCGCAAAATCATCAAAAATTGAAATGATGATTGAGCGGCAGCTCTTTTTAAGTGATGCTGTAATTGCTATCCTGAAAACACTGCCTATGCCACAGATTATGATGTTGTTTTTGTGCCTTGTATGTTTTGTATATCTGGCAACAACGATTGACTCATGTGCATACGTTCTGGCAAGTGTAACAACAGATAACTTGGCACCGACGTAAGACCCTGCAAGAGCAAACAGAATTTTCTGGGCTGTTTTGTTCAGCGTTTTAGCTGTGGCAATCATGATAGTCGGCGGACTTGAGTCTGTAAAATAATGTCAGTAGTGACGGGATTACTTTTTGATTCTGGTTTTGGTTCTCCTGATGATATCAGTAAGAAAAGATTGGAAGAACATATTTCTAAAAGTGAAAAACGGAGGGAATAAGTATGGAAACATATTATAGCAGTATTTTTTAATGAAGTTTTTGGACCTGTAATGGTTGGAACATCCAGTTCTCATACTGCAGGACCTTATCGCATTGGTGCTATGGCAAGAATGTTATTAAAAGATCCTGTTAAAAAAGGACGAATTTCCTTTGATCCTAACAGTTCATATGCATCATATTACAAACTGCAGTGGTCTGACAGAGGATTTGTTGCAGGTCTGCTTGGACTGGCAATTGACAGCGAAGATATGACAGATTCTTTAAAGATTGCAGAAGAAAAAGGTGTTGCAATAGATTTTGTTATTGAAGAAAAGATAACAAAGAACCAAACTATGCATATCTTGATCTTGAAAGTGAAAACGGATTTAAATTAAAACTTGGTACAACATCTATCGGTGGCGGGGCAATTGAAATCATCGAAATTGATGGATATCCAATCTGCATTCGTGGAGATTTTAATACATTATTCCTTTATGTAAATGATAAGGTTGATGAAGTCAAAAAATCTGCAGAGCAGATCATTGGTGGACAGTGTACAGTCAAAGAACTTAAAAAAGATGCCGGGTGTTTGCTGTGTATCGAAACAAGAGAATTTTTGAAGGAAGATAAACTGGCTGCTTTGGAACAGATTGAGAATGTAGTTAAAGTAAGATACACAGAACATGTTTTGCCTGTACTGTCTCAGTTTGTATATGAGGGTATTCCATTTAGTAGATACTGGTTGGGAAGATGTCTGCTCATGGGCAGAGGCATAATATGCAATGATTATGGAGATAACAATTATGACTGCCAGTATGGAAAGCCAGAAATAATCTATTCGGATTTGATAATATCGCTTTTCTTTCTTCATATTTTTGATGCTCTCCCCTAATAATAAAATATAGTGTACTTAAAACAAGTTCATTTAAACCATTTTACCATGTTTTGTACTTAAAATGTACTTGTATTATGAACTTATTTTGTACTTATCAAATGGAGAGGAAGCCATATGGAAAAAGATAAACATCTTGGTCTTCGGATTGATTCTGAGACGCACGGAAAACTGAAAAGTCTTGCTGAACTTGAGGGGCGTTCTATCAATGGAGAAGTGTTGTATCTGATTCGTCAGGCGATTGCTCAACATGAGAAAGATCACGGCATATTAAATAAATAGGAAGATCATACATCGGGCTGGTGAGTTCCGGTGTATTTTTATGCCAATTTAAAAAGTATCAAATGATGATACTTTTATAGGAATCAGTGATACTTTACGGCAGGTATTTGAGATACCCCTGATACTTTGAACTGTTATACTGATTATGCTGGAAATAAAAGAACAGCAGGAAAACTTCATATGATTATTAGAAAAGCTCTTTCGGGTTAGCACCCCGGAGGGGCTTTTTTGTTGTCCTGAAATTTTGATTTCCGGCCAATAAGCCACAGATCTGCCTGATCTGGTGTCCTGAAAGGAAATCAGTACGCATGATCAGAGGCATCAGAAGGAGCCGGTCCCCTCCGCTCTTGAATTTGGAACACGAAACAGATTTCAAATTCAGGAGGAACGGACGATGTATGTAGAGCATCCTATGTAACCAACAGTGGTGAGGGTGAAGGACTTTTGTTCTATGGAAGCACTATCATTCCGTTCAAGGATAAGTTCGATAAGACATTGAAGCTTTACTCACTCATGACTACTAAGCCGGAGGAGGTTGAAGCCAGAAAGCAGAAGGAAATGGAAGAATAATTGTGAAAAGAGTGTGTGAATTATTGACTAGAGCCTCTCCTGATGGTATATTTAGATTACCCAACGGGTAATTTGAAAAGGAGGGCAAACGTGCAGCTACTATACAATAACAGCAAAGTTCAGAAACAATGTACCGATTTAAAAACTGCAAAAAAATTGTTTGGCGGGAATGCTGCATTAGCAACCAGCCTATTTGCCCGAATAAATGCTATGCAGCAGGCGAGTGTAATTAAGGATATAGTAATGATGCCGACGTTTCATTTTCATAAGTTGAGTGGCAATATGGATGGATTTTTGCTATAGATGTAAAAACGAGAAGAGATCCATGGCGTATTATTATTCAGCCATTAGATGAGAATGAAGAACCTTATGATCCTTGTAATATTGATGAAATTGCTGGTGTGGTTAGAATTGTTGAAGTAAAGGAGGTAAGTAAGCATTATGAGTAATTATATTGAATATAATGATAAGATTGCTTTTCATCCTGGATACTATATCAAAGAAATCATTGAAGAAAGTGGACTTTCTCAGAAAGATTTTGCAAAACGATTAGATACTACGCCAAAGAATTTAAGTATTCTGGTACGTGGGGAGCAAAGCTTATCAATCGATATAGCCATGAAATTATCTCGAATGTTAGGGACTAGTGTTGACTACTGGCTGAATCTTCAGAAGAGCTATGACGCTTTGATTGCTGAGTTTGAATCATCCAAGGAATTAGAGCAGGAAAGAAGAATTTTCAAGTACTTTCAGTACACATATTTCAGAGAGAATTTTGGATTGCCTGATCTTCCGAGAAAAACAAATGAGCAGATTAAGTGCCTACGTGAATTTTTAAATGTTGCATCATTATCTGTTTTTACAAAGCAAAATATGGCAGTTAGTTTCCGAAGTGCATCTGAGGATATGAAAGAGGCTAATACTGCCAGAGCAAATGCAATGGTTCAGATCGCAATTAATCAGGCACTGAAGATAGAAGCACCTAAGTTTGACAAAAAGAAGTTTGAAAAAGCTGTTGATTATGCATTGACATTAACAACACAGCATGGTGATTTTTATCCACTGATTAGGAAGGCCTTTGAAGATGCGGGAGTAATATTCGTAATACTTCCAAATCTTCCGGGTTCAGGAATAAATGGTGCAACCAAGAAGATTGGGCAGAATGTAATGCTGATGGTGAATGACAGACATTTCTATTCAGATACATTTTGGTTTACTCTGTTCCATGAGATTGGCCATATTATTAATGGTGATTATGGAATTACGTTTGAAAATGAGCACGCTGGACAGGAGGATGCAGCAGATAAATATGCGGAAGACAAATTGATCCCTCCGGGAGAATATGAGGCTTTCGTTAGAATGAATGAGTTTAGCGAAAATGCTATCCGCAGATTTGCTGAAAGAATTGACAGAGATCCGGGTATTGTCCTTGGCCGCTTGCAAAATGATCAGATTGTTCCATTTACAAATGTTGCACTGTCAAAAGCATTAAAACACAAATACAAAGTAATAACATCATAAAGAAGTATATAACTTGAGGTCGTCTACCGTTATCCACGATAGATGGCCTTATTTTTTATCCATTTGGGGAGAAAGGAGGTGAAAGCGATTGGAGGAATTTAAGGCGAAAAGACATGCGGTCAAAAAGATGACCCGAAAGGGACTTGTGGAAACAGATTCCAGAGAAGGGATAGTGAAGGAAACTGCGGAAGCAAAGTCCGATGGAAGGTGCATCAATGAGGCTGACTTTGTGTGCACCATCATTTGGTACCGCACGCAGTACATGAATTATATTATCCTGGGAATCGCTGAATTCATGTTAGTAGGCGTATTGGCTGCAGGAGCATTGTCCTGGCATTGGAGTCAGAAGTGAGAAACTGCGTTGGAAGATTTATTATTGGAGGATGAGACGATGGAAGAATTATATAAGGTGATGGATGATCTGCTGGATCTAGAATTTTATATAAAGTAGGGATGGATATTATGAAGGAACTGGAAGAACTTTATGCGTCAGATTCAGAAAAAGAGGAGACCGAAGCAGAGAAACTGGCAGTGCTGATGAGAGGATACCTGCAATCTATGAAGGCAAATCTGAGAGAAATTATTCACTATATTGACGAGTCAACACTTGAAAAAGCGAAGAACGAAAAAGTTCAAAAGCAAGAGTCTCCCTCAAAGATGTCAAAAGACGTAGAGGAGTCTGTTGATAAGATGTTCTCCAATCGTATGAGTAAAGCATATTCTGAATGGAAATCAAATCAAGATACACAGCCATTTAATGAAAATATAGAGAAGGAATACCAGAAGCTTTTGGAAACACTGTCTCCGGAACAAGAGGAAGTGCTTACGAAGTATTGTGATGAAATATTTGCCAGCGGAGCAGAGACAGAAGAGTTTTTCTATCGCCTGGGTATAAAGGATGGACTGAGATTAAAAAGTACGGTAAAATCTGTATTAGAAATGATGTCGTGAAATCGGAATTTGGAGGGATAATGAGATGAATATAAAAGATTTTAAGTGGACGAGAGAACCTGATGATTACACGCTGACAGATGATAAAATTGAGATTATTACACAGCCTGGAACTGATTTGTGGCAAAGAACTTACTATCATTTCCGCAATGATAATGCTCCGGTTCTGCAGATAGAAACAGAGGAAAAATTTTTTCATTTATAGTGAAAACTGATTTTAAGGAAAGCCATCATCGCTTTGATCAGTGCGGTGTGGTTATGTATCTTGACAGTGAGAATTGGTTGAAAGGTTCTATAGAATATGAGAATGACTATTTTCAGCACCTGGGAAGTGTTGTGACAAACAATGGATATTCAGATTGGGCAACTACGGAAATTGATGCAGAGATTAAATCTATGTGGTATCGTCTCAGTAGACGTGAAGATGATTATTGCATTGAATGTTCTGAGGATGGAATACGGTTTAAGCAAATGAGGATTTGTCATATGTGGGCTGGTGCAGGAAAAATCAAATTTGGAATTTATGCATGCAGTCCGGAAGATTCATCGTTTAAAGCGGTATTTACAGATATGAAATTGACGGAGTGTCAATGGAAAGCCCACGATGGTCAAAAGCCGGATGAGATGTAGCAGACTGTATTTGATATAAAAACCAATATGAAAATAGTTAAAGTTTTTCAGTTTGTGTAACTGAGAAAATGAAAATTGCGGAGGTGGATTTGTTGAAGGAAGTACATATCAAACTTCTTGCGGAACAATTCACTATTGGTCAAATAATCTGAGTTTGGATACAACGACGCTTGTATTTTTACCAGGGTTGACTGCCGACCATAGATTATTTGATAAACAGGTTGAGTACTTCGATGGAAAATATAATATTATTGTATGGGATGCACCGGCTCATGCCTCATCCTGGCCGTTTCGGTTTGAATTTGATCTGTTTGATAAGGCAAAATGGCTGAATGGGATTCTTGAAAAAGAAGAAATCATAAAACCAATTATAATCGGTCAATCAATGGGAGGATATGTGGGACAGGCTTATGCACAATTGTATCCTGACCGGCTGGCAGGTTTTATTTCCATTGATTCAGCACCGCTCCAGAGAAACTATGTGACAGCAGTGGAGATCTGGCTTCTGAAAAGAATGGAACCAGTATATGCACATTACCCATGGAAGTTGCTTTTGAAATCCGGAACTGAGGGAGTTGCAACTTCTAATTATGGCAGAAATCTGATGAAGGAAATGATGCTAGTCTATGATGGTGATCAGCATCGTTATGCCCAAATTGCCGGGCATGGGTTTCGTATTCTGGCAGAGGCAATGGAAAAGGATCTGCCATATGAAATCAAATGTCCTTCCCTGTTGATATGTGGTACAAAGGATCATGCCGGTTCATGCATAAGGTATAACAGAGAATGGCATCGAAAAACGAAAATTCCTTTAAAGTGGATTGAAGGGGCCGGTCATAATTCTAATACAGATAAACCGGAGATGATAAATAGTTTGATAGAAGAATTCCTTTCAAACATATAAAGACTATTGAAAACAATTGGTCAACCGTTATAAAAGGACAATAAACAAATCGGAATCAGTAGGAGGATCATTATGAGATTTTATAACATATTTTTCAGCCCGACAGGGGGCACAGAGAAAGTAGCAGATATTGTTGCGAAAGGGACGAAGCTGGATGCTGAAGAAATCGATCTAATTAAAGAACCAGATAAACTCATGAAGGTGAAATTTGAAAAAAGGACCTATGTTTGGTTGCTGTACCGTCTTACGGTGGACGCATTCCATCAGTTGTAACGGATATGTTCCGCAAAGTAAAGGCAGATGGTACGAAAGCAATTCTTGTGGCAGTATTTGGAAACCGTATGATTGATGATACTCTATTGGAACTACAGGATGTTCTGGAGGCATCAGGATTTGTATGTATCGCAGGAATGGAGGCTGTCGCAGAGCATTCCCTGATGCACCAATTTGGAACCGGACGCCCGGATCAGCAGGATGAAAAGGAATTGCTGGAATTTGCCGCAAAGATTATGCAAAACAGCGAAGCACAAAGTACACCTGCATTTCCGGGAAACAGACCATATCGAGAATATGGTGGTGTTCCGCTCAAACCTGTTGCAAATGGAAAATGCACTTCCTGCGGTCTGTGCGCAAAAGAATGCCCGGCAGGTGCCATTCCGTTGGACAATCCAAAGATGACCGATAAGGATAAGTGCATTTCTTGTATGCACTGTGTAGCAGTCTGTCCGAAGAAAGCACGAAATTACAGTAAGCTTGTCAGTTTTATCGCTGGACTGAAAATGAAGAAGGTTTGTTCCGGTAGGAAGGAAAATAAATTGTATTTATAATAGGGCGAGCAATACAATGAGAAACATGTAAATTGATACGTGAACAATCGGCTCAGTATGATATTTAATTAAATATTGCAATGAAAAGATCATTTACCGTAAACAAGCAGTAGATGGTCTTTTTATATCTTTTTGTGAGCAAGTAGAGATTTATAGCCGGAAATCTATGTTTTATCATAATCCGTGAAATAAGATGGGTTAATTCTTCGATTTACATATTTTTAAGGTGTTCCGGCATGGTATTATGATACTTATAAAGAACCAATTATATCTGTTGGAGAGAGCGGTGAAAAGTTATGAAGTTATTGTTTAAACAAAGGCTGTTTTCATGGTTTGACAGCTATGATATCTATGATGAAGCAGGCAACACTGTTTATGTAGTAAAAGGCCAGTTGTCCTGGGGACATAAACTTGTAATTTATGATGCCTATGGAAATGAAGTAGGAATGGTTGTTCAGAAAGTACTTACTTTTCTTCCTAAATTTGAAATTTATAAAAACGGCAGTTATATCGGATGCCTGAGCAAAGAATTCTCATTCCTGACGCCACATTATAATATTGATTACAATGGATGGCATATTGATGGAACCATTATGGAATGGGACTATAGCATTCTTAATCAAAACGGTTATTCAATTGCACGGGTTAGTAAAGAACTGTTTCATATGACTGATACATATGTTATTGATGTGCAGAATCCAGGAAATGCGTTGGATGCGCTGATGTTTGTACTGGCAATCGATGCAGAAAAATGTTCCAGAAATTAATAGTTGATCTTGTTACTGTAATTATTCGGAGGATGAAGCATGGGATTATTCAAAAAGAAAATCGTGAAAAAAACATATGACCGAGAACATATGAAACCAGTTATTCGTGCAAGCATTTGTACTGGAGAAGAAGTAGCAGGGTTCAAAGACATACGGACTGGAAAAATCGAAGAGATCATGCTGATCAGATCGTCGGAAGACTTAGAAAAATTCAAAGAGATATATGAGATAACAGAGGAAATCTCAAAAGAATATTAGATATTGGGTAAGGGGGATGTGTTGTCATGAGAACGATAGGTAATATTCTTTGGTTTATATTTGGAGGATTACTGGGCGGTTTGGCCTGGGTTTTTGCAGGATGCATATGGTGTATTACAATTATTGGAATTCCGGTAGGTCTGCAATGCTTTAAATTTGCAACCCTGGCATTCTGGCCGTTTGGAAAAGAAATCGTGTATGGAAATGGCATGTTTTCGTTTCTGGTAAATCTTATATGGATTATATTTTTTGGCTGGGAAATGGCACTTGGAAACCTGATAGTTGGTTGCATTTGGTGCATTACGATAGTTGGAATTCCATTTGGAAAGCAGTTTTTCAAGATGGCAAGACTCTCTTTTATGCCATTTGGGGTGAGTGTAATAGGATAGAATATGTGAGGTCTTATTGACACAGAAGCAAAGATCATATGCCAGATGGAATTGAAAAGAATTGAAAAATTTGCCGAGATGACGAGAGGTTCATTTTAGTAAAGAAAAATAAAACGATTAATTAATAACGCCGATGCAGGATTTTTATAATCCTATACCGGCGTTTGTTGTTTACGTGAGAATGTATTTTATGCTTATTTTCCAAATGTATTACTGGATTTAGCAGCAGCTTTAGCTGCCATGGTGTTGGTGGACTCAAACAAGGAAGTTGTCGGTGCGACCGGACACATCAGTACCCGTCCTGTTCCGCGGTAAACATTTATCAGACCCTCTCCGCTAACTGCAGATCCGACAAGTGTTTTGGTTGATCGTTCTACGGTAAATTCAAGGTTTGATGACCAGCATACGGCAAGGTTTCCATCAATTTTCAGTTCATCATTTTCCAATATAACTTCAATCAATTCATCTTCGGGAACATTAGACTCCAGTGCAGCTACACCATTTCCCTGTAAACTCAGATTAAACAGGCCTTCGCTACCTAATACTGCTGATGAAAGGTTCTTTCTGGCTACAACTTTACTTTTTACATTTGCATCACAAGCCAGGAACATGCCATCTTCAATTGTCATTCCGGCCGAACCCCATTTTCCAATGTCTGCAAGAATAATGTATTTATATGTTGGTTCCAGTACCAGACAGCCTTCGCCAACATATTCCGGTTTAACTGCGGTTTCTTTTGTAACCGCACCCTTGAGTGCTTTTCCAAGGAAATCTCCGATACCTTTTACACCAGATGTGGCTTGTACATTACCACCCATCCACTGCATGGAACCAGCCTGGATAACAGCTGAATGGTCCTTATCAATATCAATAACAACCTGTCTTCTTCTGACATTCATTTTACTCATAAAATACTCATTCATTGCATTCATAGGTGAAACGCTGGCATCCTGCACATATTCAAGCACATGGAAGTTTCCGATGCTTTTTGCATATTTTCTGTTTTCATTTTGTAAATTTTCAATTCGCATATTACTACTGACTCCTTTACCTTTAATAATAATTCATAGTGTTACTCGGATATGTTTATTATAATAGAAACAACATAGATAGATATATACTTTGTATAGAGAATTATAAAGAGAGAATTCTCAAAATTTGAGAAATATAAAGATGCAATTCCTCATGGTGGATGTGTATTGTGAAAAATAAATTTGTTATAGTGACAATATCAACAAAAAAAGCAGAATGTAAATGGGGTGATCAGATGGAAGCAGCACAGAGAATTCGATTAATCCGGATAATAGAAAAGATGGAGAAAAATCCGACATTCAGTAATAAACTTGGTATAAAGAACACATCTGAATATTTAGCAGAAAAAGAACAGAAAAAATGAAAGACACATATCAGAAGGAGTAAAAAATGTTATCGTTATTATTTACAATTTGTATAATTTGGTTTGTTGGAAAATTTTTTATATTTGGATTAAAAGCGTCCTGGGGAATTATGAAACTACTTTGTACAGTTATTTTCTTTCCGGTGATATTGATTGGTATGGTTATAGGTGGACTGATGTACATTGCTTTTCCATTATTGATTATTGGTGGCATTATAGCACTGGTGACGTCACATTCATAATCGATCAGGAGGAAGAAAACAGAAAGTATAGTCAATCAATTACAGCGTATGTAAAGTAAAAGGCAATGAGTCAGAAATGGTTCATTGCCTTTCTTGGTGTTATGGATTATTTCAATTTTTCTCTCTCGGCATTTAGAAGCTCAAGATTAAGCCCCTGTTCTCCGGCGGTCTTATCTACCCAAAGATTCAAAGAGTCTATGGCTAAAGAAATTTCATCAAGTTTTTTACTGATATAAGCAAAATCTTTCATTTCATCATCGCTGATCTTACCGTCACGGGCAATCTGGATCAGACGACCGGTAAGAGGATTGATTTCATTCAAACTGGCAATTGTCTCCAAAATGATATTTGACAGATCAGTCATTTCTACTTCTGGAACATAACGATGGCCGATCTCGCATTTGTGAGAGCAATAATAATTGCAAAGCTCTGGTCTTTTATAGGCATCTGCCATCTGGAGGATATCATAGGGCGTAGGTTCTTGTGTTTCATATTCAAATTTTTCAATTTTTGAATCAGAGACAGCATCCATTTTTTCACTGGCCTCTGCTCTTGTAAGTCCTGCCGCTTCTCGGCAAAGCTGGTAAATTGTTTTGTTTTCCCTGGTGGATTGCTTACCCATGAGAATTTCCTCCCCGTATATCGCTAAACATGAGGATTATCAATATTTAAGTCCTCATGCAAGACGTGTATTTCTCGTATAGAGTTTATTATACTTGAATTATCAATTAACAACAAGCTCAATAATGAACATGAAGTCAAAAAGAGTGAAAGAGGAAAGAGAGGTTACAGAATGAACACTATGAACAAACAGGAAATCAACGAATTTATTGAAAAATGGAAGAGGTAGGTGATGTTTGGACGGAAGAGCAGGTAAATGATGTGTATGGTGACAGTAGCTTTGAGGAGGCATTAGCTGATAGACAATTCAGTCTTGACCATATGTCCGACATCATAAGTAAAGTTATCGACAAATAATAAAAGAAAAATCAATAGTATTTGTAAGGCGTCAGTGGAGTATTCCACTGGCGTTTTTGTTTTTCTAATCTTTTTTCATTTCTCCCTAAACTTTCCCAAACTTTTTTGTATTTAGAAGCTGAGAAGGCTACAGATCAGAAATTCGGATCAAAAAGCCGACTCAATACTTTGAAAATTAAATGAGCTTGCCAGTCCGCCGGAGTCCTGCCAGATAGGATTCCGGATAAGTCCAAAGACAATCGGTCCGAGGATGAACAGAAACAGAGGTTTGCATTGAAACATTGCTGTGGCGATGGCTTTCTGAGCAAAGCGGCGAATTAATAATGATACTTCCGAATGATGTCGGCCAGGAGGAGTGAGGATCCTGGAGACCATACACGATATGGCTGAGGCTGCCTGCGATGGCACTAACGGACTGGGTGTTCCCTGAGATGGGATACACGCGTGAACAAGACAAACGAGCACTGTATGAAAAAAGATTGCCCCGGTTTATTCCGGGGTAACTGACAATAGAAGTTGTGTGGCAGAGGGGAACTTCTGCCATACCCTTGTGTTGACCAGTAAAAATATGTGGCAAACGGAAAGGGGATAAACAGATGAAACCATATTTAAAAGCGGAAGAAATCAGAAAAGATATCAGAGAACAGTTACCGGTAATTGATGAGGAAACCTTCAGAGAGCATTATTGTTCAGAATGTATGTATTATGCAGGCAGAATTAACAAAAAGGCCCGTTGCATGGAAAAGATGTGATTCTGGTATTTCCGGAGGAGAGCAGAAAGAACAAAACTGTACGTGTACTGAAACTTCCGAAGACGGAGAGCAGTATCCGTAAAGTATTCCTTCCAAAATCAGTAGCGGAAATGCTGGTAGAATGGAAGAAAGGTCAGGATAAGATCAAGGAAACACTGGGAGAGGAATACATGGATTATAACCTGGTGATGGCAACTCCGTTTGGTCTGCCAGTAGGAACTTCTTCTATTCGTAAGGCCCTGAATGATCTGATCAAAGAGCATAATCTTCCACCGGTTGTGTTTCACAGCCTTCGCCATACAAGTGTCACTTATAAGCTGAAGTTAAATGGCGGAGATATCAAGGCTGTACAGGGAGATTCCGGTCATTCACAGATCAATATGGTTACGAATGTGTATTCTCATATTATTGATGACGACCGCAGGAAGAATGCAGAGCTCTTTGAAGAAGCTTTTTACGAGAAAAAAGATCTGGATCCGAGTATGCATGCCCATGCTGCCGGCAAGACTGTTGAACTTCCAACGGATGTTGATGCGGAATTATTAGCCAAGGTTCTTTCCAATCTGGAAATGGCAGCACTTTTATCTACCTTGGCTAAATCCTTGGAGAAAAAATAGAGAGATTTCTGTATAATAAACACCAGTTTACAACTTTATAAATGATAGACTTGTTGATGAATCAGCTGTTTTAAGGCCTTTGTCATGGCACAGTAACTGATGTTAATCAGATTGACCAGCATTTCAATCCCTTTGCAGCTTCGCACCATATAGTTACAAAAAGACCAGAACGTTTTCTGTTCATAGTAGTTTGTTTCAATATTCCAGCGTAACGAATATAGCAACAGTGGAATGTATTTCATACGGTCACTTCCGGTCTGGTTCAATGGTGCTTTTTCCTGCCATGCACAGAAAATCGGCAGATCTTCCGGGAAAATGGTACTGAAAAACAGTCGTTTTGTACCATGTTCTTTTTCTGTGGCAGTGACATAGGCAAGGACTTCCCTATTGCCAAAGATCTTAGCGAGAATCCGGCGGACACCGGTATAATAATCACCAATCTTTTCATTGGAAAACGTAAAATCTGTTTCAACAGAAAGATGTATCATACATGACAGAATCAATCCTTGCATTGCCAATCAGATCCAGATTCGGATATTCATCAACGATGGATACCAGATTCTGTTTTGTGTACCAGCTGTCACAAAGGATGATGATATGATCTTTGCTGTGAAATTCAGGCATAACCTGCCGGATCATGGAGGCTGCCAGTTCCAGTTTAGATTCTTTTTTTTCTGGATGTTTCTGTGATATACTTATACGCGGTCGTATCAGACCGGAAAGGAAATATTATGTTACAAAAATTATATGTTTTTTTCAGGAAAGAAACCGTTTTGTCAATTGCAGTGATCCTGGCGCTTCTTTCTATGTTCTGGGTCAGACCGGATAAGGCTTATTTTACTTATATCGATTTCAGGACTCTCGGGCTCCTCTTCTGTTTGATGGCAATTGTAGCTGGTTTGAAGGCTGTTGGTGTTTTTGATATACTCGCCAAAAAATTGCTGATGGGAACATCGGGAACTGTGGGTGTGATCAGGCTGTTGGTACTCTTATGTTTCTTCCTGTCAATGGTGATCACCAATGATGTGGCATTGATTACTTTTGTTCCTCTTGCACTGATCATTGTGCATAAACTGCCAAAGGAACTGGGCAATTACTGGCTTCTTAAAAATAGTAGCCATGCAGACAATCGCTGCTAATCTCGGAAGTATGCTCACACCAATCGGAAATCCGCAGAACCTTTATCTATATGCCAGAGCAGGGATGTCCGCGGCAGAATTAATAACCCTGATGCTTCCCTATTCCGCCACAGCACTTATCCTTCTTCTGATATGGATACAGGTAGCCGCTGCCAAAGCACCTCACGTATGCGGTTCCGAAAAAGATAAAACTCTTTTGGGATTCTCTGACAGAAAAGAACTTAACATGGAATACCTGGCCGCTTACCTGATCTTATTTACAATCTGCCTGCTCACTGTTGCACGTATCATTCCATACCAGATTCCTCTTGTATTGGTTCTTATATATATGCTGCTAAGAAACAGGGAAAATATAAGCAGGGTGGATTACTCCCTGCTTGCCACCTTTATCGCATTATTTATTTTTTATCGGCAACCTTGGAAGGATTCCGCAATTCAGCAGTTTTCTGGAAAGAATCATGGCAGGAAGGGAAACACTTACTGCTGTTCTTGCCAGTCAGATTATGAGCAATGTTCCCGCTGCGCTTCTTTTATCCGGCTTTACAGATAATTATCGGGCTTTAATTGTCGGAACCAATATTGGAGGTCTCGGCACTCTGATTGCATCCATGGCAAGCCTGATAAGTTTCAAATATATTGCAAAAGAAAACAGGAATCTGAGAGGGAAGTATTTGGGAATATTCACAGCCTCCAATATTATATTCATGATATTCATGTTAATATTGTATTTTTTCTTAGATAAAGGTTTTCCCGGAATTACAAAAGCTATAGCAATTCTTTCTTCGCAAAAAATTCTCCGCGGCACTCTCCCATCCTGGAAGAAAAGCCGTGGAGAAATAAATATATTTTCGGTGCCAATACAAAGATCATTAATCTTTACACCACTTTACAACTTTTTCATAAAAAATATCGTACAGGGCTTTCTGATGTATAATGAGTTTGCTTCAAAACATTACAATCAAAAAAATTCGTCTAAAGAGAATAAGATATAAAACAGAATATAAAGCGTAAGAGCATGTAGAATCTATCTATGTGCTCTATTTTTTATATTTTTTCAAGAAAAGGGACTAACAGTCCGGCAGAAAGGAAATGGAAGCGATATTGCTTGGGTATAAAAGATGGACTGAGCCTAAAAAGTACGGTAAAATCAGTATTAGAAATGAAGCTCTGAAATCGGGAGCTGATGGAGGATAATCGTTATGATCAGAAAGATGCAGAATACAGATATTAATAGAGTTGCTGACATATGGTTAAAGACCAATTTAAAAGCACATGATTTTATTCCTGAGCAATATTGGACAAGTAATTATGAATTAGTGAAAGAAATGATGTCACAAGCGGAAGTCTATGTGTATGAAGATAATAAAATGATTCAGGGATTTGTAGGACTAAGTAACGAATACATTGAAGGGATTTTTGTTTCTGATGAAATGCAGTTATGTGGTATAGGTAAACTTTTATTAGACTATATCAAGAATAAAAAAATTAGGTTACGATTAAACGTATACCAGAAGAATGCCAGAGCTCTCTCTTTTTACCAAAGAGAAGGGTTCGATATTCAATGTGAAGGTTTAGATGAAGCTACTGGTGAAAAAGAATACACAATGTTGTGGCAACAGAAATAGAAAGCGGATTTTTGGGGAGAATTTTATATGGAGTTACAGCACCATTTTATCTGGCAAAACCATTTCAGCTATATTTTTCTGAAGGAGCTGCCATTGTCAATATTTCATCTTCCCGTGACCGCATGAGTCAGCCGCAAACAGAAAGTTACACCGCAGCAAAAGGTGGGATTTCAGCATTAACGCATGCGTTGGCAGTCAGTCTTGCAGGAAGAGTACGAGTCAATTCAATCTCTCCGGGATGGATAGATACTGACTTTATCGAATATACAGGAGCAGATGCAGTGCAGCAGCCGGTTCATCGTGTCGGAAATCCTATGGATATTGCCAATATGGTACTGTTTCTTTGCTCTGAAAAAGCAGGCTTTATCACAGGTGAAAACATCTGTATTGATGGTGGCATGACAAAACAAATGATTTATCATGGTGATTATGGTTGGAGATTTGACATGAAGATTTAAAAAGCAGAATATGAAGATATATAATGCAATATCAGAAATAAAATTACGGAAATAGGTATATAAAACATAAAAATTGGAAATATCTGCTGGAGAAATCTAAGCCAATCTCCAGTGTAGTCAAAGATAAAATCTGGAGAATTAGACTTTTCATGAAAGATAAAAATCGTTATAATTAGAATATGTGTAAGGGACAGAATTGGCTTGAATATACATCAATAATGGTGCGTAAACAGTTATATATTAACTAAAGGATAAAACGCGCAGATTTCAAAAGTGAGTAAAATCAATTATAGAGATGGATATTGATAAACAATATATTAAGAACAGAGAGGTCGTGATAGGATGTTAAAAATATGGTACTATGCCAATATCGAATACATGAAAGATGCACCTTCGTATTTTGATAATGTATATGAAGATGAATGGATTGAAGATAGTTTTGTAAAAGAAATGATTCAGGATGTGGATCATTGCACAGTTATCAGTTCACATGTTATTGACAGTCCTATACTGGGAGCCATAACGCCACGCGAATTGTCTGGTGGTGTGAAAGTTTTGATTCTTATGTTGAAGGATGATTCTTTTATTTACAACATGTCTAATTGTGGAGATAACTGCGCAAAATGGATTTTAAAGATTGCAGAGAAAAAGGACCTGACAGTATATTTGCAACATATAATGCGGTTTGAAGGTGAATTTAAAATTCAAATTATGAATACAGGGAAGATCGTATGCAATCCGGCAGAATATGTAGAAGGATTATTGGAAGCAGAGGAGATGGAAGATGAAAGGAAGCTACTGGTTTAAGGCTAAGAGTAAAAAAGTATTATTTGAGTTTTCCATTAGAAGAAATATCACCGTTATAAAAGGTGACAGTGCAACAGGAAAGACTACTCTTTTACGTATTTTATATGAATACTTGAGAATTGGAAGGCAGTCAGGATATGCTGTTTCTACAAATGCATCATATTATGTATATATTCGAGATGAAGTGGGACGTGATTGGAAGGATGCATTATATCCGTTAAAAAATACAGTTATTTTTATTGAAGAAAATAATGAATTTGTATTTACAAAGGAATTTGCCAGTTATGTAAAAGAATCTGGAAATTATTTTGTTTTTGTAACTCGTGCACCATTGAAGATGCTACCTTATAGCATTCATGAAATTTATGAAATTATTACGGATGGAAAGCGTACAGATATAAAAGAATCTTATCATGAATTCAAAGAAATATATAGCAATTATCCTATTATAGAAAATAACAAAATTCAGAATGTTGTTACAGAGGATAGTAATTCAGGATATCAGTTCTGGATGCACGCATTTAAGAATAGTAATGTTACCAGTTCTAATGGAAATGGGAATCTCATTAAATGTGTAAAAGAACTGGGATTAGGAGATACATTGGTAATAGCTGATGGGGCTGCTTTTGGCTCCTTAATTGAAACTTGCATAAGTTCATTTCAGATACAAACAGAACGAAGAATTTCATTATGGCTTCCAGAATCATTTGAATATTTGATTTTGAAATCTGGTATTCTTAAGTCCGAAAAATTAATTCAGATTTTAGATAATATTCCTGAATATGTCGAATGTGAAAAATATGAAAGTTGGGAAAAGTTTTTTACAGAGATTTTGATTACGTTGACTGCGGATGGCGTTGAGAAGTATTCTAAGAACATACTGAATAGTTACTATTTGCAAGATTGGGTAGTTGATAAGATAAAAGAACAATTGCCTATAGAAGTTATAAACAAATAGGTGCCAACTTGCCTACCAACTCAGTACTTATGTAAGTTGTCTGCTGAGCGCTTACGAAATAGCCAGGCATCAGCGTTATAGACCAAATAGTATTCCATTGACGTAAAATTTATATACACAACACCTCAGTTTTGATGTATAATATAGAAATAGACCATTTATAACAGATGAAAATTTAATAGAGTTACCAATTCCGCGAAAGTACGGAGTCGGTAGCCGATAGATTGATTGGCGCAGGATTTGAGCGCCATCTACACAGTGACTGGCAATCCGGTACTGAGAACTTTATTAGCTCATGCCAACAAAATGCCAACATTTATGCCTGAAACGGGAGCTTTCAAGGACGATATAAAAGCTGACAGCGAAGTGCCCACGAGAGCTAAGAAAGCCCGTAAATCAGGGGTTTTCAAAGACAGTATAAAACATAAATAGTCCCAGAGGAAGATGCCGAGTGCCTTGCTCCTAAGCACTAGTAGACAGTAAATTATTAGCTAGACCAATGTCTTCCTTTCCAAAGTTATCCATTTTATATTTCCAATGGTAGACTACTGGTACTTCATTCACCTCATC
>ENA-OUNH01000252-OUNH01000252.1-human-gut-metagenome-genome-assembly--contig:-NODE-252-length-18889-cov-3.094659_pt1 | contig 18889 bp, 22 predicted proteins | sample MGYA00242806_ERZ504814 | MGnify/ENA primary metagenome ERZ504814 (study PRJEB26092, sample SAMD00036389) | human gut metagenome | host: Homo sapiens | study: EMG produced TPA metagenomics assembly of...
TATTCTGCACGCATCTATAAACCTTTTTCCGTATTTTTCGAACTTGTGTCTGCCTACTCCTGTCACATTCAGCATTTCTTCCTCGTTTCCTGGTTTCAAAATACACATGTGGATGAGAGTTTTGTCGGAAAAAACCATATATGGAGGGATTTTTCTTCCCTGGCTATCTCCAGGCGGAGCGCACGGAGCCTCTGGAAAAGCGTCTCGTCCTGTTCTCCAAGTTCTCCTGCGCTGGCCTTTGAAAGGCGGCTGCGCTTCTCTTTTTACGCAGTTCCTGTTCTTTCGGCATCTTCATCGTGAGATGTTTTTCCCCCCTCAAGAAGGCTCTCTGAGGAATCTGTAAGCTTCACAATCGTATAGCCGTCATCTGTAAGGGCAAGATAGTCACAAAGCACCAGATAATTAAAAATCTGGCGGAGCTTGTGTACCGGAACCTTTGCACAGTCTCCGTATGCAGGATTTTCCTCCATGTGGTACTGCCGGATCTTGGCTGTGGACGCACCGCGGATAGTATCCAGAATCACATTGACCCCATAACGCTGGCCACAGCTCTGCACGCAGCGGATCATAGCTTTTGCTTCCTCTGTAATATCCTGCTCCACAAATTCCGTCTGGCAGTTCAGACAGTTTCCACAGTAACTTTTTCCGTATTCGCCAAAATATTTCAGGATATATTCCCTGAGACAGTCATGGGTAAAACAGTAAAAAGTCATCTGTCTCAGTCTCTCCTGATCCCTCTCTCTTATCAGCTGCTGTGTTGCCGCATCCATCTCCTGATTCTCCTGCCCGCGCTCGATCAGGTACTGGTTGGTGACAACATCCTTTCCGCCATATAGAAGGATGCATTCCGCAGGATCTCCGTCGCGTCCTGCACGGCCCGCCTCCTGATAATAGCCCTCCATGTTTTTCGGCATATTGTAATGAATGACATACCGCACATCCGACTTGTCGATTCCCATTCCGAAAGCATTGGTAGCCACCATCACATGGCATCTGTCATAGATAAAATCATCCTGATTATTCCTGCGTTCCTCATCAGAAAGGCCTGCATGATACCTGGTTGCGGAGATCCCGTCCCGGATCAGTTTTCCGCAAACTTCTTCCACCAGTTTTCTGGTGAGGCAGTAGATAATACCGCTGTCGTCCGGATGCTCCAGTATGTAGTCATGTACTTCTTTATATTTATCCTTCGGTGTTTTCACTGCAAAGTAAAGGTTTTCTCTGTCAAATCCTGTTGTTGTGCAAAAAGGATCCTTAAGATCCAGCAGTCTTGCAATATCTTCCCTGACTTCTTTTGTCGCTGTGGCTGTAAATGCACTGATCACCGGCCGCTTTGGGAGCTGCGCCACAAATTCCGCGATCTTAAGATAACTTGGTCGGAAATCCTGTCCCCACTGGGACACACAGTGTGCCTCATCCACCGCGATCATAGAAATCTCCGCACTCAGCGCAAAATCCAGGAACGCATCTGTAGTAAGCCTCTCCGGTGCCACATAAATGATCGGGTAACGTCCTGCTTTCGCATAGCGTAAAGCTGTGAAATACTGTCCCTGCGTCAGGGAGCTGTTAAGATAAGCCGCCGAGATCCCGGCCTGATTCAGACTCCGAACCTGGTCTTTCATAAGGGAGATCAACGGTGATATTACCAGCGTGATCCCTTTCATCATCAGTGCCGGTACCTGGTAGCAGATGGATTTTCCTGCTCCTGTAGGCATTACAGCCAGAACATCTTTTCCTGCAAGAAGCGCATCGATCACTGCTTCCTGCCCTTCTCTGAAAGTATCATACCCGAAGTGGGTCTTTAAAAGTTCCTGTTTCGTCATAAATCGACATGATCCTTTCTGTTACCATTCCCACCGGAACAGTAACTCTATTCTTTTTCATCTTCAATTGCTGCTGTTTTCCGAATATTTATTTTAACATATTTACAGATAAATTGCCAATTGATACAAAAAATCACAAATCAACCTCTCCCTGCTTTCCTGTTATAATGATATAAGAGAAAGAATCTGTTTATACTGTTCCATTACATTGAACCATGAATTTATGCAGTATCCGATTCTCTGATCAGTAACGGCCGGAATACTCAAAAAGGAGGATTTATTATGTGTAAAGAAAAATCAAAACTATCGAAACAATTTTTTTCCTTGCTTCTTTTTTCAGTTATTATGCTCCTACTTCCACAGGATACCCACGCCAAAGTCCGGGTAGTGACCAAAGGAACCACTTCCACGATCCGTGATACAGACGGTGTGATCGAAGATGAGTTTTCAGACATTAATTTCCCGATCAACATCAAAAATGCAAACTGCCAAAAACGGATCTATGCCATAACAGTCCGTGTAAGCTTTTATTCTCCCAAAGGAGTCATACCCAAAAGCACCACATTTTCTATTGATGGAATCAATGTAGTTAAGCTGAACACTTCAAATTATACACCACTGGCATACAAAGAGACTTTTTTCACCTACGATGACAACCTGGAGGATGGCTACCTGGAATTCGATTTCGGCAATAAAGAATGTCCGGTTCCTGTAGACTGCGACTATGAAGTTACCATCAAACAGGCAGTTCCGGAAATTTTTATCACCAACAACAATTATCTGACCCAGAGTATCCGAACCGGAAAAACTACTTCCATCGGAATTGAGATTTCTGATCCTTACGTAAAAACCATCAGCAAATCAAAATTCAAGGTTACTTCTTCCAACAGCTCTGTTCTCAAGGTGCAGAGCATCACTCAGGATTCAAAAAAACGCAGCCGTTTCACAGTTACCCTGAAAGGCATGAAAGCCGGATCAGCAAAGATCACTTTATCCTACCCCAAAGCCAAAGCCTGTAAACTGACCGGAAAAGTAACATCTCCTTCAAAAACCGTAGCAACCTTCCGCGCTTCCAAAACCACGCTTAAGGTTGGCTCCAAAGTTACCATGCGTTCCCTCATTAATCTGAAGGGCGGTACCAGTTTGACCATCAAAAATGCAAAATCCAGCAAGCCTTCTGTACTTGCCATTTCCGGAAACTATCTTGTCCCAAAGAAAAAAGGGACAGCCACAGTTACCGCAAAATTAAATGGTGTTAATCGCAAGATCACCATTACCGTATCCGCGCCGGCCGCCAAACCTACCACAAAAAATCTGAAGATCAGTGTTGCTGGTATCAAGTACGGTCCTAATGACATGAAAACTTATTATACCTTAAAATTCACCAATACTTCTGCGAAAACCATCACCAAAGCCAAAATACAGATCACCACAGGCTCCGGTATCTATGACCAGATGTACTGGACAAAAACTCTGACACTAGATCTGAAGCCCGGAAAAACTATGAAAAAGACTTATTTTATCCAGAACATGGTCCAGGCACCGGAAAAAAGTGATATTTCCATCAAATGCCTGAAGCTTAACTGGAAGTAAGCAGTTCAAAAGGGACGTGCCACAGTATTGATTTAAAAATCATCACTGCAGCACGTCCCTTTTATTTATGCTCTCTGGGCTGTCTGTACATTTTATTTTTATCCTGTATCCTACAGTACCTCATTCAGCACCTGCAGTCCATACTCTGCAAGGCTGTTATCCTCTTCGCTTGTGCCGCCGCTGATGCCGAGACCGCCGATAATGGTGTCTCCAACTTTAAGCGGTACACCGCCTCCGAATATTACGATGTTATCGCTCATCTTGCCAAGACCGTAAAATGTCTGACCCGGCTGAGTCAGTCTGGAAAGCTCCATGGTTGACATTTTTACTGCAACGGACGTGTAGGCCTTTTTTACGGCCATATCAAAGCTTACAAGAAAAGATCCGTCCATAACATGAACCGCAACCGGATTTCCGTCCGGGCTGCATACTGCGATCACAGAAGGCTTGTTTCTTCTCAAAGCTTCCTGCTCGATCTTCTCGATAAGCCTCTTGGCAGAATCCAATGTGATACGACCCTGGATACCCATACGCTTCAGCACTTCCTGGATCATCGCCGTGTTTGCTGCCATACTGTCATTCTGTGCCATTGCCGTATTTCCTCCCACTGCTGTCGTCACAGTCCCATTCTGCACATCAAAAGCCTGTACATCCCTTTTCTGCACCATCTGCGAATCCTGTGCTCTTACATCCACCGCCGATGTACCCGCTGCAACATCCGCACTACTTCCAACAGTTCCTACAGCCTCTACCCCAACATTAGCTACAATCCCAGCAGTTTCTGCTTTCACAGATTCCTGAACACTTTCAGAAATATCTGTCTTCTTCTCTTCAATCTTCGCTGCATACACATACCTTGCCAACACATAAAATAATCTGACAGACGGTTCATATATTTCTTTGGCTCCGGTATCCGATCCAAACTTCACACTGACTAGCGCAAGCTCTCTCTCAGCCCTCCGCGCCACAGCTCTTGTCACATCGATCTCAGCCGCAACTCGGGAATCCCCCGGAAGAATCGGAAGCCTCTCTCCGGAAAAAATCTCTTTCATCCGGCCAATCTCCTCCTCCAGAAGCTCCGTCCGGTCTTCACTGACCTTAAACTCCCGATTATAAGGATCAGAAACCCCATCTATGATCTTCTTCAAAGTCTCCGAGATCTTCTCCAGCATCCGGACAACATCCACATCATCAATCAGAACCCGCACAAGCCCAATATGACTCATCAGCTCCTCAACTGACCCCATCAGACAAATCCGATCATCCGACTTTGAAACATTCTTCGTATGGGAAAGATCCGTCATCCCCTTATCACCATACCCGGTATAAACCTCCATCCCAGCTCAACCTCCCAGCAACTCCTGATAAATAATCCCACCCATATCAGACCAATTTTACAATCCTCGAAATGCTACGCATACCACACATACGTAAACACACACCACAATCATCCCGGCAAATCAGGCGCGGCGTTCACAAACGCGCCAGCCTCCGTCAAAACGTCACACATTCAAGGCGCCCACGGCGCCCCATCGGCACAACGTTCAACCCGGAACAACCGCAGCATACAGGCACAAGTCAATACCCTTCCGCCCGCCACAGTCAAGCACTCTAAAAAAAGCCCGAGGGGTGTGCAGAGGGGCCGCGGCTTTGCGGCCCCTTTGCGGTTTTCATCTTTTATCAAAAAGACCAAAAGTTTTAGTATAAATCTTAACAATATCCTCTTTCTTCGGTACACGCGGATTTGCCGCTGTGCAGGCATCCGCAAGTGCCATATCCGCCATCTTATCAACCGCCGCAAAAATAAGCATCCCGGTGTGATCGTCTTCATCTCTTCGATGGTAAGCGGGATATTCATCTCTTTCTGCATAAACTGGATCCAGTTTACAAGAGATCTTACGCTCATAACTTCGTTATAATTGCTCAGTCCAAGAAGATGTGCAATATTGGAATATCTCTTTACTGCCGGAAGATATTCTTTCTGGCTTCTGCTGCGTTTGTTGATATTTGCATTATATTCAACAATATGCGGCAACAGCATCGCATTAGCTCTTCCGTGAGGAATATGGAAAATAGCACCCAGCTGATGAGCCATACTGTGAGTAATTCCAAGACCTGCTGCATTGAAGGAAAGTCCTGCCAGACAGGACGCTACATGCATCTTCTGTCTTGCATGCATATCATTACCGTCAACATATGCACGATAAAGATATACGCCACAGATCTCGATTGCTTTCTCTGCAAGTGCAGATGTAAACTCATTATGGTTGATGCTGACATAAGACTCAATTGCATGAGTCAGAACATCCATACCTGTATCTGCTGTAATCGCAGGCGGAACACTGCGTACAAGCTCCGCATCCAGAATTGCCTCATCAGCGGTCAGGCTGTCTGAGATCAGCGGATATTTCACATGTGCTTCTGTATCATTTACAACAGCAAAAGAAGTAACCTCGGAACCTGTACCACTTGTTGTAGGAATGGCAACCAGTCCGACTTTTCCGTAATTATTGATCTTCAGGGCAAACTCACGGATTGCCTTGGAAGAGTCGATGGCAGAACCACCACCTACTGCAACAATAACTTCCGGCTGATACTGAAGGAATTTCTTAACTCCTTCGGCAATTTTTTCCAACCGGTGCATCCGGAACAACATCACAGAAAATATCAAATTCTTTTCCACCTGCCTGAAGCGGTTTTGTGATCATATCGATCATTCCGCTTTTTACAACAAACGGGTCTGTGATAACAAGGACTCTTTTGTATGGAATATCTCTCAGTCTTCCCAGGGCATCAGCTCCAAAATGGATGGCTGTTTTCATTTCAAATGTATTCATAGAAACTGCTCCCTCTCGTCATACCGAAACACAGGTCTCTTTTGTCTGCCTGTGGCCGGATAAAGTAAAGCGGATCTCCGCATTCCGCATACACTGCATGCTCATGAACACAATCGTTTTCCGATATATGTCCAACCTATTTCGGGTAGATGCATTCGATCTTATGCGCGCTGAAATGCTTCAGCCACTTTTCAGACGGCTTTTTGTCTGTGATGACCGTCTCGATATCCCGCAGCTGTCCTGCCACGGAAAAAGCAGTCTGATCAAATTTCGTGCTGTCTACCACCAGAATACGCATTTTTCCGGAATTGATCATGGCTTTTTTGTTGTTCCAAAGGCTTCTTTGGATTCCATGATTCCCAGATCCTCATTTAATGCTTTACAGGAAAAAATAACCTTGTCCACATAATAAGAGCGGATCACTTCCTCGGTTCTGGCACCCAGGAATGCAAGATACCCTTCCTTCATCACTCCACCGGTGGAAATAATATTCCAGCCGGATACATCCGAGAGTTCCAAAAGGATCTCCATAGAATTGGTAACAACGGTAAGACGTTCCTTTTCTTTCAGAGCCTTGGCCACAAAAACTGCCGTTGTGCTGGCATCCAGAAAAATGTGATCTCCGTCATTCACCATGGAAGCAGCAATCTCCGCCATTTTCTGCTTTCCCTGTACATTCTGGTTTTTACGAATATTAAATGGTAAATCAATACCGACATCTTCATTGATCACCGCACCGCCATAACTCTTTGTGGCAAGTCCCTCTTTTTCCAGCTTGTCCAGATCACGGCGGATTGTTTCTTCTGAGACACTGTAAAGCTGGCTTAGTTCACTTACAACAACCCTTTTCTCTTCCTGTAATTTCTCGAGAATCAGATTTCTTCTCTCTAACGCTAGCATAAGATGCCTCCTTTTCAGATGTCATTGCAGGGATATCCTTCAAAAGGATATCCCTCAGATATAAAGACAATATTAAAGGATCGTATCGATCATTCTCTTGTCCGGATGAGCGATCACTGAAGAATCCATGTACATTCCCTTCTCAGCTACCAGCTCTTTTGCTCTTTCGATAGAAGCCTCTACTGCAGAAACCTCGCCTGTAAGAAGCATGTAGGATTTACCGCACATACCCTTGGCGATACGAAGCTCGATCAGATCAACGATAGCTGTCTTAGCTGCCTGATCTGCTGCTTCAATGATAGATGCTGCATCGTAGGTCTCAAGAATTCCCAGGGCACTGATCTCCTCAACTTGTGTGGTTCCGTAGATTGCCGGGAAAATGGACTCATGCGGATTGCCCAGTACAAAGCTGTCAATGCATTTGTCCTCGTATGTTGTTACAGCTGTGTCTACAGCAGCTTTCACTGCGCTTAAATCTCCGGTGATAATTGCAATATATTTTCCCGGACATACTGTCTGCGCCTCCACGATCTCTACTTCAGATGTCTTAACCATGGCATCTGCTGCAGTGATACCAGCTGGTGTGGTTTTAAACTCAATCATTCCGATTGCTCTACTCATTTTGTGCACGTCCTTTCTAATTTCTTGCAATTACAACATGGCGGTCTGTCACTTCTGTAACCTTACCGCTGATGGTTGCATGGATTCCGACACTTAATCCCTGTGCAGGCTGTGCGATCATCTGGCCTTCTGTTACCATATCGCCTACATTTACGATTGCCTGTGCCGGTGCACCGATATGCTGGCTTAAGAGAACCTTTACCTTTTGATACGTTTACAAGTTCTTCCTGAAGTGGTGCATCCTTGTCATATCTGGTAAGTCCCAGACGTGCCATCAGGCGCTCCTCAGGAACCTTACGGTATTCTCTTGACTCCTGTACCGGCTTCGGCTGAACACCCTGAGGTGGTCTGATCCCGGCCTTACGAAGTCCGCCTTTCATATCTGCAAGCAGTGTTCTCGGAGCCAGGCTCTGCGGACACGCATACATCTCGCAGACACCACAGGAGCTGCAGAATGCAGAATTGATATAAGGATTTACATTTCTGAAATCCTGATTGGATGCTGCCATCATGAACATTGCCGGATCGATCGGGTGTCCCAGATTATGTCTCGGGCAAAGATCTGTACATGTATGGCAGTGGCAGCAGATCGATGCTGCTCGCTTCAGATCTATAGAAGAAGTCCGCTGCTTCTTCATGACAATAACATGGTCCTTTGGAAGAACCAGGATTGCATTCGTTGTTTTTGTAACCGGGTCTGAACCATTTCCGATACGTCCCATCATCGGGCCGCCAACGAAATATACAGGGTCCTTTACAGTTGTACCGCCTGCCTGGGCAACAACCTCTTCCAGTGTACATCCCAATGGAACTTTCACTGTAACAGGGTTCTCAACCTCAGCAACAACGGAAACATATTTACATGTGACCGGTTTATGTTCTTCTACCGCGCGGTATACATTGTAGAGAGTCTCTACATTAAATACGGCTACTCCCTGCTCGATCGGCAGTCCTCCGGGCCGTACCACACGTCCGGTTGCCTCATAAATAAGAACAACCTCATCACCCATAGGATAAACCTCATCCAGAAGATGAATCTTAACCCTTGGGAATTCTTCGATATGCTGATTTAAAGCATTGATCGTCTGTACATAAGATTTTTTGATTCCGATAATGGCCTGGGAAGCTCCTACCGTCTCCGCAACCATATCGAATGTTTTCATGATCTCGTATGCGTGCTTCTCCAACAACTGTCTGTGAAGTTTCAGTAATGGTTCGCACTCTGCACAGTTCATGAGAATGATTTCAGCTTTGTCTGTCAGCTTCATGTATGTAGGGAAACCTGCTCCACCTGCTCCGACAACACCATTCTCCTGCATAATTTTCTGTAATTCTTTGATATCCATGGCGTTACTCCAATCCTGCACCGTCATCTACGATTCCGACGATTGCGGCATCTACCGGTGCTGTTTCTACGCCGCAGCCAATTCTTGCTGCGCTTCCTTGTGCCACCAATACATATTCGCCGATTCCTGCACCGATGATATCGATGGCAACAATCTGGCTGTGCTCGGCTTTCATATGATGCACCGGCTCCACGATCATGAATTTATTTCCTATGAGTTTTTCACTTTTTCGTGTGGAAACAATGCTTCCAACTACTTTGCCTACGATCATATGAGCCTCCGTTTTTCTCCATATCCTCTGTTAGGGATGCCAGAAAGTGGCATCCCCAAAGGAGGAATATTATTTGATTATGGTAACTGTATTGCCTGTGGCAATTCTTGCTGCATTTGCTTCATCTGTATCAATATGCATTTCCAGTGTAAAGCTGTCATCTACACGGATCTTAACCTGATTAAAGATTGTTCCGCGCTCATTGTCCGCTTTAACAGAAACAATATCACCATCATGTACACCCGCAGCCTGGGCATCCTTCGGAGCCATATGAATGTGACGCATGGCCACAATACATCCCTCTTTCAGATAAATAGCACCTTTCGGTCCGACAATGGCGATCGGCGCGCTTCCGGCAAGGTCACCGGACATACGTACCGGAACCTTCATTCCCAGCTTGATCGCATCTGTTGCGGAAACCTCAACCTGAGATTTGCTGCGGACAGGTCCGAGGATTCTTACATTCTCGATCGCACGGAGCTTCAGTCCTACGATGGTAACTGTTTCATTGGATGCAAACTGTCCGCCCATCAGATCTTTTTTCTTGGTAAGCTGATAACCTTCTCCGAACAGTGCCTCCACATGCTCCTGTGTCAGGTGAATATGTCTTGCGGAAACTCCGATAGGAACAACGAAACCATTGCCCTTGTCTTCGTTTTTGTTGATCGCATCGATCACCATTTTTGTGATCATTTCAATATTATTCGTTTCCAAGAGTACACCTGCTTTCTTTCGGTTTCATACTGAACTTAACTCAAAACGCACCGGATCGAAGCCTTAATGGCCCTCAGGCCGGTGCGTCTTGGAACTGATCAGTTAGATTATTTAAGAACCGGAAGGATTTTCTCAACGTCTGTATGAGGTCTCGGGATTACATGTGTAGCTACAAGCTCTCCAAGTCTGGATGCTGCTGCGCTTCCGCTCTCTACTGCAGATTTAACTGCTCCTACATCTCCACGAACCATAACTGTTACAAGACCGGAACCGATCTTCTCTGTTCCTACCAGAGCAACGTTAGCTGCTTTACACATCTGGTCAGCTGCCTCGATAGCTGCTGTAAGTCCTCTTGTCTCAACCATTCCTAATGCTTCCTGTGTCATGATCATATCCTCCTTATGGATTGCTAATGCATTGTATATTTGTTTTATTTACTTCTGACTTATCTGGTCTGCAGTTTATTTCTTACTGCCCTTTTTGCTTTCCTGCGGTTCTGCCGGTTTCTCCTGTTTCTTCTTCCACCGGCTCGCACTCAGCTCAACCAGTTTGACGATCTCCTCGTGAGGATTAGCAATTACCGCGTAGCTGGCAGGTTTCTTAATGGCCTGCTCTACTGCTGCATTTACAGCTGCTGTAACTGCTGATACATCACCTTGTACGATCAGAGTCACCAGTCGTCCGCCCAGCTTACGCTCCCATGACGCCAGCTCAACGTCTGCCGTTTTGCACATGATATCCAGGGCATTGATAGCCGCAACGACACCTGTGATTTCTATAAATCCATATGATTTTCCCATGAGCGAACTCCTTAATTAATTTCTCTTTCTTTCAAAGCCTGAATTAAAGCTTCGGAAGAATTTTCTCAACATCTGTATGAGGTCTCGGGATCACGTGTGTAGCTACGAGCTCTCCAAGTCTGGATGCTGCTGCGCTTCCGCTCTCTACTGCTGCTTTTACAGCGCCTACGTCTCCACGAACCATAACAGTTACAAGACCGGAACCGATCTTCTCTGTTCCTACCAGAGCAACCTCTGCTGCTTTTGTCATTGCATCTGCTGCCTCGATCGCAGCTGTGAGGCCTCTTGTCTCAACCATTCCTAATGCTTCCTGTGCCATGATTCTATCCTCCTGAATCCTATTCGTACTTTTTTATCATATATGATTCCGACACTTTTGTAAAGTTAAGTTCCGGAATCCTCTCAATCTTTATCCAGGGCGCTGATCTTCAGCATTTTCTGTGTACCTGGTTCCGGGTTGGGGATTATGTAATGCTGTACCACACCTGTCATGCTCTCTGCGACTTTCATGCCGGCTTCTACCGCTGCCGTGACATCTGACACGCTTCCGCGGTACTTGATGCAGACAAGAAGCGGTACTGGCAGGCTGTCCGCATTCGCCGGTTTATTCTTATCGAATACCTCCAGGTGGACATTTGCAGCCTTGCACCCGGCGTCAGCTGCCACAAAGGCTGTCGCAAGTCCGAAGACCTCCAGAATTCCTACAGCTTCTGCCATGTTGCTTCTCCTTTCCCGTTAAGGTTATTTGTTAACAACCGCAATCTTAAGACCTGTCATTGACAGGTTCTTCTCAAGTGCCTCGTTGATCTCTTCCAGCGGATACTTGTCAGTGATCAGCTCAGACATTGGAAGTCCGATTGCTTTTGCTCTCTTAAGGAAATCAAATGTTGTTGTCATAATCTCTGAGGTTGTATACCCAGGAACCAACAAGGTTGATCTCTTTAGAGCAGAGGTCGAAATGCGGGTTGATGGTTGCATCTCCACCGTTGATGAAGAATCCAAGCTCGCAGAGGCCGCCGCCGTTGCGGATGAATTTGTAGATATTGGAATGAGCATGAGGATTTCCAGTACACTGGAAAGCGAAATCTGCAAGATGTCCGCCCTGAGCCTCTTTCACAGCCTCAGTAAGTGCCTCAACACCCTTGAAGTTCATAAAGTTTACAGTTGTAGTTGCGCCCATTCTCTTGGCGAATTCAAGACGCTGCTCGTTTCCGTCTACTGCACAGATGTTGTGAACACCCATTGTATGAAGAACGGCGATACAGATCAGACCGATCGGTCCGCAGCCCTGAACAACAACTCTGCTGTTGAATTTCAGGATTCCCGTTGTTTTTGCTCTCTCTACTGCATGTACAAGTACTGCACATGGCTCGATGAGGATACGGGAATCAAGATCCAGGTCACTTACATTAAAGAATGTAGAACCGAATTTTCCGCCTCTGATGAAGATGTAATCAGCGAACCAGCCGTTGAATTTAACGTCGTCATCCGGAAGAAGTCCATATACGTCAGCGCCGCCTACGTTCTTCTTGTTAAGGTCGAACATTGTGATTTCCGGATCATCTTTGAAGATCATACAGGTAACGATCTTGTCGCCGACTTTAACCGGTTTACCAGCTGTATCAACTTTAACGTTTTTACCCATTTTTACGATCTCACCGGTTCCCTCATGTCCGAGAACTACTGGGATAAGACCAAACGGGTCATTTTTGTACTCATGAGCATCTGTTCCGCAGACGCCGCAGCCCTCAACTTTAACGAGGATGTCGTCGTCACCAACTTCTGGAAGATCATACTCCTGAAGCTCAAAATGTTTCTTCTCTGTCATCATTGCTACTCTTGCTTTTTTCGGAATTGTGTTTCCTGCCGGAGCAGCCGGAGCGCTTGTTGCAGCAGCTGCTGCAGGAGCGTTTCCTGTCATGCCGGAGAGAACCTGTTTAACGATTTCTTCGATATTTACATTGTTCATATCCATGATTTATGTTCCTCCTGATCAACGAATGCAAAGGCTGTCTGTCATTACGCAGCGTCTTCTCTTTGTGAATGTGCTTGCGCTTGTAAGTCCCTCACCTGTACGGCTTGCGATAGTGAATGTACAGAAACCTTCTCCACCGAATCCAAGTGCGGAATAGGACGGGCCGTTCTTTACAAGGATTGCTGTGTCGATTGCTTTCGCATATTTTGTAATGTTATCAATATTCTTGGAATGAATATGTGCGGAATGACGGTTGCCATGCTCAAGCCATACAGCCTGCTCTACAGCGTCATCAAAATCCTTTGCTCTTACGATTCCGAGGATCGGCATCATAAGCTCTGTTGTGATAAGCGGATGCTCCTTCGGTCCCTCGAAGATAATGCAGCGGGTGTTTGCCGGTGCCTGAACTCCGATCATGGAAAGAAGTGTCTTCGCATCACGTCCTACACATTTACGGTTCAGCTTGCCGCCTGCAAGTACAGTCTCAACAAGCTTGTCCTGCTCTTCCTTGGATGCAAGGTAGCAGTCATTCTCTGTAAGCATGTAGTGCATTAACTCATCAACTACGGAAGATACAGCAACAACTTCCTTCTCTGCGATACATGGAAGGTTGTTATCGAATGTACATCCGTTTACGATATCCTGAGCTGCCTTACGGATATCAGCAGTATCATCAACCAGTGCCGGTGGGTTACCTGCTCCTGCACCGATTCCTCTCTTACCGGAGGAAAGAACTGCTGTTACAACACCAGGGCCGCCTGTTGCTGCGATCAGATGGATATCTTTATGTTTCATCATAATATTGCTTGTCTCAAGGGTTGGTTTCTCAACTGTGACAGCGATATTATCCGGGCCGCCTGATTCCAAGGAAGCCTCATTTAAAAGATTGATTGCGTAAATAGAAGTTTTAACTGCTGCCGGATGTGGATTGAATACTACTGTATTTCCGCCTGCCAGCATACCCATTGTGTTGCAGAGAACTGTTTCACTTGGGTTAGTACACGGTGTGATCGCACCGATAACACCAAACGGTCCCATCTCGATCAGAGTCAGTCCTCTGTCTCCGGACCATGCAGTTGTTGTAATGTCTTCTGTTCCAGGTGTCTTGTCTGCTACCAGGTGATGCTTCAGGATCTTATCTCCTACATTACCCATACCAGTTTCCTCAACACCCATACGTGCCAGTACTTCCGCATTTTCTTTGATCTTCTTGCGGATGCAGGTGATGATCTTTTCTCTCTGGTCCATAGACATTGTCTTAACTACCAGCTGAGCCTTCTTGGCTGCTTCGATAGCATCATTCATATCCTTGAAAACGCCATGTTTTCCGGCCGGAGCATCTGCGATCTGCATTTTTGCCATAACTTCCTGTACAATTTCCTGTACCATATTCTCACTTATTGGCATGAGATGTCCTCCTTAATATTCCGTCAAAAAATTATTTCAGGCCAAGCTGAGCCATAACCTGTTTTGTGATCTGAGCAACAAGCTCTGCGTCATTCTTTGCTGTATCTGCTGCAGGAGCTGCATCTTTATCACAATCACAGTCTTTTCCAACGAAATCATACTGATATCCTGGGAACTGTTTGTAGTCCTCGCTGTGGCATGCACCGCCGCAGTTGTGGCAGTTCTTGCCGTCTTTGTTCAGGCAGAGGCTTGCCGGATGTTTTCCAGGCATACCGAATTTACGACGGATCGCATAGAGCTTCTCGATGTTCTCTTTGTCAAATTCCTTCGGTCCGCCAAGGAGCTTGGTCTGATACAGAAGCTGTGCATAGAACTCTACAGACTCCATCTTCATATATGCAGCGTTAAGGTCTGTGCTCCATGTAAGTGCTCCGTGGTTCTCAAGAAGTACTGCATCGAAGTATGGAAGGTATTTCTCAAGGTTATCCGGAATCTCCATTGTGGAAGGTGTACCGTACTCAGCGATCGGAACACATCCAAGAGCGATAACTGCCTCCGGCATGATCGGCTGTGTAAGCGGAATTCCTGCGATTGCGAAAGATGTTGCATAGATCGGATGAGCATGTACAACAGATCCTACGTCCGGTCTCTTCTCATATACTCTCATGTGCATCTTGATCTCAGATGATGGTTTGAATCCCGGGTTAGCCTGGATTACATTACCCTTGCCATCTACTTTACAGATGAACTCTGGTGTCATGAAACCTTTAGATACACCTGTTGGTGTGCAAAGATACTCGTTCTCTGCGATCTTAACAGAAAAGTTTCCGTCATTTGCTGCAACCATGTTACGGTTGTAGATTCTTTTACCGATGTCACAAAGCTGTTTTTTGATTTCAAACTCGTTTACCATGCTTAATTTCCTCCTTGAGCATTGGATTGCACTATTTTGTTTCTGTCAATATTTTACTCCATACCACAGAATAAGTCAAGGGTAATCCGTTGTTTTATGTTGGTTTCTTGTTGCTTTTTATGTTGTTTTTATTGTTTTTTATGTTTTCTTTTGAAAAAGGATCTCATTCTTTATAAAGTGCTGTTTTTCAGCCTCCGATCTGGCAGTCCAGACCGCATACAGCATGTACAGCACCCTTAAGCATCTGCATATGTTCGGCAGTCGGTGGAAGAATTCCTTCCATTAAATAGGGTCTTCCAAGGCCTTCATACTTATCCTGTCCAAGTCTGTGATAAGGAAGCAGATGAATCTTATTTACGCCCGGAAGAGAATCCGCAAATCTGGCGATTGCCTGGATCTCTTCAACAGAATCATTAAATGTAGGAATAACCGGGACACGGATCACAAGCTTTGTTTTTCCATAGAGGGCAACTTTTCTTGCATTCTCCAGCATCAGTCCGTTGGCGCGTCCTGTGAATTCCTTGTGTTTCTCCTGATTCATGTGCTTGATATCCATCAGATATACATCCAGATACGGAAGAACCTGCTCGATCTTTTCCCACGGGGCACAGGCCATACTTTCTACGGCTGTATTGATACCGCGTTCTTTGGCTGCCCGTAGCAGATCTCTGGAAAAATCTGCCTGACACATACATTCACCGCCGGAGAGGGTGATTCCCCCTCCTGAACGGTAATAATATGCACGGTCTTTTTCTACTTCCTCGATCATCTCACGGACTGTCACATCACGCCCGATCACCTTGTCCTCGCCCAGTACTTTCATGTTCTGAATCCTGTACTCCTGCGATTCCGGATTACAGCACCAGCGACAGCGAAGGACACAGCCTTTCAGGAATACGATAGTACGGATTCCCGGACCGTCATGCACCGAATATTTCTGAACATCAAAGATCCTGCCCTTTGTATCCAAATAGTCCATAAGTTACTCCTTTAGAAGCCCTGCTCAGTTCTTCGAATGATATCATCCTGAAGAGAACGGGAAAGAGTAGTGAACAGTGCACTGTATCCTGCAACACGTACAACCAAGTGTTTATACTTCTCCGGATGTTTCTGTGCATCCAGAAGTGTCTGTCTGTCAACAACGTTGAACTGCATGTGCATACCCTTCTGATCAAAGTATCCGCGGATCAGTGCCACAAACTTCTCCAGTCCTTCTCTTCCTGCAAGTGCAGACGGATGGAACTTCTGGTTAAACAGTGTTCCATTGGATACGATAAAATGATCCAGACGGGATACGGAAGTTGCTGCTGCTGTCGGGCCTTTCACATCCTTGCCTGCTGACGGGGAAACACCATCTGCAACAGGTGTATGTGCATAACGTCCATCCGGTGTTGCACCGGTCTGTCCGCCAAGAGGAACGTTTGCAGATACAGGATAAAGTCCGGCCTGATAATGTCCACCTCTCGGGTTCATATATTTCTGAAGCGGCTTGGTGTAAGTATAAGCCACATCTCTTGCAAAATAATCCACATCCGGGATATCGTTTCCGAATTTCGGAACCTCCTCGATCATCTTGTGGATCTCTTCGAATCTTGCTTTCTTCTCAGGAGATGGCTCTGTTCCGAGAGCTGCTGTCATAACAGCTGTTGCTGTCTGCTCATTCACACTGATGCCGTTTTCCTGGAGCTTCTTCATTACAATGGTAGTGATATCTGCCGCAGACTGTGCATCAATACCCTTGCCATAGTTCCATGCCAGAGCCTCTTTCAGCTCTTCCATGGTCATCTTCTTCTCTTCATATACAAGCTTGCGGATTGCATACAGGGAATCTGCCATGTTGGCAATACCAAATCCCTGAGGACCTGTGAAGTTATAAACAGCTCCTCCTTCCTGAACGGATTTACCACGTTTCAGGCAGTCATCCACCATACAGGAAAGGATGGCAGCGGACATCTCTCTGCATGTGCCACATCAATGGCATTATCGGCATTTACAAGCAGGGAGATGAAATATTCCATCTGTTTCTTATATGCCTCATAGAACTCGTCAAAAGTCTTCATCTCTGTGACATCGCCGGTCTGAACACTGATCTGCACCCCTTTGTCCATACCATTAGAGAAAACCATCTCCAGCGGACGGCACATGTTAAAGAATGCAGCATCATGCCAGCCCTCTGTCTTACCTGCTTTCTGCGGTTCTACGCAGCCGATGATGTTATATTCTCTGGCATCTGCAAGAGAAAGGCCGCGGTTCTGCAGTGCAGGAATGATAACCTCATCATTGTAATAAGCCGGAAGTCCGATTCCTGTTCTTGTAAGCTCTGCAGCCTTGATCAGGAATTCATGTGGTGATCCGTTCCATACTCTTACAGAAAGAGACGGTGCCGGAAGGTGCACATGCATAGACGCCTGGATGCACATAAAGGAGAGATCATTGGTCACATCCTCGCCATCCTTGTTCTGACCACCTGCGATCAGGTTCTGGAAAAGGCTGTAGCCTGCAAAGCCTTCTGCAGATGCAGCATCACGGCATTTATTCAGGTCGTTTAATTTTACCCATATGCAGTCCATCAGTTCCTGGGCAAATTCTCTGGTAAGATTGCCTGCTTCCATATCACTCTTGTAATACGGATACATATACTGGTCAAAACGTCCCGGAGAAATAGAATGTCCGCTGCTTTCCATCTGGATCAGCTGCTGTACAAACCAGAAGGACTGGCACGCCTCATAGAAGTTACGGGCGCCCTTCGCCGGTACGCGTGTACAATTGGATGCGATCTGAAGGAGTTCCTGTTTTCTGGTCGGATCCTGACACTGATATGCCATCTGCTCTGCGAGCTCGGCATAGCGATGTGCATAGTCGATAACTGCCTGACAGCTCATGATAACTGCTTCCAGGAAACGAGATTTCTTTGCGTAATCACCATCTCCTACATTACACTCATCCAGTTCCTTCTGAGCTTTGGCAATGATCCCTTCATAACCGATCGCCAGAACTTCTTCATATTTAACGGTTACGTGTCCTACACCATTGTAGAAATAGTTTCCGGGTGTAAAAATATTGTGGTCAATGGCAAGAATCGCTTCCGGTGCCATATAGGAGGTTGCAAGCTCACTGGTAGTCTTGCCTTTCCAGTATTTATGTACCTCACGGAGCTCCGCCTTGGTTTCCTCCGCAATATAAAATGGATCGGCTGTTCTGGTAGCCACTGTATCCAGCTCATCCTCCAGCCACTGGAAAGAATACTCCGGAAACGTCTGACAGCCTCTCGGCGCCAAAGTGCTGCTTCCGACGATCAGCTCCTCATCACGGATGATGATCGGAATGTTGTGCAGGATGTGGGCAAATGCCTTGGCTCTGCGGGTGATGATCGGCTCGTCTTCTGTTGCTTTGTAAGACTCTGTGATCAGTTTTGCTCTGGCAGATTCGATCACCGGCATCTTTGCATAAAGATTATCTACAAGATGTGTGATCCTGTCTGTTTTCGGAACATCTGCTATATGAAATTTCTCCATGATTCTCCTTTCTCATAACCGGTTGTTTCTGGTGATCTGTCTGCCTCTACGCTTCCAGAACCGCTCCTGTCCGGCTATGTGCTCATGTAATTTTATTATACCTTACCCCTACTTCGATGTCAACGAAATCCAACATGTGTTTCTAGCTTGTTTTTGTGGTTTTTATCGGTTGCG
>ENA-OUNH01000253-OUNH01000253.1-human-gut-metagenome-genome-assembly--contig:-NODE-253-length-18887-cov-3.623028_pt1 | contig 18887 bp, 24 predicted proteins | sample MGYA00242806_ERZ504814 | MGnify/ENA primary metagenome ERZ504814 (study PRJEB26092, sample SAMD00036389) | human gut metagenome | host: Homo sapiens | study: EMG produced TPA metagenomics assembly of...
GCTGTTATACACTGTTTATAAGTAAAGGAGGATGATACAAAATGAAGATCATAATCAACACATCATCCATGGTTCCAATCTATGAGCAGATCATAGACCAGATCAAAACAATGATCCGAAAGCAAGAATTAAAGCAGAATGACCAGCTGCCATCTGTCCGGGCATTGTCAAAGGAATTAAAGATCAGTGCTTTAACGGTAAAGAAAGCTTACGATGAACTGGAAAGAGAAGGCTTTACAGTAACGATTCATGGAAAAGGCAGCTATGTGACAGCGGCGAACACGGAGTTGATGATGGAAGAGCAAAAGAAGGAAGTAGAACAGGACTTAGAACAAGCAATTCTAAAAGGAAGGCGTTTTGGCATCAGTGATGAAGATATCAAAACCTTGTTTGAGTTAATATTGGAGGGATAAGGTATGTTAAAAATTGATAAATTAAAGAAACAATATAAGAATTTCACCCTCAACTGTTCCATGGAAGTAAAAGAGGGGATGATCACCGGGTTTGTAGGTCCGAATGGATCTGGAAAAAGCACAACTTTAAAGGCAGTGCTTGGATTGATTTACATAGATGGAGGAGATATTCAGATTTTTGGAAAGAATGTCAAGGATATAAAACCAGAGGATAAGGAACAGATCGGTGTCGTACTTTCTGATTCTGGTTTTAGCAGATATCTTACAGTAAAAGACATCAAGGATATTCTAAAAAATACATATGAAGCATTTGATGAACAGTTATTTACAAACTATATAGAGAAATATCAGTTGCCAACAGACAAAAAACTAGAACAGTTTTCTGTTGGAATGAAAGCAAAATTAAAGTTAATTACAGCAATCTGCCACAAAGCAAAACTATTAATCTTAGATGAACCAACGGCAGGGCTTGATGTCATGGCAAGGAATGAGATGCTTGATATGTTAAGAGATTATATGGAAGAAGATGAAGAACGTTCGATTCTTGTAAGTTCTCATATATCAACAGATCTTGAAACCTTATGTGATAATATTTATATGATCAATGAAGGAAATATCATCTTGCACGAAGAAACAGACCGGTTATTAAGTAATTATGCGATCTTAAAGGTTGATGAAGAACAGTCAAAAACACTAGATCCACAATATATAATAAAAATGAAGAAAGAATCCTATGGATATGCATGTCTTACAGATCAGAAACAATTTTATCTGGAGAATTATCCAAAGATCGTGGTAGAAAAAGGAACGATCGATCAGATCATTACATTAATGATACAGGGGGTGTAGAAGATGAAAGGATTATGGACAAAAGACATCAGATTAATCTCATCACAACAAAAAAATCTGGCAGTGATCTGGCTAGTTGCAGCAGGAATCTTAATCGCTACGGATCAAATATCATTTGCAATTAGCTATACGTCTGTGATTACAATCATGACAGCAATCAGTACGATCAGTTACGATACATTTGATAATGGCAATGCGTTTTTATTTACGCTTCCATTTAGCAGAAAAGAATATACAAGAGAAAAATATCTGTTTAGCCTCTTTTGGGGAATGATAACAGTCATTGGAGGTATATTGTTAGTAGTCATCGTTACAGCAGCAAAAGGTACATTGTTAATGAGGTCAGAAGAAATTGTGATGGCAGTCTTACTCAATATTCCAATGCTATTGATTTTTCAATCAATGGCCCTTCCTTTTCTATTAAAATATGAAGCAGAGAAGGGAAGAATCGCGTTAGCAGCTATGATCGGAGGGATTGTTTTTGTTGTTATCTTTTTTTCAAAATGTTTGAAACGGCAGGGATTGAGCTGATTGACATCGTGATGAATCAAATGTATTTAAAAAATATTACACTATGGGCTTCTATCTATATAATTTCCATTGTCATTTGGTTCCTGTCATTGAAAATAGCTGAAGGAATTATGCTAAAAAAAGAATTTTAATTTATTAGAAAAATGAATAATATAAACAAAAGTAGTTGTATGAAACAAAAATGTTTGGTATAACTACTTTTTTTCGTTTCTCCCTCATATGAGGGAGAACAATTCCAGGAATCAGACTATAGTAAAGTTATCAAAAGGATAGCGGATATGAAAGGAAGGAGCAGCAGTAAAATGAAAGTATTTGAACCGTTTAAAATCAATCAGATGGAGCTTAAAAACCGTATGGTCGTATCAGCAATGGTAACAAACTATTGTTCTGAGGATGGAATGGCAACAGAGAAATTTATTGCCTATCATGAATATAAAGCAAAAGGTGGAGGGGGACTGATCATCACAGAAGATTATGCAGTGACACCAACTGCAGGTGGATTTAAAAAGCTTCCTGGATTATGGGAAGATGGACAGATTGAAAGCTATAAGGAGTTAACAAGAAGAATTCATGAAGCAGGTGGAAAGATCGCAGCACAGATTTATCATGCAGGAAGAGAGACAAGCAGTGCGATCACAGGAGAACAGCCAGTCGGACCTTCCGCGTTAAAAGATCCAACAATGCCAGAGACACCAAGAGAAATGACAGTAGAAGAAATTCATGAATTGGTTGAGCAATTCAGAGATTGCGCAAGAAGAGCAAAAGAAGCTGGATTTGATGCAGTTGAAGTTCATGGGGCACATGGATATCTGATTGGAGCATTTGCCTCTCCTTTTTCCAATAAGAGAAGTGATGAATACGGAGGAACGATCCGAAACCGTGCAAGATTTGCAATGGAGATCATTGAGAATATTAAGGAAAAATGCGGAAAAGATTATCCAGTTTTATACAGAATGTCAGCGGTTGAATATGTCCCAGGTGGATTAGAAATCGAGGAATCTAAGATACTTGCAAGACTGGTAGAGGAAGCAGGAGCAGATTGTATTCATTGTTCACAGGGTGTTTATGCATCCACACATGTGATCATTCCACCATCTGTTGTTCCAAGAGCAGCATATGTAGAAAATGCAGCAGAGATCAAAAAAGTGGTAGATATTCCAGTGATCGCAGTAGGAAGAATCAATGATGTTGAAATTGCAGAAAGTGTTTTACAAGCAGACAAAGCAGATCTTGTAACAATGGCGAGAGCTTCTCTTATCAAGGAGACAAATTGAAATCATAAATAGTGAAAAACTTTTAGAACATTGTACTCTGGGAATGAGAACAAGCATTTAAAATCTTTATTTTATTATAAAACTAAAGTTAAAATCCAATACTCATGAGCAGTCACTCATACCTACAGCTTATCAATAAACAAAATTTAAATATATAAAAAATAGATTGTTTCCCTTGGACCATATGAGCTCGTCGGCACTTAATGAGCAGTGACGATTCATCGTCGCTGTCGAATTTAGTGTCCGCTACGTGCGAATCTGAACGAGAGTGGGTCCAAGGGAAACAATCTATTTTTTATATATTTCCACAAATTTTATTTATTCATAAGTTTTTATTTATTAGGGATCAATACAATATCTTCCCCAGCTTTTCTTCTCTGATATAACTCAGCAGTTGCTGTAAGTAATACATCAGAAGAAGAGTTTAAGCAAGTTTCAACAGAATCCTGTACTACTCCAATGATGAATCCAACACCAACAACCTGCATGGCAACATCATTTGAGATACCAAATAAAGAACATGCAAGAGGGATCAACAGCAGGGATCCACCAGCAACACCAGAAGCACCACATGCAGAAACAGCAGCTAAGACACTTAAGATGATTGCTGTAGGAATATCAACAGAGATACCCATTGTATGAGCAGCTGCAAGAGACATAACTGTGATCGTGATCGCAGCACCATCCATGTTGATCGTAGAACCAAGAGGGATAGATACAGAATAGTTATCTTCATTTAATCCCAGTTTTTCGCAAAGAGCCATGTTCATAGGAATGTTTGCAGCAGAACTTCTTGTAAAGAATGCTGTTAAACCACTTTCTTTTAAGCATTTTAAGATCAGTGGATATGGGTTTCTGCGAAGCATACTAAATACGATGATTGGGTTTGTTACAAATACAGTAAATAACATACATCCAACTAATAGGGCAAGAAGTTTACCATAATCAGTAAAGATGCTTAATCCGTTTGTAGATACAGTGTTATATACAAGTCCAAGAATACCAAATGGAGCACAGTTGATAATCCAGTGTACAGCTTTTGTAACTGCAGCAGAGATATCATGAAGAGCTTTTTAGTTCCAGGAGTTGCAGCTTTTAATGCAAGTCCAAAAACAACAGCCCATGCAAGGATACCGATGTAGTTTGCTTTTACAAGGGAATCAACAGGGTTTGATACGATATTCATTAATAAGTTCTTTAATACTTCTAACACACCCGTTGGAGGAGCGGCTTCAGATGTAGCAGCTTTTCCAAGACGTAATGTGATTGGGAAGAGAAAACTTCCGCATACTGCGACAACAGCACCAATAAAAGTTGTTAGCATATAAAGGATGATAACAATACGCATATTTTTTGCACCGTTGCTCTTAGAATTTGCTAAAGAAGCAATGACAAGTACAAATACAAGGATTGGGGCTACAGCACGAAGAGCACCAACAAATAAATCTCCAAGTAGAGCAAGCCCTGTTGCTTTTGGAGCAGCTACACCAAGAATAGCACCGATGATCAGACCGATTAAGATTCTTACGATCAGACTTAAGCTATTCCACTTTTGTAATAAGTTTTTCATTTTAAAAATTCCTTCTTTCATTATTTTTTATTTTAAGTGATATTTTGATACTTACATCATATTTTCTTAAAAATAAGAATCAATCTTATTTATTATATTTACTTTTATTCCTTAAGTCAATACAAAATGTCTTTTTACGGAAATGAATGTCTTTCTAGTGCGGACACACAAAAATCTTTTCACAATGAAATATTGACACTTTACGCATTTGATTTTACAATAAAACATAAGAGTATAGATCATAAGAGAAGACGTACAAAGTCTATACGGAAAGCGGAAAAGGAGAAAATAATGAAACAGGTAATATTAACAGGAGACAGACCAACGGGACGACTGCATGTTGGACATTATGTAGGATCTTTAAAAGAACGAGTGAGACTGCAGAATTCTGGTAAATTCGACGAAATTTATATCATGATCGCTGATGCCCAGGCATTAACAGATAATGCAGAACATCCAGAGAAAGTAAGACAGAACATTATGCAGGTAGCACTTGATTATCTTGCATGTGGGTTAGATCCAGAGAAAGTTAATATCTTTATTCAGTCTATGGTACCAGAACTTACAGAACTGTCTTTCTACTATATGAACTTAGTTACAGTTGCAAGAGTGCAGCGTAACCCAACAGTAAAAGCAGAGATCAAACAGAAGAATTTTGAAGCAAGCATTCCGGTTGGATTTTTCACATATCCGATTAGTCAGGCAGCAGATATCACTGCATTTAGAGCAACGGTCGTACCAGCAGGAGAAGATCAGATGCCAATGGTAGAGCAGTGCAAAGAGATCGTACACAAGTTTAACTCTGTATATGGAGAGACATTAACAGACCCACAGATCGTACTGCCAGACAATCAGGCATGTTTAAGACTTCCAGGAATCGACGGAAAAGCGAAGATGAGTAAATCTCTTGGAAACTGTATTTACTTATCTGATGAACCACAGGATATCAAGAAGAAAGTAATGTCCATGTTTACAGATCCAAATCATTTAAGGGTTGAAGATCCAGGACAGGTAGAAGGTAATCCAGTATTTATCTACTTAGATGCGTTCTGTAAACCAGAATACTTTGAAGAATTCTGGCCAGAATACAATAACTTAGATGAATTAAAAGCCCATTATCAGCGTGGAGGACTTGGAGATGTCAAGGTGAAGAAGTTCTTAAACAAAGTGCTTCAGGCAGAATTAGAACCAATCCGTGAGAGAAGAAAGATGTGGGAAGCAAAACTTCCAGAAGTTGCAGAGATTCTTCAGCAAGGAACAAAAGCCGCAAGAGCAAAAGCACAGGAAACAATGAAAGATGTGCGTCATGCGATGAGAATCGATTATTTTAATGAAGAAGGATTATTTTAATTTTAGATCATATATTTTTAAAGTAAAGCATGACAAAAGGGTCTGCCTATCCGTAGGATAGGCAGGCCCTTTTTTAACTTTATATCATAGGAAATTCCGATGGAATGCCACGATATAAAATACAAAAGAACAAGAAAGTTGATGTTACAGAAGGAAATGAAGAAGCATACCCTGTATAAAATATAGTTTGATAAACTGAATTTATTGAATATTATAAAAATGGTTATCTGTCTGCGACGCGCTCTCGCTCGACTCACACGTAGCTGTACTAAGCTCCTGAATGGTCTTTACGACCATCCACTCGCTAAGTGCAGACGTGTTCCTACGGTCGCCGACAGATAACCATTTTTATAATATTCAATAAATTCAGTGATCGAAACCACTAGTGGGTGTGTATGTTGAAGGTTAAAGCCTAACAATAAAAAGACCGCTCACAAATCTTGTGAGCGGTTGCTTTTCTGAAAAGAGAGGATTAAAAAATATATATGAAAAACTATGTTTTAAGTATATCAAAATCTCATCTTCATTCAATATACAAAGTATGAACAATTCTAAAGAAAGTATAAACAGTTCTAAAATATTTGGGAGTAAGTCTCTAGTTTAGTCTAATTTTATTATTATATTTTTTATGGTATAATATCTTTCATACAAAAAGGAAAACGAGGGAATTATGATGAGAATAAATATTGCAATATGTGATGATGAACAGAAATCTTTACAGATGATTCAGAAAGAATTATATCATATAGCTGACAAGTTAAAGATTGAAATTGAAACTTACGCTTATAAAGAGGGAAAGAAAGTATTAGATTTAATTTACAATGAAAAAGAAGATTTTGATGTTTTATTCCTAGACATTGATATGCCAGATGTTTCAGGACTTGAGGTTGCAAAAAAATTAAGACAGAAACATTTAGATATCATATTAATTTTTATTTCAGCACATGAACAGTATGTGTTTGAATCGATTGAATATAATCCATTTCGATATATTCGAAAAAACAGAATCGAAAAAGAATTAATGCCATGTTTGAAGGCAGCATACCAAAGACTTGAGGAAATGCAGGATTCTTATATGATTGTGAAAACAGAAGAAGCGGAAGTTCGAGTGAATCATTCAGATATTATGTATTATGAAACAACGGCAAGAAAGATTGGAATTCACTTAAAGAATGGAGAAGTATTACTTGTGCGGAAAACAATCAAGGAATTATACAAAGAATTAAATGATGAACATTTTATCAAAATTCATAGTGGCTGTGTTGCAAATGCTAAATATATTGGTAAATATTCGAATCATGATATTACATTGGATAATGGAGAGCAGTTGATCGTAAGCAGAACCAGAATAAAAAATGTGAAAATGACATTAATGAATTATTGGGGTAATCAGGTATGACAGTATTTTTTTGGATTATAGAATATATCGCAAGTTTTATTGAAATTCTTATGTGCTGTGTTTTTTGTGGAATTTTCCTGACAAAAGAGGAATTCAGTGATCGAAAATATTTGGCATTTGCAGGGTCAGCACTTAGTGCATTATTGATCGCAGGATTAAATAAAATAGAGATATTTTCATTTGTTAATTCCATACTCGTTTTATTTGTAATTATATTGTTTCAGCTGTTTTTATATAAAGCGAAAATAGGATTATGTATTGTATTTCCATTGATATATGCGGTAATTTTAGCTGCCATTGATTTTGCGGTTTCATATTTTTCAGCATTGATCTTACAAGTAGATGCAAACTATTTATTGAATCATCAAAATTTTTCAAGAATTTTGTGCATCTTGATGTCAAAGTTTCTGTTGATATTAACAGTAGTCACAATACGTAAGTTATTGAGAAAATCAATAATATTTATAAAAAATATATAGTTATTATGTGTATTTATTCTGCGTTTCTATTAGTTTCACTTCATATTATGGTGGAATTGAATATAAAAAATAGAAGCCCTGAAACAGAATTGTTTCTTGTAATATTTTTTATTACTTCTATATCGATTGAACTTTTGGTGCTTTATTTTATCATAAAAACAGGAGAAAGTTATGAGCAACAGCAGAAAAATGAATTAATCGACATGAAAAATACCATGCTTCAAAAATCGTTAGATGAAACAGAGCAGGCATTTCAATTATGGCGAAGAAGTGTCCATGATTATAAAAATCATGTCATAGCATTACGACAACTTGCAGCAGATGAAAATATGGAAGGCATAAAAGAATACCTGAATTGTGAAAATGAATTAATTCAGAAAAAGATGTTTTACATAAAAACAGGAAATTCTGTTGTGGATGCAATTGTTAATACAAAACAAAGGTTGTCAGAGGAAAAAGGTATCACATTTATAGTAAATGCAGCAATTCCAAAGAAGTGTTGTGTAAGAGAAATAGATATGTCAAATATATTAGGGAATTTGATTGATAATGCCATGGAAGCAAGCCAAGGGGAAGAAGAACCATATATTGATCTGACAATCCGACAGGAGAAAACATTTCTTGTAATTAAGATCATCAATCAATATAGCAGAGATTTTTCTGAAAATTTAAAGACAACAAAGAAGAAGCAGGAGTTTCATGGAATAGGCATCAGAAGTGTAAAAAGCATTGTTACAAAATATGAAGGAGAGTTTTCGATTGATAAAAAAGGCACCGAGGTGGTTGTCAAAATATTGATTCCAAATTAAATAAAGGATATGAGTAAAATGTCGGCTAGATACCGGCATTTTTATTTTGTGCAAAATAATTTAGCGTTCTTTATGAAATAAAGATACAAAATAAACACAAAAACATACAAAATAAACAACATTTTATTTTAAATATAATTTACATGATAATATTTAATTGCGTAGTGGATAAGGCCTTAAAAAGTGCAAAAATGAAAATGGAATTCCATAAATAGTATTAGAGAAAAGGGGGAGAGAAAAGAGGTAATGAATATTATTGAATACGAATAAAAAATTAGCAGCTTTTTCTACTCATGAAGCATGTGGAAAAACGAATGTTGTAAAATATAAAGCCGAAATATTTTAAAATAATTTCAAAGTGGGGGCATATAGGGAGTGCTCCCACTTTGTATAAAAAGGAGCATATATGAAACGAATCGGGTGTATATTATTGATTTCAACAATTATATTAACAGGTTGTAAAACAGGAAATAAAAATAAGAATGATAAAGAAAATAAAACAGCCGTAGAAAATAGATTTGAGAAAAAAATGAAAATATTGAAAATGTAAAAAAAGAGTCTAGCGGACAGATTTCTTTTGGATATCTTAATGAGAAGAAAGATGTCTATGAGTACAATGGAAAAGATGTAGAAATACCATTTTATCTGGAAAATCAGGGAAATAAAAATGAAAGTGTAGCAACGATAGGATTGTTATTGTTCGTTGATGGAAATATACAGGATTATAGAATAGAAGCAAATGGCAAAATACAAACAATGCAAAAAATCACATTAAAACCAAAAGAAAGAAAAGAGTTTAAACTGATATTTAAGCCAGTATCAGGTAAAAAAGGAGACAAAGTTGGAGTGATTCCAGCAACGATATGGAATCCAGACAGTTTACCAAATGAAAAAAATCCAAGTTGGGGAAATAATCAACAGTTAAGTGCGAACGTTCCATTAGAAATTAAAATGAAAAGTAATGGAACGAATCAATTAAAGGCAACGAAGAAACATGTAAAAGTAAGTGATATACCAGAAGAAATTTTAAACGATTGGAAAATACATATGTAAGTGATGAATATGATTCTTTAGATACATCTGTAAACTTTGAGATGGAATCAAGTGTCAAGGACAAACAGATTTTATATGGAAAAAATAGAAAGGTTCCAATCACTTTGAAATTGTATGGTGGAGCAAGTGTGAATGAGAAGATTACAATTTTTATCAATAATAAACCAGTAAAAATTGATAAAAAAGATTATATAAAAGTGAAAACTCAAAAAGGGAAAATGATCACAGTTACTGCAAATTTAGATCTTTCAGGATATGACCGGATCAATTCAATTTATGCAATTGTTATGACGAGCGAAGGAGATTATAAAATACAGGATATTTCTAAAACGGACAGTTTACTCTTGATCAATAAGTAAATAGATAAGTAGAGGTAGGAATCAATGAAGAAAATAATTGTTTGTATGATCTGCATTTGTATTGCACTGGCAGGGTGCGGGAAAGAAAAAAGTGTAGTGAAAGAAAAGAAACAAAAAGAAGTTTTACGCTTAACAACAAAAGGAAAAGAATTGGTTTTGAAAAATCTGATGAATTATAAAGTTGTGAATAAATATAAACTAGGTAAAAAACAGTGTACAGGTTCTATCATAGAACTTGATCAAGGATATTGCGTACAAATTTATGAAGCAAACAGGGAATTGAAAAATCAAGTAATTCAGGGTGCTGTGGTAGAAGATACACCAGATGAAAGTGAAATTGTAAAGGCTTCTATAAAACTCTTTGATAAAAAGCTCAAAGAAACAGATACCGTTGATATTACTAGATTGGCAAAAGAAAGAAAAGATGAAGATTTTTTAATGACCAGTTTTACAGTAAGTCCAGATGGTACGAAGATTGCATGGAATACTGGAGAAAACATCTTGTGTTATAACAGAGAAACAAAGAAATTTACAAAATACAACCAGATTACGAAGAAAGATATTACAGCAGAAAATATTATATTTGCAGGAAATGATAAGTTAGCATTTTATGGAACGAAGGGAGAAAGTGAAGAAGATACTTGTTATGGATATTTCGATTTAAAGAATAAAAAATACATACATTTATTGAGAAAAATATGAAGCTTTTTCTTTAAATGTAGATAAGAGATATATTTGGATCAATGATGGAGAAAATCCAAATACGAAAACAGCAAGTGGAAAAGTACCAGTCATAGATACCAAGACAGGGAAAAATCATTTGGTTCATCTTGATGGTATTGAGAGTGCAAAAGCAAGGATCACAGAAGATGGAAAATATATGATTGCAGCCAGTCAGACAGATGAAAAAAGTTTCCGTGTAAGGCAATATGATATTAAAAATGAAAAGGTTTTGAAGGAAAAGAAATACGATTTTCATAAATCCGTTCATGTCAATGACATTATTTCCATCAATAACGGAAAATCATATGGAATTATTTATAGTACGGATCAAGGAGATAAATTAGAAGAGTTTGAATTGCGATAATCATTGGAGAAAATTATGAAATTATTGTTAGATCATGTAAGTAAAAAATATGGGAACAAATATGCACTAAAAGATTTGAATATAGAATTTAGCGATGGTGTTTATGGCATTTTAGGAGCAAATGGTGCTGGAAAAACGACTTTGATCAGTATCATTACAGGAATTCTGCAGCAAACATCTGGACAGGTAAAACTTGATGGCAGTGATATAAAAGATATGGGAACAAAATATCTGGATAAAATAGGATATCTTCCACAATATCCGCAGTTTTATCCAAACTTTCGGGTTAAAGAATTTCTTATGTATATGTGTAGTATCAAAGACATTCCACAGAAGAAAGCAAAAGAAATCTTGCCAGAGATTATGGAAGAAGTAAATCTTTGTGATCACATGAATAAGAAAATCAAAGAACTATCCGGAGGAATGAGACAAAGACTTGGAATTGCGCAGGCAATCTTAAATGATCCCAAAATTTTGATTTTAGATGAGCCAACTGCAGGACTTGATCCGGGAGAGCGAATCAGATTCCGAAATATTATCTCTAATATAGCCAAAAACAGAATGGTGCTTATTTCTACACATATCGTATCAGATATAGAATATATTGCAAATCAGGTTGTGATTCTACAAGAGGGAAAACTTAACAGGATGGGTACCGTAGAAGGACTGTGCAATGATATTCAGGGAAGTGTCTGGAAAGTCAATGTAGATGAAATGACTGCAGAAGAATTGATGAAAAATTATTTGACATCCAATATAAAAAGAGTTGATGAAAATGTACTTATGCGGATCATTAGCAAGAACAAACCGATAAAAAATGCCAGAATGTCAGAACCGCAGTTAGAAGATGTGTTTTTAACAGTATTTTGTGAGCAGGCAGGGATATAATATGAAAATTGTATTATTTGAATTTCGGAAAAATATTTTAAGAAAAACGATCATCATACCAATGGTCATTTTGCTGATCGTGAATGTAATGGTAATTTATGCACAGTACCGATTTCAAAATGATCCATTTTCCAGTGAGGTTAATCGGTATCATTCATCTGCTAGAGAATGGGAGTATTATAAAGAATTACATGCACAATTTGACGGTGAAATAACGGAAGAAAAACAGGATAAGATCATTAAACTCTATGATAATTTGAAAGAAAAAATAGACAATGCTGACTATCAAAAAGGATATACAAAGAGTGCAGGGACGGGATATATTTTTGGCGATTATTCGCTGATTGAAACAAATTTTTATCAACCGATCAAAAATTTAGTTTCCTATGCTGAGAAAAATAAGAAACTGGTAGATCAGGCAAAAGAAAATATAAAGTTTTATAAAAAAGCAGACAATCGATATGAACTTAAGAAGAATCAACATATTGTAAAGAAATATCAAGATAGAGTGATCTATGATTTTTATGATACAACAGGATTTCAGAAACTGCTTGATTATAATTTTTCAGATGTGATTCTCATGATTTTTTGTTTTTATGTGCTTTGCCATTATTTTATCAAGAACAAATCTATGGGATGGAAGATATGATTCTGGCGACCAAAAAAGGCAGAAAAACATATGTTGCAGGGAAGTATATTTCAGTGATAGCAGTAATTATAATGTGTACGGTAGTGATTGCGTGTGTGAATTATATTGTATTTTACATAACTTACGGGCTGAAAGGATCTCAAATGCCCATATATGCATTAGAAGAATTCCAATATTCACCATATAATTTGACATTACTGCAGGCATATTTTGCTATACAGGGACTAAAATGTATGGCTTTCATTGTTGTAAGCACATTGATGTGTCTGATATCCAATATGACAAAAAACACAATGATGTTGTTTATCATATTTATTGGAGTGACTGTATTTGGATTATATTGTAGTGGATATATTTGTAGCGACAATGTACAAAAAGTAGTGATTGCAATTGCTAGTCCATTTTCATTGTTCAAAGGTTTTAATATTTTTAAATCACTGTATGAATTAGATTTGTTTGGTAACTTTGAATTAAGGATTAATGTTTGTATTGTAATACAGGTGATTTTTGAAGTGTTGCTGATCTGTATTTCTTACTATAGATATAAACATTCTAGCAACAGAAAGGAAAGCGTCAGGTAGAAAATATGTTGATGCAGGAAATTTATAAATTGTTTACAAAACAGAAAATATGGATATTTATTATGATTCTGCTGGCTGTAAGAATGGTATCTGTTTGTATAACTGGGTATGATTCTCATTATATGATCGATGAAAATGAAAAGTATTATAATGAATATCTGAAAAAATATGAGGGAAAGATCACAGATGCGAAACAAAAAGAGATAGAGAAAGAATATAAAAAGATAAATTCATCTAGTAATGAATTATTAGCATCTGAACAGAAAAATAAAGCATTTCAGGTGATTTATGACCAGTTTACATATGAGAAAGAAAAAGGCAGTGGATATATTTTAGAGACTAGAGGATGGCAAAGCATTTTAGAACATGATAGTTTAGATTTTTCCTTAATTATCTGTATTATCATTGTTATGACAGCACTTTGGGGAAATGAATATGAAACACAAATGGACATGATGTTAAGGTCTTGTAAAAAAGGAAAATATCAGACTCCGTTTGCTAAAGTAGTGTTAGGAGGTATTCTTTCGGTCGTATTATCGGCAATATTTCAACTCATTCAGATGATATACCTGGCAGGAAGCGTAGGATTTTCCCACGGGAATTATTCAATCCAGAGTTTGAAATTCTTTCAAAATTTTTCCTATCATATAACACTCAGATCTGCTGTAGTCACGATATTTATCATGAGACTGATTGGGGCAGTTCTGCTTTCTTTTATGATAATGTTAATAAACATATGGATCAAAAGAAAAACAATTAGCATGATCATAAGTATGGCAGCAATTGTACTGACATCGATCATCTTTCGAAGTGGCTCTATGATTTATGAGTTACCTTTACCATTAGGACCATTAAAAGCAGCAGGATATTTGTGGCCTTCTCAATTTGACAGTCAGTATGTTGGAAGTAAATTGATCAAAATCTGTACGTTCAAAGGAATATCTCATAGAAGCTTTATAACAGTTAATGCTATGTTTTTTTGTGAAATAATCATATTAGGTATTTTATGTGTTATCTTTTTTTCAAAAATGGAGAATAGAGAAAATTCACATTTATAAAAAGGTGATAGGAATCATGACATTATGTTTCATTGTATCAACTTTATTTACTACAGGATGCAGCAAAAATACGAATTATAGTGAAGTTAAAGTATCTATAAGCAAAGAAGATACGCAGGAAAAGGCAGCATGGAATGGGAAAACGATCGAAATCGATGATGACAATAACAATATCATATATACAGATGAAAATGGAAAAAAGAAAATCTTATCAGAGATGTATTTCCTTCAAAATTAGCGATTCAAAAGATATTTATATATGAAAATGATTGTTACTATCTTTCTGAAAATGATGAGAGCAATGGCATATGTGTCAGGAAAATTAATCTCAAAAATCTTGATGACACATTAGTGTATGATTCCACGGATGAGAATATTGAAAACTATTTTGGAATGATTCAGAAACAAAAAAAATATGAAGAATATTTTAATGAGGCAGAAGATACAAAATGGTTTTTTGTAGCAGATGGATATATTTATTGGAAAAAGAAGTATTATATTGCACGAGTCGATATAAAAAGTGGAAAGAAAAAGATAATTGCAGAAGGAGTATCAGACGATAAGATTACATATGCAAATGGAATACTAAGGTATGTCGATGCGGAGGGGAATACAAAAACACTGAAATCGAATTCATAAATCTCTTAGGTTAGATTCCAACCATATAACTTAAAACTATGGCAAACTGATAATTATATATATTTTTAAAAATAGTTTTTTGATGATATACTCTATGTATAACTTAAAAACAAGGCAAACAAAGGAGATACAGCAAGATGAGTAAATTACAAGAGCCATTTCGATATGATTATGTAGGAAGCTTTTTAAGAACAGAAGAATTAAAGAAAGCAACAACACAATATAACGAAAACAAGATCACAAAAGAAGTATATGATAACATTGTAAATGAAGAGATCGCAAAATTAGTAGCAAAACAAAAAGAATTAGGATATCATGTGATTACGGACGGAGAGTTCAGAAGAACTTACTGGCATTTAGATTTTATGTGGGGATTTGAGGGTGTAGCACATGAACAGACAGGAAGTGGAGTACAGTTCGATGGAGAATTAGCTTCTTTAGAAGACACTTATCTGGTAGGAAAGATCAAAGCGAAAAAGCATCCATTTGTAGAATATTTCAGATATTTAAAACAGTTTGAAGATGAAAATACAATTGCAAAATATACAATTCCCGCACCAGCACAGATGTTTCAGCAAATGATCGTTCCTACAAACATTGAAACAACAAGAAAATATTATGCAACAAATGAAGAGTTGATCCAGGATATTGGTGTTGCATATCAGGATGTGATCAAACAGTTCTATGAAGCAGGATGTCGCAACCTTCAATTAGATGATTGTACATGGGGAGCAATCGTAGGAGATGCTGCGAAACAAAGATATAAAGCATTAGGAATTGATCTTGAAGATGTAAAGAAACAGCTTCTTACAGTGAATAACCTTGCATTAGAAGGAAGACCAGAAGATATGGTAATTACATCCCATATCTGTCGTGGAAATTATCATTCTACATTCTTCACAAGTGGTCCATATGATACAGTTGCAGACTATGTTTTTGCAAAAGAAAATGTTGATGCACTTTTCCTTGAATATGATGATGAAAGATCTGGAGGTTTTGCGCCACTTAAGAAAGTATCAGAAGACAAGAAAGTTGTCCTTGGTCTGATCACGACAAAGAAACCAGATCTTGAAGACAAAGAAAAAGTGATTAACAGAATCAGACAGGCAGCAAAATACATTCCTTTGGAAAGACTATGCCTAAGCCCACAGTGTGGATTTGCTTCTTGTGCGATCGGTAATAAATTAACAGAAGAAGAACAGTGGGCAAAACTAAAATTAGTGAAAGAAATTGCTGAGGAAGTTTGGGGAGAATAAGATTAGATCTTAATACTCCACAGAAACCAGAAATAACCCTTGAGGCGGTGCAGTAATCCCTGCATCGCTTCTTTTTGTACTTTCCAGTGCTTTTGTAATATCCTCTGGTTTTATTTTTCCACATCCAACTTCTACTAAAGTTCCAGTAAGAATCCGGACCATGTTATGAAGGAAGCCATTTCCTGTATAAGAGATCTGGATTTCTTTTTTTGTCTTTTTGATCTCGATGTTATAGATAGTACGGACGGTAGATTTCTTCGTTTTCTTAATTGAAGAAAATCCTTTAAAATCATGCGTTCCAATCAGTAGTGATGCAGCTTCTTCCATCTTTTGATATCCAAAGTTTCTGGGAAATACCAAAGGTATTTACGTTCAAAAACATTTGATACACCAGGAATTGCAATCCGGTAAAGGTAAGTTTTCTCTTTCGCATTTAAACGGCTGTGAAAACGCTCGGAAGCTTCAGAAACTTCCACAATACCGATATCAGATGGAAGATATTTGGTAAGATAGTCTTTAATCTCATTAACAGACATCATACAATCAGTATGGAAGTTAGCAACCTGACCATAAGCATGAACACCAGCATCGGTACGGCCAGATCCATTGATATTGGCATCTTCTCCAGTCATCTTTGATAAGACAGACTCTAATTTTCCTTGAATCGTATTCGCATTGGAATCACCGCCAAGCCTCTGCCAGCCCTGATAGCGGGAACCATCATATTCAATTGTTAATCTGATATTACGTTTCATGTATGTATAAATCCTTTCATTGTAAAGATATTATTGTTGTAAAACAGATTTATTATAACGAATTTCTTAAAAAGTGGCAATAAATAAAAAAGAGAGGCAGTAGTTTACTATATATGGTAAAATTAAGGTAAAATGCGGTGAAGGTAGAGAAAGAAGGATAGGTTATCATGGAAATCAATCAAATGTTAAAAAGACAAGAACATTTTTTTCAAAGTCAGAAGACAAAGAAATATGAATTTCGAAAGAAAGCATTATTGCGCCTGGAATGTGCGATCAAACAACATGAAGAAGATATTGAACATGCATTATATAAAGATTTAGGGAAGTCATCTTTTGAGTCCTATATGGCAGAGATTGGCATGGTAAAAAGCGAACTTTCTTATGTAAAGAAGCATCTAAAAAAGTGGATGAAAACAGAGCAGGTAAGAACACCGCTTGCCCAGTTTCCATCCCAAAGTTATAAGATCAAAGAACCACTCGGGAAGGTATTGATCATAGCCCCATGGAATTATCCAATTCTTTTATCCTTACAGCCGCTGATCGGAGCAATCGCAGCAGGAAATTGTTGTGTTTTAAAACCATCTGAACACGCACCACACTGTGCCAGTCTTTTAAAGAAGATGATTGGAGAAGTGTTCCCTTCTCATTACGTTGCTGTGATCAATGGAGGAGTAGAAATCAGTGAAAAACTTCTGGAACAGTCATTTGATCATATTTTCTATACTGGTGGAAAACGAGTTGGAAAGATCGTGATGGAAAAAGCATCGAGACATTTAACACCAGTGACTTTGGAATTAGGCGGGAAAAGTCCATGCATTGTAGAAGAAAGCGCCAATATTAAGTTGGCAGCAAAACGAATTGTTTTTGGAAAATTTTTAAACAGTGGACAGACCTGTGTTGCTCCAGATTACATTTTCGTAGATAAAAAAGCAGAAAGTGAACTGATTTTCTACTTAAAATACTGGATTAATAAAATAATCGGGGAACATCCTTTGTCGAATAAAGATTATCCATCTATGATAAATCCGAGACATTATCAGCGCATTATGGAATTGATGAAACACGAAAAGATCGTTGAAGGCGGTTATGGAGATATAAGCCTTCGAAAGATTGCCCCAACGATACTTGTGAATATAAAAGAAGAATCCATGGTGATGCAGGAAGAGATTTTTGGTCCATTACTTCCTATAATGACATATGACAAATTAGAAGATGCAGTTTCGTATATCAGAGATCATAACAAACCTTTGGCATTGTATTTATTTACAGAAAATGATAAAGTAGAACAAGATGTACTTTCACAGTTGTCTTTTGGCGGTGGCTGTATCAATGATACGATCATCCACCTTGCAACTCCATATCTAGGATTTGGAGGAGTTGGGAATAGCGGAATGGGGTCTTATCATGGAAAGAAAAGTTTTGATATATTTACGCATGAAAAGAGTATCATAAAGAAATCAGATAAGATTGATATTCCAGTTCGTTATATGCCATATAACAAAGCTAAAGAACAATTGATGAAATTTTTCTGAAATTATAAGATAAAGGAGCAATTTTTATGGAATTTACAAATGTATTACCAGGAGTGAAATTGGTAAAACAAGATGAAGATGGGAATGAGGAAGAACTTTTTGTTTCACAAAATGATCATGTAATCGTAAAGACATTAAATGGAAGAGAGATCAAAGGTATTTTTATGCAGATTGAATTTGCAAGATGCTTAGAAGAAGATGATATTGTACATGTGCATAAAGACAATGGGGGAAAATGAAGGGAATCCCCGTTTGACACGATTGATGATATCATTAAGGGTTAAGAAAGAAATAGAGGATGAATTTATATGGGAAATCCAAATGATACTATATAATCTTCTAGTATATAAAACAAT
>ENA-OUNH01000254-OUNH01000254.1-human-gut-metagenome-genome-assembly--contig:-NODE-254-length-18882-cov-1.925886_pt1 | contig 18882 bp, 20 predicted proteins | sample MGYA00242806_ERZ504814 | MGnify/ENA primary metagenome ERZ504814 (study PRJEB26092, sample SAMD00036389) | human gut metagenome | host: Homo sapiens | study: EMG produced TPA metagenomics assembly of...
CATACACAAGAAGGAAACGTAATGAATACATTTTTTACCTGCGAGCAAAAATTGGGGAATACCATCTTCACTTTTTCACAAAAAGCAAAAGTTCTTAGCACAAGTCCTTTAAACGGAGGCCTTACAAGGCACCTTTCTCATGCTGTAAATATCAATTGTATGAATGGTTCTTATGAATGTAAAATGCTTGGAGATACTTATGAAAAAGATCTAGCTGCACATGTCCACGCCCTTGGTCTTTCACCCTCCTGCACTACTGCCTTAAGTACCGCAGCCTGGACTGAATTACGTGTTATAGAAGAAGTATGCTTCCGGGATCTTACGGTAACTGCTGTTGTGACCGGTGGAATTGACTCCAATGGCATACATCCCAGCGATCCTGCTTCTTACTACGAAGAGGACGGAAATTATGAAATGCCTCTTCCTGGAACGATCAATATTTTTCTGTTCATTAATCAGAATTTGACTGATACAGCAATGTCCAGAGCACTGATGCTTTGTGGAGAATCGAAAGCTGCTGCTGTTTCTCAGTTATTACTGGGAAGCTGCTATTCCGAAGAAATCGCAACAGGTTCTGGGACTGATGGAATTGTAATCGCTTCTAATCTTTGTGGTACCAGAACTCTTACGGATGCTTCTGGACATTCCAAACTTGGTGAACTGATTGGAAAATCCGTGAAATCTGCCGTAAAACAAGCTCTTCTTAAGCAAACAGCGGCCTCTGGCCCGAGGCAATTTCTTTTATCTGCACGTACTGCAAGATATAAAATCACACCTGCTACTTTATGGGAGTTTTATATAGAATACAGAGAAATTTTTAATGATTTTAAGATTTCTTTTGAAATGCCTTCATTATTAGAACAGAAGTTTCTCGCACACAATCGTACCAGTAACCTGGTTCTATGTGTATCACTTTATCTTCACCTTATGGATCAGGTTCGTTGGGAATTGATTATGGAGCCGGAAGCTATCCGGGAAGGGAAACGTCTTCTGATTTATGGACTCTAACTGGAAAGATGGAGACTTTTTGAAAAAGCATATCCGGCAAAAGCATGGGAGCAGCCCGGATTGCTTGCAATTTTTCATTAAAAGAACAGCTTATGTATCTGCTTTTATTGTATATTGCTATTTAGAATTGTTGGACATAGTGCTAAAAATTTCTAACTTTTACTTTATAAATGGGTAAGTCGAAAACCGACTTACCCACTATAATATCATTTTTATTTACTTCGCTACACACATGTTTTCATCAATCCATTTCTGGATGTCGTCTTCGCTTACTTTAACCAGGCGGGCAATTTTCTTAACATCCATCCCCTCTTCTGCCATAGAAAGAGCTGTCTCTTTTGCTTTTTTTAGTTCGCCGCTTTCCATTCCCTCGCTGTAAATTTGTTCCATTTCATGGCACATAAGCGGTGGCCCCTTTCTGTGTCTCTTTCAATTCATGTACCCTTTTCCCGACAATTCATTTACATATTTACAGTTCAGGAAGTAACCAACAATTTTTTACTTCAGCAAATTCATTTTCTGCTTTCTCACCAGTGCATATATTTTTCCATTCTTCTACTTCGGGGCAATGTTGGCCTTCATAAAATGTATTTTCAAAACGATATATCAAGAATGCAAGAGTAGCACATTGCTTTCTAACTTTAATATTTTCTTTAAACTCTTCTTGCGTCGAAGTTTGAAAATTGATTCGCGTATATTTTTCTACTAACCTAAGTACTTGTGAAACTCCTTTCATGATTTTGGATGGAAAACGCGAATTTGTTCGGTAAAAATATTATGTATAATCATCAAGAAATACTCCAATCCGGGTTCTTTTCGTGCTTTAATTAAATTAAACAATTCCAGCAGGGTATTTTCTTTTAATTGCTGATCCATAATTGTTTCCAGACACTTTTCAACTGCCATTGTAGCTGAAAATACCATATCTGATTCAGTTTCATACATTAGTTCCAACATTTCGTTCATAAAGGCTGGAACTTTTTCATCTGCAAGAAACATTGCTTCCACTTCCCATGAATAAATTCCTTCGTCATAGAATTCTTTTAGCAGAGTACATAGTTTTTTTGACTGAACCGGATTAGTTCCCTTCCATCCATTTCTGCCAAAAGATGCAATCGCACGAATCATCATTTTCATATGCCATTTTGAAAAAGTAAATTGAAAATCGTATTTGCTTTCTTTCCAATATTTTACCATATCTGAACAACAGCCGATGAACAGTTCCAAAAACCATTTTTTTCTTTCGCAGACCATTCATCTACATAGTACCTATTCCAAACCGCCAGTTGTTCCCAATATGATATTTCAGTAAAATTCCTGCCTCTTATATCCTCTTTCCATTTTGAAGATACTTTTTCACTGATAAAACTCTTTTTTATTCTTTTTAAGGGATCTATTTCTTCTGGATGTGGCCATTTCATAAATACAAAAAATAATATTGCTCTAGATCTGGCAACTGCGTATCTTCATTAAGTTTACTCCATAATAGTTCTCCAAAAGCAACTTCTTGTTCTTTGGTTAATTTTCCCCATGTATATAACTGCCCCATTCTGGCCAATACGGAGGTTCGATTTATTTTCTGTTGTTTTCCTATATTAAATATTGCTTTAATAATTTTGGGTTCAAGATGAGCTTTTCTATATAATGGATTTGATAATTCATACTCTGTAAACACATCAAAAGGATCAAGCTGTACTACTCCAAGTATATTTTCTCTTTTTTTCATTGAGCAGGTTAATAATGCATTTATTTTAGTTCTTTTAATATAATCTGCGGTTTGATTCATAACAGAGGAAATGAATTGATTTAATAATCTTTGATCTTTCACCGCATTTTCTTCGATCAATCGGATCATCAAGTCTATCATTTTTCCCTGCTGCACATAATCCAATACGGCACACATTCTTTCTAATATCGGAATTCCGGATGCTACAATAGAGGTATAAATATTTTGGTCATACCATGGATCATATTTCTGAAATTTTCCTATATTATTCATTATCGCATTATATACATATTCAAAAAGTTCATCGATTTCTTTTCTGTTCTTGGATTGCAAATATTCTCTTGTAATACATTTTTTTACCACATCTGCTTTTCCAAGACGAAGTAAAAGTTGCCATGTATATTGAGGATAGTAAGATAGCAAGCTTTTTACTAAAATATCCTGCTGATTATTCAGTAAACTTTTACTTCGAAGATATAATGGAAATCCACTATATTCAATGCTTTTAAAAACAGAATATGCTTCCCAACAATTGTTCTCAGATCTAACCAAAGTAATGGATTCCCGATTTAATTCAAATTCCGGTTCTGGAGATTCTTTTTTTAACCAGGTTAATGCACCGTCTGTAAACAGAATTTTTCTTTATCCCAGTTATAATACTTTTTATATTTAGAAATCTCATTATTAATTTCATTGCATTTTTTTCTGGTTTCTTCCTTATATGGATTCATACAAAATAGTAAATGTTCTTTTAAATACAATGCACATACCAGCAGAGACTTCAAATATACGTTTTGGGGACTGCTCTCTGCTATTTCATTATTATTCTTTTGTATATCGTTGGTAAGTTCTTCTACTGCTTTCAGTGCTTCCTCATTAAGACCACATTCAGTCATTACACCAATGAATCTTAAGCGTACCTCATAAGGCATTTCTTCTAAAGAGCATGATACCAGTTCTAGCTGAACTTTTTCCAGATCCATTTTGAATAAATTCATAAGAATTTCTTCAAGTTTCAAATAATATTTGCCATCAACTATAAAATTTGTGCAAGGTTTAAGCAGGTCACAAATGCTGTTCCACTTTTCTTCATCCATATTTTGTCTATAGTTTTCAAGTAAATATAACCCTACTGTAAACCATTTATTCTTGTTTTTCTCTTTCCAATCCGAGTGAGAATTTAAAGTATCCCCATATTTTATATAAGTTATTCTTAATATTTTTATCTAAAGGCAAACAAGATTTTTTATATCTTCTTGTATATTCATAAGCAAAATCCAGTAATTCATTACAGTAGTCAAAATTAGATTCTAATTCTTTTTCGCTACATTGTAAAAGTTCTTTTCCATTGGTATAACTTTTTACCTGTTGCCTGAAATCTGCTGGAACTATAAGCCATCCGGGATACTGCTCAAATTCTTTGGCCCCAATTTGCTTGGTTAACTCTTTTCTTCTTTTCTACGTTTATTAGAATTTCCCAATAACCCTTCTATCCTTGTATATTTAATATTCCAATTATAATCTTCAGAATATACATTACTCATATTTAGTAAAGGATTTGTATTCTCTTCAATGTTTCTTGAATTAGTATCGTTTTCTAGTTGTTTATTTTTTAAATATACATTTTGATCAATACCATTTTGAAAAGCTTTTGCTTTTGTTTCCTTACAACGTACATTTAATAATGCTGCCCGATCATATACTGGAATATTATTATTTTCAAAAAACTTTTTTCGATTTTTTACGCTAATTCCCAGTAACGAATTAGCTTTTCCTTTTTCAACATTTTGCATGTTTGCAAATTCCCACAAATACAATTATTATAATCAGCTATGAGACTTCCAGAAAAACCTTCATAATCCATGGCAGCGAGTAATCTATTGTATCTAAGATCATATTTTTATTAGGTTTTTTTAAAAGATTAGTATTTTTTAATTGTATCCACCTTTTTTCAAAGCCAAAACTTTTTACCATATCCAACCATTTTGTAATTCGTCAAAAAACATCTAGTTCTGCACTAACCAAATAAAGAGGCTGAACATCAATACTCTACTTCGCATCGTAATACAACCAAATCCTTCTGAGCTGTCAATTGTCCTCAGAAATTACGGTTGCTTTGACTGTTTTTTCCTCATCTTTTACAGAGAAGTGTAAAACAGCATTTTTTGCATAAGTTTCAGGTTTTTCAATTAATAGACAATGTTTTACTGTTATTGCGGTTTCTTTATCTATTAAGAACACGGTTCCAATTTCTTCTCCACATTCTATTTGACCTGTATTTTCATCTAATCTATCTCTATCAATCTTCTGCATCTAATTTTCCCAATCCTTTAAGAAATTTAATTTCATAGTTTTTAATAAGTTCTGTATTATTGCCTGTATTTTTTATTATATTTGCGATTACTGCTTTTCCGGGATGATCAATATATCGCTTTCCATCAGTTGACAGCAAATAATATTTTACCTTTGTGTTTTTTATAAATTCCAGGGAAATGTTCTTAGCTGAACCATGATGGGGAAGTTTTATGATATCAAGTATCTCTGGCAATTCATTTTCAAAAAGCTGAATTGGACTATCTCCCGGAAAAAGCATTTTTATATCTTTATAGTCAATCAAAAGTGCAATGGAGGAACAGTTTGTTATTTTAGAATCCATTTCAATGTCTTTATACTCCGCATATTTATCCAACCAATTCAAATCCTCGCTGGAATACGAAATATTTTCCTGTTTAAACTCTATATTTTTTTCATTATTTAATAAAAAGCCCTCAAAGGCAGCATCAAACAATGGGTCTCTAGTGATTTCTATATTATTTGAGCTTATTTGTTTTAAATGATAAAGCCATTTTTTTCCCATCTTAGTTAATGTTTCGATACCTGGATTTAATATTTGTAATTTTTCAGATCTCCAAATTGGACAATTTGTCCCTTACTCACTAAATTATTTACAACTGATGCATTCCAACGGTATCCTCCGGCTTGAATGAGCTCTGCGTAGTATTTTTTCCGTTGGTATAACTTATATTTTGCTTTTTATATTCACATTCAAAATCAATGTCTGTTGAACACATACTTTTTAAAATGATTTTGACTGCAAAGGACATCCCTTGTTCTGCGTTTCGAGACGTAATACATTGATTCAAACTGTTAAACCAGATTTCATCAATCTCTATGATTTTAGGGTTTCTCGAATCCCCGTTCTCTTTCAATAATGCCCTAATTCCACTGATATGATCATCATCTATATGAGTGACTACGATTAAATTTAATCGTTTTCCTTCGGCAGCCAGTTTGAGCAAAAATTTTTTCAAGTACTTTTGATAGGTTTTGGCATAACCTCCATCAATCAACATTCTAAAATCGGAATCTGGAAATTCCAAATATATACAGTCTCCTGAAGCAGCAGGGAGCATCTGTATGGTAACTCCGTTTATTTTCATTGTTCCCCTCCCATTTTTGAAAGGTAGTGTCAAATACTACCTGTTTTTGTTTCAAAATCCTATAAAAACCTTGATTTTTAGGGAAATATATCAATTCATTAAATGAATGCAGTTTATTTTGCAGGTATTCAGTTAAAAATAATTGATCTTTTGTAAAATTTTTATTGTAAAAGCAGCTATATTACCATTCTTATGGCAACGAATACGATATTGTTGCAATTTTTTTCAACGGAATGGACTGTGAGTTCATTGGCTGAAACAACTATTTTTTTCCAATTCTTCTTCATGTAACGCTTCATTATCTATACTTTTGATTGAATATGGGGCAATGTAAGGACTTTGCAATAAAGATAGACATTTTCTTTTTTTGATGATCATATGCATATATTCTCCTTCTAATTTTGGGCTAGAACTATTTTGTTACAATTAGAGCTTGAATTTTAAATACACAATTTTAACTCTTAAAAAATAATACGAAATAAAACAACAAAAATCACAAATTATAGACAAAGAAAGTATTTATTCGAACAGATCTTTTTCCCATATTTGCTCCTTCATCTTTTTTGAAAAACTAAATATACTGTATTGCAAAAAGGCAAGTCTAATCAGACCTGCCCTTTTATAATAATTTTCAATTATTTTGTTACACACAAAGTTTCGTCAATCCACTTCTGGACGTCTTTCACATTATGGTTTACAGCTTTTGCGATTTTTTCAACAGGTAATCCCATTTCAGCAAGTGAAAGGGCTGTTTCCTTTTAGCCTTTAATTCACCGCGCTTTTCGCCGCTTTCCATTCCCTCGCTATAAATTTTCTCCATTTCATGGCACATAAGCTCAACCCCTTTCTGCGTGTCTTTTAATTCATGTACCCTCTTTGCAAGAACTGGACTGTGCATTTCATCCGCATTCTTGCAATGCAGATCATGCATAAGTCTCCCAAGTTCTGTGTCTTCCTGTTTTCTGGAATTCACATATATAATATGTGCTTCGTCCTGAAAGCTATCATCGGCTTCTTTGATATGCCTGTCAATATGGTAAATAGGAAAGCCATACCCAAGGATGTCATCCCTGGTAATAAAGATCACATAGCTTTCCGGTAATTCATCAAAATCCTGACCCGGATTTAAAGTGTTCATGTCCATCAAACCAATATGGTAACGTGCCCTCTTAGGTGATGCACCTTCATTATCCTGCTGGATCTCCACGTCAAACTGTTTGCCTTCGGAATCTCTGGCAACACAGTCCATGATTGCGGATCGTCCCTGCAGATTCTTATAATCCTTCTGGATGATCTGATCAATTACTTTCAGATCCTGTTTTTCCATAATGACCTGCAGAACATATTCCAGGCATTCTCTCTGTTTGAAAACATTTCTCATAAATATGTCACTCATGAGTGTAAAATTCTTAATAATACCTTTATATCTTTCGTAACGTACTTCCAATCCGTTCTCTGGCACAATTTTTTCATCTGCCACGTTCGCTGTCACCTCCCTCTTTATTCTTTTTATGTTATGAAGAAATTTTTCGAAAAAGCTTTTGTTTATTTTATCTTAGCATCAATGAATGACCTTTACAAGACACTTTTTCCCCGAGTTGGATCGGGTGTTTTTTAACCTACCCGTTCCACATAGCATACACTGTTTCCCTTGCACTCAAATTCCGGACAAAGAGACAGCCATAATCTTTCCAGATCATTGATATTCATAGCATCCAATTCTGTTTCATCTTCCTCACCATAAATATTTACAAAACCGATCCGATATATGCCATACCCTTTATGTAGGTTTTTTACTACTTTTCTTCCTGCTCTTCGTATATTCATAAGCTCTCTTCTCTCCTCTCTTCTGCTTCCAGCAAAAATATATTGCAGGTATAGCTTCCGGAAGCACTGACACCAGCGGCCCCTCCAAGGCTGTCCAGATACTGGCTTCCATTTTTAGATGCGGAAATATACATATAAAAGTTTGTCAAAACATAGTTTTTATTTTCCAGAACATTCTTATAACTGCTGCTAAGTACAAGCCTTGCTCCAAGTTTTTCTGCTTTTTCTTTTACCAGCATAGCAGTTAAATTTACTGCTTTTCGTATTTCCTGTTCGCTAAGTCCGCTTTGATAATAACGTTCCAAAAACAAAACCAGTTCTTCTGCTTTATTTTCATGTGGTTCGCTTTTGGCAGTCACATCAACAAACTCAATCGTCTTCCTTTCATCCGCAGCTACAAAAGAACCTTTTGTCAGACGGAGGATTGCGCGAAATACAATTTTACCATTGTGTTTGATAAATATAATTTTTTTATTTGCATCAAAACAGGATAACAGACAATCACAATTTGGACCATTCCGATAGGAAATACAGCTGCGCAGCGGTACTTCTCCTATCTGCATGACCGGAAGCAGGCTGTCCTCTTCCCAGATTTCCCATCCACAATCCACGCGCAGCAGTCTTTTCTTTCCAGATTTCTTCTGTATCTCTTTTTATTGGAAAAGCAATTTCCCGTCCCAGATCTCCTCCATGGTATTTCAGCTCCATGAATTTGCCTAATAACTCAGCATTTACGATTCTTCGGATTTCTTCCTTCTTTTTCGGCTGCCTGTTCAGAAAGGAAGTCATGATCTCAGCGCCACCTTCATAAATGAACTTCTGGATATTGGATTTATTTTCCGCGACAAAAGCATCCGAAATATTCAATTCTGTCTTTAAATTCTTCCAGGAAGGATCCTGGGCCAGCAGTTTGTCCATCAATGCAGGTAATCCGGAACAGCCATTTAAAAGATTCTGATTATGTAAAAGGAAGTAAACCTGATTATCCCTTGTAAGCTCTTTTAAAAGTTCAGTAAAATCCATTAAAATATCAGAATCCATATGGCTGTTTCATGCCGAAGATCCAGAATGTTTTTAAAATCCTCCTGCATCCATCTGGAAAGCGACTTTTTTGACAAAGCTTCTGCCAATCGCTCAATCTGATTTTCCTCTAATGCATCTGTCAGGCAGTCTCTTTTTATCAACTCACGGATCACCCGAAGACGATCATCACTTTTGGAGTATGCTAAACGATCATACAGGTCTATATAGACTGCTTTTACATTGTACAGGATTTTCAATTCTTCAAATATACGAGGCTTCGAAAACAGTGATTCTTCACTCTTTCTCCAGGGAACTACCATATATTCACAATCCCTTAAATTTTGCTCGTTTAAAGTATTTAGATTCAGGCATCTTTTATAAACCTCTTCATCCAGAATCAACGAATTCCTGTCAAGGTTTATAAGCCAGTCTCCATTCTTTCGCAAAAGTTCCAGGAAATGTTTCTTCCGTTTCGTAATGGCATACAGGATAAGCTCTGTCTTTTCCAAAGTCAGCTCATAAAGATCCATATCTGGAAGCGGATTTCCATACAGAGTGTTCACATAGGCTGCCTTTCCATTTGAAATCTTTTCAAAATCTGCATCCGGACCTGTCAAAAATCTTATCAGCTTTGGAATGTCTGCATATAATGATTCGTTCCAAAGCCACAAGTGAAGAAAAGAGGCCTGCCATTCTTTTGGAATCTGAGTGAGAATCACTTCCAGTCCATTCCGAATTTCTTTTGGATGCCGGCTTAGTTCTTCCAGCTGTTTCTTATTTAAGCTTTCCGTTTCTTTACAAAACTCGGATAAATAATTTACAAGTTCCATCAGATCCTGCTTCAAAAGTAATGCCAATGATTCCTCATCCTTGAGCAGCTCATAAAGAAGCTCCGTTGAAAAAGCCGGATTTATCAAAAGCATACGTATCTTTATTCCCGCACGGGCAACATCAAACTCACCAATACAGGTCTCAAGACTTGCTACAAGCTGTTTCTTTAACTCTTCTTTCGGTTCCAGAAAAGCATAATATTTCAGATAAACATATACAATCCGGTCCGGGATTTCTTTATCTGCCAGTACTTTCTCAATCTTTTTATAGGGGAATTCGGACAGTTTTTCATTTCCTGCACATTCTATGACCATTCTGATGCGGTCTGGTTCTAAAATAGAAAATCCTTTTTGTTCATTTTCCCCAAATAGCTGAGTATTTCCGGATCGTCCATCAAAGAAGAAATCGTCTTCTCATTTAACCCCTCCATCAGACTGGAAAGTTCCTGCTGATTTACCAGTCTGGCCGCATTCATACAGGAATCTTCCCCTTTCTTTCCTATCAGGTTCAGGGGAATTGCTGCATTTTTCATTTCCCTGTAAATATTCATGTGCTTTAAGATTCTTTCGATCATCACGCTACCTCTGCTCTTTCTATTAATTCAGTAATCTCCGGTAACTCCATGCATTCGTCCTGGTACATATTTTCTGCCAGCTTAAGAAGATACAGAGCTTCCTTTTTTGCCATAGGCTTTTTCGCTGTTCCTGCAAAATTATCTTTTAAATACGAGGAAACGATCTTACAGTAGAGCTTTTTATGGCCATATGAATAACGACCATTCTTGTAAAACTCATAATAGACTGAATCTCCTTATCCGTTTTTCTGTTTTCCCATAATATCTGATTAAACTGCTGTTTGATGTTTTTTTCAGTTTTCCAGTGATCTATCCGTTTTTTCTGTTCCTTTAGCCATTCTTTCCGTTCCTGATATCTTTTCCGATCCTCTTCTGTCATATATTTCTGATACAGGGTTTCTCTTCGATAAGAATCACTTATAAATGGAAGAAGCAATTTGGAAAGCTCATATGCTTCTGACTGTTCCATCCAAAGTGCTGTACTTTCCTTTAAAAGTAAGGCCGTCAGGTATTCTGGATAAATATCCGGATATTCATAAAAGAACTTCTTTTCTACCATTGAAAACAGTTCCCGGTGTTCCTCTTTTCCCAGAACTGGCGAAAAAAATTCGCACTCTCTATGTTGGATAGCATAGTATCCCAAGGAGAAAGTTTCCTTTAAAATCCTCCAGGGGCTTAAGAATTCGCATCCATCCATTCCAATCTCATTGATCAGAAATTTCAGCATAGGATAGGAATGCTCATTACAAAGACCCTTTATTTCACTTTTTAAATATCCTGCCATAAATTCCCATTTCTTTTCCAAATCTGGCTCTTCATTTTTATAATCCTTTACAAACTCTTCCAGATACTTTTTCCATCCAAATTCCATGCAGGATCAGCCGGTTGAAAACCGCGTAAAGTTCCGGCTCACTCTTTTTCCAGAAAACATCCTGGTATCTGCTTCCTGTAAGGTTTTCATAACGTTCCAGATACTTCAGCAAACTTTTCGTACTGCATGTTTTGCCTTTCAGAGTATCTGTAACACACGCTTCAAATTCTTCCGAAGAGAGTTCTTTTACCAGAGGATCCCATTTTTCTTCTGTCAGATCAATGTAGTGCCACTCTTCTGGTTCATTACTTCTAAATGGAAACAACGTAAGAAACGTTTTTACATTTTCCACCCTGAACGTTTCATTCATGCATTTTTCCAGCCGTTCTTTACCGTCGATACGGACAGAAAGTTTTCCATATGTTCTTAAAATCCGTGAACAAAGTACATAAGCTTCTTCTGGATATGTCTCTTTTCCGGGCAAAAATGCCTCTAATACATTCAGCCCCATTTTTTCTGCTGTCAACCCGGAAAGGCTTATCCGATCGGGTCTCTCTACAAAATACATCAGTACAAAATTTAAAAAAGCGGTCTCTTTGTCTGAATATCCAAACATACGCATACGTTTTTCCAAAACGGCATCCGCATTTTTAGCATTTGTGACTGCTAACTTTGCCAGCAGTTTCAGGATATCCAAATCCTTTTTACGATACCCTTTAAGCTTGGTCATTACTTTGCCTACCATCCACACGAAAAGATTCCATTCAGTAAATACGGATATCTTCCGGTTCTTTGAAAAGCTGTCAGCAAGTTTCTGTTTTATGCCTTCCCACAGTATTTCATCATCTGGGAGGATGGACATGGCAAACAGCATTTCTTCTGCTCGCTCAAATGGATACGCATGCATGGCCTGTTTCCACCGATTCTTTTCCTTTTCCTCACAGATATAATTGATACTGATCAAAAACAGGTCTTTCTCTCCAAGAATCTGTTTCATCTTTTTCCAGAACAGATCCTTTTGTGCCCCATTGAACATACAGGTCTCCTGTAAAGGCATCATCCTTGCCAGGGCAAGTCCGAGGGCACGGTATGTCTGCTTTGTCAAGGTCAGATGTTCTCCAATGCGCTCCAGGACTTCTCCCGGATAGTGCAGTCCATAAGCGGTTTCCATGTCTACTTTCGGCTTTTCCAGAAACATGTCATTTTCTTTTAATTGCATATAAATTTTATATTTTTCCTCATTAGATGACAGCTTATAGATCAGGTTCGTCATCTGCCGGTACAGGGTAATATCAAGCCATTCTTCATAAATCTTCCATTCCATCCAATTTCCTCCTGTTTTCCCATATAAAAAGGGGACTGTTCGCCAGTCCCCCAAAATTGTTCTTATGCTGCCAGGATAATCTTCTTTTTCCGGCTTGCATAAGTGATCGCCATTGTAGAATGTTCCATGCCTCGCTGTTTCTGATATTGCTTTACATCTGCATAATTTGCAAACGAAAGGATTTTACCATTTTCCTCTAACAAGTTTTCTTCGTTATCCTCCATATTTTCACTCCCGCAGGAAGCCAGCGTCCAGTTTACGTGGCAGATATAACAGGTCATGCCTGCAAATCCCAGATACTTATGTACATACTCTTCCGCTGCCTCAGCACTCGGAAAATAACGTGCATACTCCAGGGAACGGCAAACGATCCGGTCTTTGTACCATCCGGCAAAAATACCGGTTCTTTTTCAGTTCAAGTACATACCCTGTCAGATAAATCTTCTGTAAAGCATTTTCTTCCTCGTCCATCATATCAAGAAGCTGTTCCGCATAGATTTTTTTCCATTTCAATGTGTTCTTCTTTATTCTTTTACGCAGCATTATCTTTTTCCTCCTCAGTTCCAACAATGAGTTTTTCTACCATTCTGTACAAGTTCCGGAAATTTCCAGCCTGTCTGCGGCGTGTCATGCAATCCTGTTCAAATGCCTGGATCACAGCAGAAGTTCTTGCAAACAGTGTGAAGATTTCCTCATCTTTCAGCTGTATGGTAACCTCTTTTCTTTCCGGTAGCTGTCTTTTTTACAATACTGCCCGCCATTGGCATTATGCATCGCTACACCGGTGCCATTCTGTATCCTGACAACCCACGGATAATTTAAAACTTCTCCTTTGTTGTTGCGAACCTTCCTCTGTATGGAAAATACTGTAACCCTTCCCATGTTGGAATTTTATCCTCGCAAAAGTATCTTTTTGCTGGAAGAATTTAAATTCCTGCACATTATTCCATATACGGGAATACACGTATTTTATGATTTCCGGACTCAGATTTGCATAAACGCTGATGCTGTCTTCTTTGCTGTAGTCAACCATGACCGCCCGGATCCGGGAATAATCGCTGGCAAAGTCTTCGTGAAGGTGCCAGAACTCCTTTGGTTCTGCCATCCGCAAAAAGCTATTAAATTCCAGTAACGTATTCTGTGTCTTATGAACACAGATCTGTTTTGATACATCCGTATTCTGTTCTTTTCTTTCCTGTTCATCCTTACCTCCTGATAAAACGCAGCAGTTTCTTTGTCAGAAGAGCCGGAAGCTGTTCAAGATCCGTAATATCCAGAAAAGATTACCCTTCATAAATTTTCCTGAAATTTGCTTCCTTGTCGCTTCCGATCGCAGCAGCCTGAAAGAATACTCCCTGCTGCAGCAGTTTTTTCCGAATCTTCTGAAGGTCCCTTTTTGCCCCTGTGCCTCCATACTGGTTTGCATTAGGTGCACCATCACTGATCACAAACAGCAGTTTCTGCTTTTCCGGTCGTTCCAAAAGACGGCTGCCAGCATACCACAATGCAGTTCCATCCCGGTTGCTTCCATAAGGCTGCATACCAGCGATCCGGAACCGATCCTTTTCATCCGTTTCAAAATCTGCGCAGCAATGCAGATACACTTTTTCGTCTTTCAGGTTCTCATGCCGGTATCCATCTGTATGATGTCCGCACACTAAAACCGGTATTTCTGATTCCATACAAAAATCATACAGGCAAAGTGCTGCAAGAATGGCATGATCCATCCGTTCCCCACACATGGAAAAAGAATTATCAACCAGCACAGCCACACAGATATCCAGATTTTTTCCTGGCTGTTGTTTCTTAAATACTGCCCCAGACGGTTCAGCTATGTTTCGAAGATCTACCCGACGTCCAAGAAAAAGCTTATGTTCCGTGCGTTCTTTCTGATTTTTCAATATAGGAAGCAGTTTCAGGCGAAGTCTCTTTTTTACCTGTTTAAGCTGCCCCTCATACTTTTCTGTCTGTAATTTTAAAAAATCTGATATCTCGGTCTTACGGCAAAGTTTTTTCTGTACCAGGTCATGGCCTTCTTCAAACGGTATCTCCATCAATTCCTTTTGAAGATGTTCGAAAATTTCTTTCTGTATCTTCTCATCAAGCGTCTCTTTCGCCATTTCATAAAGGATTTTTGCAAGGCATTATCACTGGATGCTTCCGTTTCTGAGGCAGGGATGCCACATTCATTCTGTTTGTCTTCGAAGCCACCAGACTCCCTGACACATTTCGGAAGATTTTCACACAGCTGCTGCAGAAACTTCTGAAGCTCTGCAGTGCGCCCGTTTTCATGGCTTTCCATTTCCTGATCCTTTCCGTTTCTTTCTGCTTTGTTTTCTGTTTCCGACTCCTGTTCCGTATCCTCTTTTCTGATCTTATCTTCATTTTGCTCAGTCTGTGACCCTGTGTTACCCTGCTTTTCTTCCTCCGGTTCTTCTTCGGATTCATTCGGGTTTTCCTTTTGCCCTTCATGCTCTTCCTGTTCTGGCTTTTGCTCTTCATTTTCTGTACTGTTCTTCTCTATTTCATCTATGATTTCCGCAAAATATTTCCAGATCATCAGAAGGATATGGTTGGTGGCAAGATATCTCTCCATGTCATCTGCTGCCTTTCCCGCTTCATCAATGACCGGCATAAGCAGTTTTAGTGTATCAATAAGCTCGTAATCCGCACCATCCCAGGCATTGACCCTTGAAGACAAGGCATACTGTGCACACAGGTTCATAAGAATAGATAACCTGTCTTTCTCCGTTTCCAGCATTTCCCTAAGTGTTGGAAGCCATTCCACATTTCGGTCACGATTCATAAGGATTCCCCTGCGGATGCTTCCCGGAAAAAGGGCGCACATCTTCTCTTCTATGTACATATCATTCAAAAGATTGCTGAGATAAGATGCTGTCTGCAGAAAGATAGAAAGGATTGCTTTATCTTTTCTTTCAAAGTAGACATTCATCGCATCCAATGCCTCTTTTTCCTGTGCATTTTCCGGTACTGGCTCCTTTGGATACCAGCTGCCATTTAACATATGCTCGGCATACCTTTTTCTAAGTGCAGAATCCGTATACCGGTAATGTCCGCATTCATGTCCCAGAATCCCGATCAGGCTGTCACTTTTTAATTCCAGTGTCAGAAAACTTGACGTAATCTGGTTTCCCAGATTTACGGCAACTGTTTCTCCCTGATTCCATCCTGCAATCCCTGAATTTTTATCATCGTATAACCGTAATGTAGTCAACTTTTCCACCCGTGATTTCATGCCCGATCGAGGTCAAAAGATCACGATACTGCGGCGTATGAAATACTTTTTCCGGTGTCAGTTTTTCTTTCTCTGCACATATCCGTTTCCGGTATAAAGCCTTTTTCATTCGTTTCCTCCATCCGTTTTTAATCCACAGCACAATGAGGAAGAAGAAAGACGCGTTCCATAGTTCCCTGTTCTTCCCTGTCCATGGATGCTTTACTGAGCAGTGCTGTCCATGCTGACCTCCTGAGATCATTGGAAACCATGTAACTTAACACCCAGTTTTCCAATTCCCGGTATCCGCATACGCCATCCGTAATGTCCTGTTCGATCAAATATTCATGGATCTTGCAGACCGTGGCAGCCATAAAGGACAGAAGTTCTTTGTTTTTAAACCCGGTTCTTTTCATTGCCCTTTTTGCCATTTCCTCTTCTGTCAGGGCTTCCTTTGGCTGAATCAGGTTCATTCGGGAAAGAACTGACTGGTTGAAGTTCTGACAGCCGACATAATCCAGATTGGTGGTCATGATCACAATGGTATCCGGATTTCTCCGTATCTGTTCTCCATTTACCAGATCGGTTACAGCTCCATCGTCAAACAGGGAGTTTAATCTCGTAAGTGTCCCAGGTTTTTCAATCATGGCCGGCTCCTGAATTTCAATCACAGATGGTTCCCTGCATGCCTTTACGATTTCTGACTCTTTTAATAAGAAGTCTTTTTCATTTTTCGACTTTTCATAGCCTTTTTCATAAACTGCTTTCAGGATCTCCTGAAAAGCTTTTTCCCGGCTGATCCCCTCTTCATAAATGCCATTTACCGTTGCAAGAGCTGAAGCCGGATCCATTTCAATGTCTTCCAGACGTGGCAATTCCATTTCCAGATGTGCTGTTCCGCCCATATTTGGCACGGTGGTCGCTAAAAGTTCCAGTTCATCCGTTCCAGGTCCACAGGTGAACACATAATATGGAAGCCCTAATATCTGGGCGATCATTCTGGCATCCGTTGTCTTTCCAGTACCGGCATCGCCTGTCAACATAAACAGCCTTGCCGGTGTCTTATCCACCATCTGCAGGATTTCTTCAGCTTCCTTACTTACCAGATAGTCTTCCGGAAGCGAAGGGATCCTTTCTTTTGTCCTTTCATTTACATCCCATCTGCCAGAGTAGATCTGTTTTAATTCAAAAAGTGTTCTTTTTGTCTTCTCATTTACAGGCAAAAGCACATGAAACTTTCCATAGATTTCATCGTTTGGTGCATATACCCCGGCCGCAATTTTATATTCCGGAAGCACATCCTCCAGTTCCTCTGCACGGAACTGGCTCTTTTCCAGCGGGACCGCCTGCTGTGGATTTGCTATTACTTCGCAGTACATGGCATCGCAGCAGATAAATGCCGCCCGCAGTGCAGTTTCCGTGTCTTCCCATTCCTTTTTTTCCTGTTCTTCAAGTATGTAGAAATTTTTTTGGAACTCTTCGTTAAATAAAGGATTATCCGGGACCAGATTGGCATAAGCCAAAAGGGCCAGGTACTGCTCGCCTGTGTTTTTGCCCTCCCGGATTCCCGGAAGTTTCTCGTTTTTTTCTTCTGTCTTTAAAATCCCACTGAAACGTCCGTTTTTCGAATTATAAGTCATTACATACTTTCCCTGATTTCCAGGATATTCCATGCAGAAATAATTTATGGTATCCCTGCCCCTTTGTATACCGGCAGCCCCAGAGTCTTTTTCTTTCCGGATCTGAATCAGTGTCAGAAGTGCCTGTAACGTAGGCCCATGAAGGCGGGAGACTTTTCCCTGCTTCCTGATATTTCGCATGGAACAATCTGCTTCATCATAGCTGACCCGTTTTTTCCCTGCTTTTTCCAACATCACCCGAAATGGGTCCGGAATGGGTTCTTTCATAATCCATGGTGCATAAAAACAAAGATCTGGCATTTTGTTCCCTCCTCTTTCATTATGTGATTTTCTGCATACGAAGGAAAGAAACAGGCAGAGCATTGGATTTTTCCAACGTCTGCCTGTCATTCATTCTTTATGTCGCTCTTTTCCTGTTCCAGGATTGCTTCATATATTTTTCGGATACGGTACCCAAACATGGTGTTTCGCCGGCTGATGTAATCCGTCCGGATAGCCTGTGCGATTGCACGTTTGCTTCCCACAATTATAAACCTTTCTCTGGCTCTTGTTACTGCTGTATAGAAAATGTTTCTGCGAAGCATCCACCGGAAACATGGAAGCATTGGAAGGATTGCCATCGGATATTCACTGCCCTGAGCCTTATGTACCGTAATCGCATATGCCAGTGTCAGCGGCCAATAGTCTTCCTCCTGATATTCCATGACCCGGCCATCCCCAAAATCTACACGCATGACCATTTTTTGATCTTTTCGAAAAATCCCTATGACTTCTCCAATGTCGCCATTTGCTACTTCATCGTTGTTTTTTGTCTGCATGACCCGGTCACCTTCCCGGTAAGTATTCCTGCCATTTGTGATTTCCGGATAACCGAAACGCTTTGGATTCGCAATGTCACGCAATACCAGATTCAATGCATCCGTACCTGCTTCCGTATCTTTTCGAAGTGGTGACATCACCTGCACTTCTTCCAAAGAACCGTTTCTCTGCAGTACTTCTTTTCGATAGATCTTCTGTATCTTTCGCGAAGCCTCCTCCGGTGTGGAAGCCGGAATAAACTGAAAGGTATCATCAAACACCAGATCCAGCTGATTCTTATTGATCTTAATGGCATTCTGGCTGATGGTGGAATTCCCTTCCTGTCGGAAACATTCATCTAAGACAGTTACCGGAAATACGCCGGAATCAATGATCTCCTGAAATACTTTTCCAGGCCCTACGGATTCGATCTGATCTTTATCACCCACCAGGACCAGTCTGGCACCGGAATTTTAATACTGGCAAACAGTTTTAATCCGCCAGATACATATCGACCATGCTGAACTCATCTTGCTATGATCAGGTCATCTGGAATTGGCTGCTCGTTCTTCCATTCTTCCTCTCCAGCTTCTCCGGTAAGCCCTATGGATTTATGGATCGTCAGTGCTGGATACTCTGTACATT
>ENA-OUNH01000255-OUNH01000255.1-human-gut-metagenome-genome-assembly--contig:-NODE-255-length-18839-cov-4.149156_pt1 | contig 18839 bp, 15 predicted proteins | sample MGYA00242806_ERZ504814 | MGnify/ENA primary metagenome ERZ504814 (study PRJEB26092, sample SAMD00036389) | human gut metagenome | host: Homo sapiens | study: EMG produced TPA metagenomics assembly of...
GAAGTTGATGGCGTTGACAAGGACCGAGACCTTCATCGACACCGCGCTGTTGCCGGTGGAGCGGAAGATTGCCGCGCCCGCGTTGTAAAGTGCCAGAAACGGAAACGACAGCGCCGTGATCGTAAAGTAGGTCAGGCACGCCTGCATGACATCCTCGCTGATCGTGCCGAAGAAGAGCCGCAGCTGTGCCGTGCGGGTCACAAGGCAGAACACCGCCACCGCCGTGCCGAGAATACCGCTGAGCCCCACCAGCTGCCCGGCGCTGCGGGCGGCCTCCTCGGGCCGCTTGGCGCCCAGATGCTGGCTGGTCACGACTGCGCCGCCGGTTGCCAGCGCGCCGAACACTGTGATGATAAGCTGATTGATCATATCCACCAGCGACACGCCGGAGATTGCTGCCTCCCCCACCGAGGAGACCATGACGGTATCGGCCATGCCCACCAGAACGCCGAGTGCCTGCTCGATGATAAGCGGCCAGAGCAGCGCCAGCAGCTGTTGGTTTGTAAACAGTCGTTCCTTTTTCACCTTATATAACATCTCACTTTCCCAGTATGAGTATAGCACAAAAAAATTCCCCGCGCAATGCGCGGGGGCAGGGTTTACTCGTACCGCAGGGCCTCGATGGGGTCGAGCTTTGCGGCCTTGTTGGCGGGATAGTAGCCGAAGAATACGCCGATGGCCATGCTGAAGCCGACTGCTACCACGATGGCGGTCAGGCTCGGGCGGGCGGCGTAGCCCACAGCCTTGCTCAGCCCTGCACCGAGGGCCAGTCCCAGCAGGATACCGGCGATGCCGCCGATCAGGCAGAGGATGACGCTCTCGGTGATGAACTGCATCCGGATCGCCGCCGCCGGGGCGCCGAGCGCCTTGCGGGTGCCGATCTCCCGGGTGCGCTCGGTGACGGAGACCATCATAATGTTCATAACGCCGATGCCGCCCACCAGCAGCGAAAGCGCCGCAATGGCGGAGATACCCAGCGATACCGTGCCGAGCATCGAGGACATCGAGTCAAGCAGGCTTGCCAGACTCGAGGCGCTGACCGTCCAGGAGTCGTTGCGGGTGTAGTAGCTGGCGAAGAAATCGCCGACCGTATCCACGAACGAGGTCACATTGACCGCCGTGCCGTCCGCCACGACTGTGATGCTCTGGTAACCGGCCCCCGCCCCGGCGATGGACTTTGCCACATCGAGCGGGATATAAAAATCCGTCTGGATCGAATCATCGTCCGTGCCGGAGAACATGCTGGAATAGCTGTCCTCGGTGTAGCGGTAGACGCCCTCTATATAAAAGGTATACAGGTCCTTGTTGATGGTCAGCGTCACCGCCTTGCCGATGGCATCCTGCGCGGTGCCGCCGATGGCCTGCTCAACAAACTTTTCCGACACACAGGCCACCTTGCGGCCTGCATCCTTGTCATCGTCCAGCCAGCGGCCGCAGAGAATCTGCGAATCTGTGTCAAGATTTTCCAGCGTGGCGGCGTTGGCACCGCTGACCGTGGCCGTGATGGTCGTGGTCGGGTCGCCGTATTTTGCCACCGTACCGCTGCCGACCTGCTGGGTCAGCTCGATATGATCGACCTTGCCGGGGAAGGCAGTAAGAAAATCCTGCATCATCGCATCGGTGATGAGGTCGGCGTCCGACGGCTTGGAGTCCATGAACCGCCGCAGCGTGACGCCCTGCGCCGTACCCGAGGTATCGTTTGCGCTTTTCTGCACAACACTGACCGAAATGTTGCTGGCACCCATACCGGCCATCGAATCAGTGACCGAACCGGTCATGCTGTTGCCGACCGTTTCGATGGCAATGACTGCCGCTATGCCGATGATAATGCCCAGCATGGTCAGGGCGCTGCGCATCTTGTTGCTTTTTACGCTGGCCAGCGCCATGCTGATATTTTCAAAGAGCTGCACGTTCGCCTGTCCCCTTTCGTTCCCCCACGATCAGCCCATCGCGCAGCGTCAGCACCCGCTGGCATTCCTCGGCCAGCGCAGGGTTGTGCGTGATCAGCACGATGGTCTTGTGGTATTTTTCATGCATTTCGTGAAAGAGGTCCATCACAACACGGCTCGTCTGGCTGTCCAGCGCGCCGGTCGGCTCATCGGCCAGAATCAGCGCCGGCTCGTTGACCATGGCGCGGGCGATCGCCACCCGCTGCTTCTGCCCGCCGGAAAGCTCGTTGGGCTGGTGGCGCATCCGCTCGGCCATGCCGACCCGACCCAGCCAGTCCTTGGCGCGGCGGGTGCGCTCAGCAGCGGGCACACCCGCGTAAAGCATCGGCAGCTCGACATTTTTCAGGGCGCTCTGCCGCCCGATCAGGTTGTAGGTCTGGAACACAAAGCCGATCTTGCGGTTGCGGATGGCCGCCAGATCGTTGTCATCGGCCTCATGGATGTTCACGCCGTCCAGCACATACTCCCCGGCGGTCGGCTTGTCCAGCACGCCGATAATGTTCATCAGGGTGGACTTGCCCGAGCCGGACTCGCCCACGATCGCAACGAACTCGCCGGGGTAGACGGTCAGGTCGATGCCGTGCAGGATCTCCAGCTCATTGGGCTGGCCGATGTAGTAGCTTTTGCGGATGCCGCGCATCGCAATGAGCGGCCGGGCCGGGTGGTCAGCCTCCGCCCCGAGCAGGCTCTGCGCGATCGTCTGGGCGAACTGTTCGGTGTTCTGCATCACTGACCTCCCGGCCCGCCGGGACCGCCGCCGGGGCCGCCGCCCATATCATTGCCGGCTGCCGGGGCGATGGTCACGCCGTCCGGCATATCGCTGCCGTCCCCCACATAGAGGCTGCCGTCCTCCATCATCTGGGCGGCGCTGTCGCTGCTGCTCTCGATGCCTTGGGTCAGGTCGGCGGTGGCACGGATGATGTCGCCCTCGTGCAGGTCATCGCCGGTGATCTCCACATAATAATCGTTGGTGTCACCCTCGGTGACGGCGACCTCCTCAAAGGTCATATCGGTGCCCTCGCCGCCGGTCCTGCGCAGCACATAGGTCGTGCCGTCCTCGTTCGTGCCCACGGCATCGCGGGGGACGGTAAAGACATCGTCCTTCTCGCTGATGACGATCTCGACCTTGGCGGAGATACCGATGAGCAGGCCGCTGTCCTGCCCGTTGACCGTGACGGTCGCGCCGAAGCTGCCGCTGTCATTCGCCACGGGGTCGATGCGGGTCAGCGTGCCGCTGATGACGGCATCGCCGGTGGCATCGCTTGTGATGCGGCAGGTCATGCCGGTGGACAGCTTGCCGACCGAGCTTGCGGGGATCGTGACCTCCACGGTCAGATTCTCCACATCCTGAATCGTGGCCACCGTGCCGCTGCAGACATCGCCGACTGTGGCGTTCAGGGCGGTGATCGTGCCGTCCATCGTGGCGGTCAGGGTACATTCCTCCAGTGCGGTCTGCAGGCTGGTCAGCTTATCATCCTCGCGCTGGGACTGCGCAAGCTTGGTAGCGGCATCGTCCACATTCCGCGCGGCATTCGTGGCCGACTTCTGGTAGGACTCCTGCGCCTTTTGCAGCGCATCGGCGTAGGTCTGGATGCTCTCGTAGCACTTTTTCACCGCGTCAAAGCCCTGCAGCCCCAGCTCCGGGATGCTGCACTGCGTCTTGGCGATGCTCTCACGGTTTTGATAGTCCTCGATCTGGCCCTGCAGCCCCTCGGCGCGGTCCGTCTCGCCGCTCTGCCGGGCCTGCGTCAGCTGGATCTGCAGGTTGGCAAGGGTGTTCTCGTACCCAGCGATCTCCTCGGCATAGCGGGTATACCAGTCTGTCACGACCTCGCGGTTCGTCTTGCCGGCGTTGCCGTCCGTGGTCATGGTGCTGTAGTAGTCGTTCAGCCCGAGCCTGTCATAGTCCTGCTGGGCCTTTGCCAGCTCCTGCTGCGCGCTGGCCAGGTCGGCGGCCTGATCCTCCACGCTGCGGGTATAGCTTTTCTCGGCGCTCGTCCGGGTATCGCTGCTGTCAAGCTCAGCGTTGGCGATCTGCTTTTCGACCTCGGCAGTGTCCAGCGTAGCGATGATGTCGCCCTTGCGGACCGTATCGCCGACCGCGACATTGACTGCCGTGACCTTGTAGGTCTTGACCGCATCCGCCGCCGTAACGCTGGCGCTGCTGCCCGACTTGACTGTGCCGTTGACGTTGACCGAATCGCTCAGCGTTGTTTTGCTCAGCACGGTGGTGCGCACATACTGGTAAGCCGTGCCGCCGGCCTGCCGGGCCTTGCCCCGCACACCGGCGATGGCGATGCCCACCGCCAGCAAAACAGCCAAAAGGGCGGTCAGTTTTTTGTGCTTTTTGACCCACGCAAGCGGGTTATGCTTTGTCTTTGTTTTCTCTGCCATACCGGCTCCCCTTCTTTATGCAGGTGATATTTCAACAAAAATGAGTATATCCTGCAAATGTGTTGATTTTTTGAAAGAAGCATGAAAAAGCGGCACACCTTTGGGAAAGTGTGCCGCTGTATAAGGCTTCCCCCTTGGGGGAAGCTGTCTGCGAAGCAGACTGATGAGGGGCAGCCTTGCCATAATAGCCCCTTCATGGGTTACTACCGGAAAGCGCGCCCCTCATCCGGCCTTCGGCCACCTTCTCCCTAGGGAGAAGGCTTTATCTGTATGTTTACCGCTCCTCGCGGAAGTAGGCAAGCCCCAGATGGGCCGGGGGCTGATTTTCCTTTTTCTTGCGCATCGAAACCACGATCAGCACCACGATGGTGACGACATAGGGCAGCATCTGCACAAGGTCGGTCATATAGCTGGCCAGCGTGATACCGAGCAGGCTGGGCAGGAACTGGTACAGCCAGTAGAGCATACCGAACAGGTAGGCGCCCCAGATGGCGTTGAGGGGTTTCCATGTCGTAAAGATGACGAGTGCCACGGCCAGCCAGCCCAGCGCCTCGATCTGGCCGGTGGTGGCCCAGATGCCCTGATTGTAGTCCAGCACATAGTACAGGCCGCCGATGCCGCAGATGCCTGCGCCGATGCAGGTGGCCAGATACTTGTAAAGCGTGACATTGATGCCCGCTGCATCCGCCGTGGCGGGGTTTTCACCCACGGCGCGCAGGTTAAGGCCCGCGCGGGTGCGGGTCAGGAACCAGTGCAGCACAACGGCCAGCGCGATGGCCGCGTAGGCCAAAAAGCCGTAGGAGAACACGGTCTGCCCCAGCGCACCCAGACCGGACAGGACGGGGAGCTTTGCACTGAACGCCTTGTTGGCAACGGGGGCGGCGGAGTAGCTGGCACCGTTGAGGATAAAGACGCCGAAGAAGTTTGCCACGCCCATGCCGAAGGTCGTCAGCGCCAGACCGGTGACATTCTGGTTGGCGCGCAGGCTGATGGTCAAAAAGGCGTAGATCAGGCCGCCGGCCATGCTGGCAAGGATCGCGCAGGACATGGCGATCAGGATGCTGACAAAGCCGTTGGGGGTGGCGGCGGTATTCTCATACGCCCAGGCGCTGGCAAAGCCCGCAAAGCCGCCCAGATACATGATGCCCGGCACGCCGAGGTTGAGGTTGCCGGATTTTTCGGTCACGGTCTCGCCGAGCGCACCGTACATAATGATCGTACCGAACGGGATGGCACGCATGATCCATGCAATCAAGCTGCTGTGCATATCACTTGCCCTCCTTGTGTGCGCCGCGCGGAATGACGCGGTAGTTGATGAAGAACTCACTGCCGAGGATGAAGAACAGAATGATGCCGGTGATGATGTCGGCAGCATACTCGTTCAGCGAGTATGCGGAGGCGATCTCCGAGGCACCGCGCTCAAGAAAAACGAGCAGGAAGGAGATCAGCGCCATATAGAAGGTATTGAACTTTGCAAGCCACGCCACGATGATGGCCGTGAAGCCGCGGCCGCCCGCGCTGGTGGTCGAGATGGTCTGGTCCTTACCGGCCACGATCAGGAAGCCGCAGAGGCCGCAGATCGCGCCGGAGATCAGCATCGTGCGCACCGTGACGCGGCGCACATTGATGCCGGCATAGCGGGCTGTGTTCTCGCTCTCGCCGACAACGCTGATCTCATAGCCCTGCTTGGAGTATTTGAGGTAGGCGTACATGACAAAGGTCAGCACCACAACAACAATGATGTTGATGGTGTAGCGCTGGCCCATCAAAATGGGGAACCAGCCCGCCTTGGTGGCCTTGTTCAGCGTGCCCAGACTGGAGGCCTGACCGCGCATGATGTTGGTCATGCAGGCAACGATGCTTGTTGCAACATAGTTCATCATCAGGGTGAAAAGCGTCTCGTTCGTGTTCCAGCGGGCCTTGAACCACGCAGGGACAAAGCCCCACAGCGCACCCGCGGCAATGCTGCCGCCGGCCATAGCCGCAAACAGCAGCGGCAGCGGCAGGTTGTTGCCCTGATAGACCATGATGAGGGCGGCGGTCAGGCCGCCGATCAGGATCTGACCCTCACCGCCGCAGTTCCAGAAACGCATCTTGAAGGCAGGGGCCAGCGCAATGCCGACGCAGAGCAGCGTAGACAGATCGCGCAGCATCCAGCTGAAGCGGGTCATGTTGGCGAAGGTGCCGCCCCACATAACACCGTAGACGGCGAGCGGGTTCAGCCCCGTGACAAAAAAGATAAAGACAGCATCCACGACCAGCGCCAGAATGATGGCGATGGCACGGACGGCGATCTTCTGGGGCATTGTGGTGCCCTCGCGCTTGGCAATGCGCAGCAGCGGCTCGCGGGCCGCAGCAGCAGTCTGACTCATGCCTGCTCCTCCTTTACCAGGTTGGTCATACGCAGACCGACCTCTTCCTTCGTGGTATGACGGCCATCGAGGATGCCGTTGACCTTACCGCCGCAAAGCACGACGATGCGGTCGCACAGCTCCAGCAGGACATCCAGATCCTCGCCGACATAAATGACTGCTACACCGCGCTTTTTCTGCTCATTCAGCAGGTGGTAGATCGTGTAGGAGGTGTTGATGTCCAGCCCGCGCACGGCGTAGGCGGTCATCAGCACAATGGGGTCGGCGGCCAGCTCGCGGCCGACCAGCACCTTCTGCACATTGCCGCCCGACAGGCGGGAGACCGGCGTATTCAGGTCGGGCGTAACGACACCCAGCTCCCGCTTGATCGTTTCGGCCAGTGCAAGGGGGGCCTTGCGGTCCACGATGGGCGAATGGCCCTTGCCGTAGCTTTTCAGCATCATGTTGTCGGTCATGCCCATCGAGCCGACCAGACCCATGCCGAGGCGGTCCTCCGGCACGAAGGAAAGGTGGATGCCCGCCTCGCGGATGGCCTTGGGGCTTTTGCCGACCAGCTGCACGGGGGTATCGGCATCGGGGGCAAAATACTCGATGCTCGCGCCGCTCTCCGTCGGCTGCAGGCCGGCGATGGCCTCGAGCAGCTCCTTCTGGCCGTTGCCGGAGATGCCCGCGATGCCGAGGATCTCGCCGCCGTACACCGTGAAGGACGCATCGTCAAGGACGGTGATGCCGTCCGCGCTGCGCACGGTCAGGTGCGACAATTCAAGCCGCTTGACCGGATCGACCGGCTCGGGGCGCTCGATGTTCAGCTCGACCTTCTCACCGACCATCATCTCGGTCAGCTTGGCCTCATCGGCATCTTTTGTGGCAATGTCGCCGACATACTCACCCTTGCGCAGGATGGCCACACGGTCGCTGATGGACAGCACCTCATGCAGCTTGTGGGTGATGATGATGACCGCCTTGCCGTCCGCCTTCATGTTGCGGATGACGCTGAAGAGCTTTTCGGTCTCCTGCGGGGTCAGAACCGCCGTCGGCTCGTCCAGAATCAGAATATCCGCGCCGCGGTAAAGCACCTTGACGATCTCAAGCGTCTGCTTCTGGCTGACGCTCATCTCATAGACCTTCTGGTTGAGATCGAGGTTGAACTCATACTTCTCGCAGATGGCGCGGGCCTTGTCGTGGACACGCTTGAGGTCGAATTTATCCTTGCCGCCCATCGACAGGGCGATATTCTCGGTAGCCGAGAATACATCGACCAGCTTGAAATGCTGGTGGATCATACCGATGCCGAGGTCCAGCGCATCGCGCGGGGAGCGGATGGTCACCGCCTCATCACCGACATAGATCTCGCCCTCATCGGGGAAATAGATGCCGGCGATTACGCTGGTCTGCTGCTTTGCAGTACCAGTCAGCTTGGGAACAACGGCTAAATATGCATGGTTCTTTATTTCTTATACACTGTTAAATGGTGTGTTTTATACAGCAAACAATATTGCTTATTCAGCACTTACGTCACTGATTACAAAGAACAGCAAAGAGCGTGTACAGATGGGATCTTACCGTTTTATTTTTGCATTTTCAACAAGTCTTCTGATTCAGGCGATTACAGTTGGATTTGTAGATAAATGTGGTGGAGATGCTGCGGCATGGAGAACGGTTGCTATTATCTATGCAATCATTGGTCTGGTCGTAAATACGATTTCAGCACTTTCTGTTAAGGAACTTCCGGAGGAAGAACTTAATGAAGGAGAAGTAAAGAATGATAATGAAAAGTACGGAATGGTACAGGCATTCGAGCTTCTTGTTAAAAACAAATATTACATGATGATTTGTGGAACATATATTTTACAGCAGTTATATGGTGCCATGATTGGAGCTGGCATTTATTACATGACATGGGTACTGAAAAATAAGAATTTGTTTGGACAATTTGCATGGGCAGTAAATATTCCACTGATCATTGCCCTGATTTTCACACCGACATTAGTTGGTAAGTGGAAAGGTATGTATAAATTGAACTTAAGAGGTTATGTCTTAGCAGTCATCGGTAGAGCACTTGTTGTTGTTGCAGGATATATGGGCAGTGTTCCGTTGATGATGGCATTTACAGCTCTTGCAGCCTTAGGTCAGGGACCATGGCAGGGAGATATGAATGCAGTTATCGCATCCTGCTCTGAGTACACTTATCTTACACAGGGAAAGAGAATTGACGGAACGATGTACTCTTGTACTTCTCTTGGCGTAAAAATCGGTGGAGGTATTGGAACCGCTGTTGTTGGATGGCTGCTTGAGTTCAGTGGATATATCGGAACAAATGCAACTCAGCCGCAGTCTGCACTCGATATGATGCAGTTTATGTATCTTTGGCTTCCGTTAATCTTTGATGTATTGATTATGTTTGTACTTTCAAGAATGAATGTAGAAGATGCAAATAAAAAACTGAAAGCAGAAAAAGGAATTGTTACAGATGAAGTAACAGATGCATCAGACATAAATTAGAATTGACAGGAGAAAGCATTGTCTAGTCATTGCTCGATGAGACAGTGCTTTTTTCTATATATAAAGTGATTGAACTGTATTTTGAAAAAGACAAATGTTGCAAAGGGGAGTGTTTCATGCAGTTAAAATATGTTGACACAAAAGAGGAAATCATAGCAATAAATAGGAAGTCAAAACATATTGAACCACATCTTCATAATGCACTGGAGATCGTTTGTGTAACAAGTGGAGCATTAGAACTTGGTGTCGGACAGGAACTATACCATATGGAAAAAGGAGATATAGGCTTTGTATTTCCAGATGTTATTCATCACTATCAGGTACTGACACCCGGTGTAAATAAAGCGACTTATCTGATTGCATCGCCATTTACGATAGCCAAATTTGCAGATATCATGCAATCCATGGCTCCTGAATACCCAATCATCAAAGCGGAAAAGGTTGAACCGGAGGTATATAGGGTTATAAATGCAATTTTAGAGACAGAACAGTCGGATATTACTGTTGCACAGGCATATCTTCAAATTGTGTTGGCACGCTGCATAGGAAAATTAAATTTGGTAGAAAAGAGCAGTGTGGGGAGCAACGATCTTATTTACCAGACAGTTTCCTATATATCAGCAAATTTCAAGAAGAAGTTTTCGTTGGAAGAGATGGCAAAAGACCTGGGCGTGAGCAAATATGTTTTATCCAGACTCTTTTCCAAGACATTCCATAGAAACTTTAATCAATATCTTAATGATGCAAGGCTGAACTATGCATGCCATCGTTTGGAAAATACGAGTGATTCTATTACAAAAATTTGTCTGGATAGTGGATTTGAAAGTCAGAGAACATTTAACCGAGTATTTAAAGAAAGATATAAAATATCACCGAGTGACTACCGGAGTACATGTCTGAAAGATATGTTGTCATAACATATAGATTAATAAATTCAATAAAAATCTGATTATCAGTCTGAAATAAGTATCTCTGGGTGTTATTTATAATATGGGGTAGTGGTTAATTATTATGTCATGTATGAATGGGGAAGAAACAAACGGAGAACTGCTTCAGAAAAAGAAGTAAATACAGCAGTTAAGGACTTCGGAAGTAGAAGAACAGTTCGAGTATATGTATCGGCTGTTCTTTTTATTTTTGGCGTTAAAACAGTAATGTTTCTTGTGTACAGTAGAGTACTATAGTATAATAAAACCAGTTTTTTGCATAAGTATTAAAGCTATAATATGGAAATCGGCAAACCAGATGAAAGTCTGGGACGCAAAGCTACAGGGCCTGTAAAATGGCAGCCAGTTGCATAAAATGAGGTGCACTGTCTGTCTGACGGTGCTTTTTTACGGTGTTATTTCATAGGCGTAACAATAATGATTTTATCAGGAAAGAATGAGGAAAATAAAAGTATGAAAAAGGCAAAACGTTGTCTGATTGCAGTGGTGTCAGGTGTACTTGTAGCATCTGCTGTCTTGTCTGGATGTGGACAGTCAAAGAAAGAAGTATCTAAAAATGATGATCATCTTACCGTTTATCTGTGGGAAAATCGTTTGATGAAAAATATTGCACCCTATATCCATGAACAGTTTCCTGATCAGGATATTGAATTTATTATTGGTAACAATGATACCGATTTATACAGTTATTTTAAAGAACATGATGAATTACCGGATATCATAACAGTACGTCGATTCTCTGGAACAGATGCACAGGACTTACAGCCTTATCTTATGGATTTTGCTTCTTATGATGTTGTTTCCAAGTATTATTCTTATGCGGTGCAATATTATAAGAATGAGGAGGATGAAATCCAGTGGCTGCCAATCTGTGGTATTCCGCAGACGATCATTGCCAACAAAACACTGTTTGATCAGTATGGCGTAAAGATTCCAGAAAATTATGAGGAATATGTACAGGCCTGTCAGCAGTTTTATGATAATGGCATAAAACCGTATTCCATGGATCTTGGCGAAGACTGGTCTAATAATGAGATCATCCAGGCGGCGGCAATCGGTGAGTTCACAAGCCTGGATGGTATTGAATGGCGAAACGGTGCAGAGACTGCATCGGATGAAGTAAAGTTTGATGATGCATTATGGAAACGTATTTTTTCAGAAACCAGCCAGTTTCTGAAAGACTCGCACTTTGGTAAAGAAGATATCGATATTGACGTCGATACAGGAATCCAGATGTTTGTCGAGGGAAAATCAGCAATGTTTCATGGACATCCGACGGTTATGCAGCAGCTGCAGAAACAGATGGATGCGGAGCTGACCCGTATTCCTTATTTTCACAGACATCGGATGAATCCTATGTGTACATGACTCCGTCCTTAAACATTGCATTTAACAAAAACCTGGAAAAAGACCGGGAGAAACTGGATAACTGCACTGGATGTGCTGGATTGTATGATTTCAGAAGAGGGGCAAAAAGCTGATTGCGGATGGAAGCGGTGTTATTTCATTGAATACAGATGTTCCAACCATGATGCAGGATGTGCCTGGACTGGAAGAGGAAATTAACAATAATGCTGTTTATATCCGATATTCCGCTCAAAAGTCATTTGATTCAAGCCTTGAGGCTGTTCACGGATTACTGTCAGGGGAGATGGATGAAACACAGGCTTATGATACTTTGCGCAGTGTAATGAATCGTAAAGATCCAGAAGAAAAAGCAACGGTGAATTTTGAAAATGAATATTCCATTTCACTGAACGATAGAAATGGCCGTGATGCAGCATCTTCCATTTTAACTACGATCAGAGAAGAAAATGAGGCACAGCTGGCTCTGGTACCATATTATTATTTCACTTCTTCTATGTACAAAGGAGAATGCACTAATAGCCGGGTTGGCATGATGACAGCGAAGAGTTCAGATACAGCATTATATTTTGCAAAAATTAATGGTAAACAGGTTTATGAACTCGTGGAAAATTATCTCGCTGATGCTGATGAGATTTTTTACGTAACCAATAAATACGAATTACCAATTGCATCCGGTATGAAAATGATCGTCAGTCAAGAGGAAAGTGGATTTTCGTAAAGGACTTAACAGTTAATGATAAGAAAATAGACAAAGAAAAGGAATACTCGATTCTTCTTACAGACACCACAATGTCTGTTTTGAAAAAAATAAATCCGAAATGTGAGATTGAACAGCTTAAAGATACCACATTATCAAGTGCATGGACCGAAGCAATGTCAAAAGGACAGCAGCCGTCAGCACCGGAAGACTATATAGAGGTTGAACAGTAAAAGTGGAGATAGAACAAAAGGTAAACAAAAGAAAAAAAATAACAAGGCTGTTGCTTATACTACTTATGATTCTTTTAAGCTTAGTTTGTATAAAGTATCTTATAAGTAAGTCTAAGAAGTATATCAGCGAAAATGGAAAAAGCAGTATGGGAGCTGTTATTGACCAGATACAGCAGACCTATGATCTTCAGGTGAGTGGATACTACAGCCAGCTGCAGTTGGTTGAGGAATTTTTACTTCATGAGAGGGAGCTGTCTCTTGAAACGGATATGAACAAAAGTTTCTTTGAAGCATGGGAAAAAGAATCGGAAAGTACACTTATATTCCTTCAGGAAAATGGTCAGGCAATATCAGCAGGTGGAACAAAAATGCGGATTGATATGCCAAGTAAATTTCTGCTGGACTTAAAGAATGGATACAATATTGGAAAACTGGTGCGTCTTGATTATGATCAGAAGAAAAAAGACGGTTATCTGGTTGCGATTCCATGTCAGGAATACACGATCAATGGGGAAACTTATACGGCAATTGGAACTGTGTATGATCATTCGAAACTGGATTCCATGTTAAAACTGAAAGGTTATGATGGGAAAGCATATTTGTTCATGCTGGATGATGACGGAAATATAACGTATACGAACCTGAGTGGTGATAAATACCAGCGTAATTATTCTTTGTTAAAACATTTAAAAGGGGAACAGGCTATTACAGAAGAAGAGGCTGATTTGCTCAAAAAGAAGTTTGATAACGGAGAATCCGGAGTTGCACTTTTGGGAAAACAGAACCCCTATTATCTGGGGTATTGCCCGATAGAAAGCAACAACACCATTTTGGTATGCATTGTGGAAAAGGGAGTTGTTGACAATGTGCTGATGGATTACCAGAAGACGGTGTTGTTTACAACAATACTCATGGCAGGTTTTATACTTTTACTTTTTGCCGGATTATTCTACAGTATTTCCAGACTTAGTCTTGCAGATCAAAAAGCAGAATATGAAAAAAGGAATAATGAACTTCATTTACAAACAATGAAGGAAATGGAAGTAGTCAATCAAAAACTGAAAAAGGCAAAGAACGCTGCAACAGAGGCTTTACAGACAGCGGAAAATGCAAATAAGGCGAAAACGGATTTCCTTTCTAATATGTCACATGATATTCGTACACCTATGAATGCAATCATTGGTATTACATCTTTGATCAGACATGATGCAGGTAATAAAGCAAAAGTTATAGAGTATGCAGATAAAATAGATATTTCATCACAGCATCTGTTGGGAATTATCAATGACGTTCTGGATATGAGTAAGATTGAGGCAGGAAAAACAGTCTTCAAGTATTCTGACTTTTCTATTCTGGATTTTGTACAGGAGCTTGACACTATGTTTCATTCTCAAATATATGAAAAGAAGCAGACGCTTACAATCATAAAAGAAAATATTCAGCATGAGTGGGTGAATGGGGATCAGGTTCATTTGATGCAGATTTTCAGTAATCTGCTGTCTAATGCCATAAAATATACGCAGGAAGGTGGAAAAATTCAGCTTCTGGTAGAAGAATGTGAGACAAATTCATCTGTCTATGCAAAGTACCGTTTCTTAGTTAGCGATAATGGCTTGGGAATATCGGCAGATTTCAAAGAGATAATCTTTGATCCGTTTACCCGCGCTGAAAATTCTGTGACGAATAAGATACAGGGAACCGGACTTGGAATGGCGATTACCAGAAATCTGGTTGAAGCAATGGGAGGCACCATTGATGTGGAGAGTGAACTGGGGCAGGGAAGCTGTTTTGAGGTTCTCATGGATCTGAAAATTGCAGAGGATAGAACGGTTGCTCTGGCGGTACAGGAAGAAACAGATGAGCAGGATGGAAATATTCTGCAGGGAATGAGGTTCCTGTGTGCAGAAGATAATGAGATAAATGCGGAAATCTTGACGGAATTGTTAAAGATTGAAGGTGCGGAATGTACCATCTGTGAAAATGGCGAAGAGATTTTGAAAGCATTTGAACAGTCTGCTCCAGGTGATTATGACATGATCCTGATGGACATACAGATGCCTGTTATGAATGGCTATGAGGCGACGAAGGAAATCCGCAGAAGTTCCCATGAACTGGCAAAGACGATTCCGATCATTGCCATGACTGCGAATGCATTTTCAGAGGACATTCAGCATTCTCTGGCAGCCGGTATGAATGCACATGTTTCAAAACCGGTTGAGATGAAGGTGCTGGAAAAGACGATCAGAAGCATAAAATCCGGCGGGGGGGCACCGAACCGCAGGTCACTGAACAGTGACAAATGGATTTGATGCGGCAGTGCAATTTTATTAAACCAGGAGGTTGACAAGGAGACGTATAGAGAAATATATTTGACAGACAGGAGATTTAATATGATTTCGAGAGCAAAGAAATATGTGGCAGTGTTACTGGTTTTTGTATGCGTGTGTATGATATTTTCTCCCCAGACTGCATATGCAGCCGAGGACAGTTCGCAGCATGAAACTGTCAAAGTCGGTTTCTTTGCCATGGATGGTTATCACATGATGGATGAAGAGGGGAACCGCAGCGGTTATGGCTATGATTTCCTTCGGTTGATGGCCCGTTATTGGGATGTAGATTACGAATATGTCGGATATGATAAGAGCTGGGATGATATGCAGCAGATGCTTGAAGATGGCGAGATTGATATGGTAACATCTCCCCGCAAAACACCGGAAAGAGAAGAAAAGTTTGATTTTTCACGTCCGATCGGAACCAATTATGGGATGCTGACCGTCCGCAGTGACAACAGCACGATTGTGGACGGCGATTACAGCACTTACAACGGTATGCGTGTGGCGCTTTTGAACGGAAACACCCGGAATGAAGAGTTTGCGGATTTTGCAGACAACAAAGGATTTACATATGTTCCATCTTATTTTGATACGACCGCAGAGATGGAGGAAGCCCTTCAGAGCGAAAAAGTTGATGCGATTGTTACCAGTTCTCTGAGAAAACAAACAATGAGCGAATCGTGGAGAAATTTGGCAGCAGCGATTTCTATGTCATTGTTAAAAAGGGCAATACAGAATTGCTGAATGAGATCAATTATGCGATCGATCAGATGAATGCGGTTGAGGGTGACTGGAAAACGACGCTTTACAATAAAATTATGAAAGCATAGAAACTAAGAATCTGGAATATACGGAGAAAGAAAAAGTATTATTTCACAGTATTCCAAGGACAACCCGCTTCATGTTCTGTGTGATCCGACCCGTTATCCATATTCTTATAATGAAAATGGTGAGATGAAGGGTATTATCCCGGATTACTTCCGGAAAATTGCAGACTATGCCGGGATTTCCTATGAGTTTCTTACACCTGCCACCAGAGATGAGTATATTGCTTATCAGAAAAATAAGGAAACCACAGATATGAGCATCGATGCGCGCCTGGAAACAGATAACTATGCTGAGACGAAAAAATGGGGGATTACTGCACCTTTCATTACGATGCAGCTGGCAAGGGTGACACGGCGTGACTTTGATGGAAAAATTAATGTTGTTACTACTGTTGACCAGACAGCATCAAAGTCAATTGAAGATGCAATGGCACCCGGTGCAGAAAAACTGATGTGCAGTACCCGACAGGAAATGATGGAAGCTGTCCGTAAGGGTAAAGCAGATGCTGCCTTCGTCTACTATTACATGGCACAGGCGTTTGTGAACAGTGACACTACGGGCACCATGACATATACTATGCTGGAACAGCCTACATTCACCTACCGCATGGTAATTTCATCAACTGAGAACCATGCACTGGCTGGTATTCTGACGAAAGCAATGTATGCCATGCCCCAAAATCTTGTTGAAGATCTTGCAGCACAGTATACCACATACAAAGCAACAGAGCTGACATTTGTTGACTGGATCCGTCTGCATCCTGTTGTTACTGTTTGGGTTCTTCTTATTTTTGGATGGCTACTGACTATTATAGCTGGGACAATGGTGCGTCTCAGTGCAAGAAAAAAAGCTCAGAAGGCGGACCAGGAGAAAGCTGAGGAAATGGCGGAACTGGCAGAGCATGCACAGGCTGCAAACAAGGCAAAAACAGCATTTCTGTCACATATGTCCCATGATATGAGGACACCGATGAATGCAATCATAGGATTTACCGGTATTGCAATGAAAAACAATCCGTCAGACGAAGTGAAAAATTGTCTGGAAAAGATTGACGAAAGCTCAGAGCATTTACTGTCGCTGATCAATGATGTATTAGATCTGACCCGCATCGAAAGTGGAAAAGTGAATTACAATCCGGTACCGGCGGATGTGAAAAACATTACAGATTCTGCATTGGATATTACAAAAGGTTTTCTTACGAACAGGGATATCAACTTTAAGATTCAGCGTGAAGAAGCAAAGATTCCAAATGTACTTGCGGATCCTGCACGCCTGCGTGATGTGCTGGTCAATATTCTGAGCAATGCCGTGAAATTCACTCCGGATGGAGGGACGATTACATTTGAAGCCCGGTGTCAGGAAAAAGGCGGGGATGGATATATAAATATGCGTTACCGCATTTCGGATACTGGTATTGGCATGAGTGAGGAATTTACAAAAGAAGTTTTTGAGGAATTTGCACAGGAAGATTCCGATGTGAGAACGCAGTACCATGGAGTTGGACTGGGGATGGCTATCGTAAAGAAGTATGTAGATATGATGGGTGGAACCATTTCCGTGCAGAGTAAAAAGCATGAGGGAACCACATTTACTGTGGATATTCCTTTGGAAATTACAGATAAGGAATGTAATAAATCAGACACAGGTTTTTCTGAAAAGGTAAATCTTACAGGTGTGAATGTCCTTCTTGCAGAGGATAATGAACTGAATGCAGAGATTGCTGCCGTGCAGTTGGAAGAGTTCGGGATGAATGTAGAAAGAGCTGTGGATGGAAAGAATGCTGTTGAGATTTTCAGAAATCATCCGGAAGGCACATTTGATGTAATCCTGATGGATATCATGATGCCTGAAATGAATGGTTATGAAGCGGCAAAAGCAATCAGGGCAATGAATGACAGACCGGATGGAAAAACATTCCTATTATAGCAATGACAGCTAATTCATTTGCAGAAGATGTTCAGGCATCACTGGATGCAGGAATGAACGCACATTTTGTCAAAGCCGATTGTGATTGATGAAGTTATAAAAAATGATTTTAAGGTATGTATATAATTGATTAGCAGAGGTTCATGAATTAATGGAATACAATTGACAGGAGGACTAAAATATGACAATGCGAGAGTGCTATGAAGCTATTGGAGGAAACTATGAAGATGTCCTGGGACGCCTTCACAGCGAAGCACTGATTCGGAGATTTACATTAAAGTTCCTTGAAGATCAGAGTTATATACAGTTAAAACAGGCATTGGAAAATAAAAATTTTGAAGATGCTTTTCGCAGTGCACACACACTGAAAGGGGTTTGCCAGAATCTTTCTTTTGACCGTCTGTATGAGGTTAGTAACGATTTAACAGAACTTTTGAGAGATAGGACCGGAGAGCAGTCGGGGATACCAGAGGCTATGAAAAAAGTAACAGAAGTATATGAGATGACGATTGAAGAAATAAAGAAGGGAATGTAGCATTAAGCGATGCGACATGACTTTCTGCCTTGAATCAAGTGCTTGGAACTTCATAAAAACCGTATGTATAAAGGAAAGTAAAAATATGGATAAAAGGCAAAGAGTACTGATTGTTGATGATGCAAAGCTCAATAGGGATATATTGAAGGAGATTCTCGGAGAAACTTATAATTATCTGGAAGCCGAAAATGGAAATCAGGCAGTCCAGATGCTAGGAGAAAATATTGGAATTGATCTGATGTTTTAGGATAAAAAGCGGGAATCCTCGGCAATTCAATTACCGAGATGAAAGCGTAAACTGTGCATATCTGCACTCATAATAAATAGAAATAACAAAACGGTTTTCGTTCAATTTTCTCCTATAAAAGCTTTCTATAAAAGCCCTTTCTATAAAAAGCTGTATCCAGCATTATAAAAAAGAAAATATGTTCGATATTTCGTTGCGGAATTTTTGATATCATGGTACACTAAAGAAAATCTTATACATTACCGCACTTGTGTGTGCAATATTAATTACCATATGGTATGGTCGGTAAAATACCGGCGGAAGATATTAAATGCGGAGGTCGAGGCATATCTGCAGGAACTGGTGCAGGAGATCGCAGAAGATAAGGGCTTTACGGTCCAGCTGTTTGAATGTGGGGAAGGAGACCATGTACACTGTTTTGTGTCAGCCCCTCCGAAATTATCCATAACTGCGATCGTGAAATACCTGAAGGGGATCTCCGGCAGGAAACTTTTCGAACGTTTTCCGG
>ENA-OUNH01000256-OUNH01000256.1-human-gut-metagenome-genome-assembly--contig:-NODE-256-length-18626-cov-3.891562_pt1 | contig 18626 bp, 17 predicted proteins | sample MGYA00242806_ERZ504814 | MGnify/ENA primary metagenome ERZ504814 (study PRJEB26092, sample SAMD00036389) | human gut metagenome | host: Homo sapiens | study: EMG produced TPA metagenomics assembly of...
TCGTCGACGAGATCAACAACCGCCCCATGCGCGTGCTCGGCTACCGCACGCCCGCCGAGGCGTTCGCCGACGAACTGTTAGAATTACAGGACCAACAAGGGTGTTGCACTTCTAAATAGACATCGGGCCCGCATGCCGCCACCATGCGTATGATACGATGGAAGTTGTCAGATGCCTGATGACTCAATGCGGAGTTATCGCAACAACAAGTCAAGGAACCTCGGAGCATGCCATACGCGTCACGGCCAACCGGACCATTCAACCATGCTCAATACCGGTAAAGTCAGCGCTATGGTAAAAAACGACCCAAACCCGGACAAGCCTTTTCGTTTCGCACTATTGTAGACAGAAAAGCCGTTTGAGAACTGCACAATCATTGATCACGACAACGGCGTCACCAACTTGAGGACGAACAAGACAAGGAGCACATCATGAGCAACCTATCCGACTCGGCCGTACTTGAACCGCCAGCTTCAACGGAAGCACCAAACGCGGAATCATTCACCCCTCAGGGAGAGTACAGCCAACGGGAACTGGCTTTGCTGGCCCGACTGTCGTTGAAGGTCACGCCCGCAGTCTCCGCTCGCAGTCGCTGTGACGAGACGATGGACGCGATCAAGTCCTACATCCTGCGCGAGCACCTGCAATCCGGCGACGTGATGCCCACTGAAACACAGCTGTGCGACACGATCGGAGCCTCCCGCTCCTCCGTGCGCGAGGCCGTGCGCAAGCTCGAAGCGCTCAACATCGTCAAAGTGGAACACGGCAAGGGCACCTTCGTGGGCTCTTTGTCCTTGGATCCGATGGTGGAAACGCTCGCATTCCGATCCATGGTGTCTGTCGGCAAGAATTTCACAGACCTGCAGGATGTCGTAGAGCTGCGCAGGTTTCTGGACTTGGGATGCGCCGGCGAAGTGGTCGTATCGCTTGCCGGCAGCGAACAACCGCGTCTCATGGAGCTTGCCGAGTCCATGACCAATACCGCCAAGGAAGGCAAGACCTTCCTCGCATTGGACATTGACTTCCATATGGGGATTCTCGATTCTCTGGACAACACAATCGTCAAGCAGATGGTCCGTTCCCTGTGGCTCGTGCACATGGCGGTTCTTCCCCAACTGGGTCTGCCGGTGTCCAGCGAGCTCGACCGTACCGCAGAGGCCCACAAGCGCATGTTGAACGCGGCCCTCGCCGGTAATGTCGAGGAATACCGGAAAGCCGTCATCGACCACTACGAGCCGATCGAGTCCATCCTAAAGCAACGCATTCAGGGAGGTACCGAGTGAAGTTGGGTAATCGTGATGCGGAGCGGGCGGAAGGCCGTCAGCCCCGCATCACTCCGCCGCAGCTATAAATGCGTCGGTATTCCATAACGCCGCCACAGGCAATGCCCAAAGATTACCCGGCCATTTCATCACGCGGCCACCCGTATACACAAGGTAGCCCCGGTAAAACCGCTGGTCGTTGGCCAACGCCGCCAGCCCTTTGAAATCCTCACGGGTTACCCGGGAGGAGGACTTGACCTCGACGCCGACAATGCGATCCCGGCTTACCATGACGAGATCGACCTCCTTGGGACCGGAGCCTGGTTCGCGCCAATAGAAGCAATCGGGATGAATGCGGGACCACTGCACAGATGGCAGAATCTGGTTGACGACGAACGACTCGAGGAGATTGCCGTAATCCACCGGGTTGACCATGGGATCGCGGCCCTTGGAAAGCATGGTTTGTACGCTCAGCGACGTATCCACCGGATGGATTTTGGCACGAGCGAAGGTCTGACGGTTAGGCGCGGTACGCAGATTCGGCAACGCGCTCACCAGAAACCGCCGCATGAAGATGCCCACATAACGGTCTACAGTACGCCGGTCGAGGGCAAGCTGCTCACCCAAAGCACTGGCATTCAGAATGCCTCCGGGCATGCACAGAAGCCTCGTGAGGATATTTTCGGCGATGGCCGCGTCAAGTTTCTCATCGGGCAGAATGGTGTCGCCGAGCACGGCACGGATGTCATCCGCCACAAGTCTTTCCCGTTCCCAATCCGCATATTCGGCATATTGCGACGAGTATTCGGGGAAGCCTCCGGCGGCCATGAGATCGTAAAGCTTCTGACGGGCGATCGGCTCGTCGAAGGAGACGTCCGGCTCTCCATCCCATAAATCGTCCACCAGGCTGGTGTCAACGCCGTGCATCTCACGTTGAGTCAGGGGGCTCATGGTGAAACGCTGCGCTCGACGGGCCAGAGGATCCTGGCCGTCCAATCCACCTCGGTTGATGAGCGCGCTGCCGGTGAGGATGAACTGCGTATGGCCGGCGGGCAGCGCATCGACGATTTCCTTCACGGCGAGCGGCAGATCGCGGATGCGCTGCGCCTCATCGATGATCACCGGTAGGTTCAAGGACTCCAGCCATCCATGCAGATCGGTTTTCGCCAGTTCGTATGCGTTGGTATCCGCAAGGGTTTCATACGAAAAGCCGACGCCGACGAGTTGGCGCTGGGCCATCATCGTCTTGCCTACGGCGCGAGCCCCTTCCAGGATCACGGCCTTGCGTCGAGCATGCAGGATGGATTCAGCCAGAGGCCGGGCAATGTAATCGGACATGCAATTATTGTACATTCGATGTACAAAAAATGTACATCGAATGTACAAAAATATACATGCTGCGTACAAAGGCGTCTTCCAGAGTTGCCAGGAAGACGCCTTTGTACGCAGGTCACGTATAGCCGAGGATCACTCCTCCGCAGCCGACTTCACTCCGAACCAGCTCAGCGGCAGATGCGTGAAGTACACTCCGGCCGTTTCCCGCTCCCAAGACAGGCCAATGGCCCCATCCGGCAGCACCGACATGCACTGGTAGACATAGTGATAGGGATTGAAGCACCGATTGCGCGCCCACGTGCGGCCGCCATCCTCACTCAGCCGCAGCACACCGCAGCCACGGTAGGGACGCATCAGGCTGGCATTGGCGAAAACGATCCGGTCGGATGCGCAGCCGGGCTCCTCGCCGGCTTTGGACGGGACCGTCACCGCATTGGGCTGGCTGAAGATGTCCGGCAGATCGGGATCGAACTCAACGGTTTCCCATGTATCACCACCATCATGGCTAACGGCCTTGCCGACCCTGCCCAGATGATGTTGATTGCGGAACAGGCACAGCACATCGCCGTTGGCCCGTTCCACGAACACCGATTCGTGCGTGGTGGCATCGTCATCGCGCACGTCCCGTTCGTCCACGACCTTGCCGTTGACTACGCGCCCCTCGTTGATGGCTTTGCCTCTGCGCCACGTCTGGCCACCATCATCGGAGATCAGCGCGCCGCCTGCGTTGAACTTGGGGCTCGTGCCGGTGCAATAGTACGGGATGAGCAGTCGCCCCCGATGTTTGCCGGCGCTCAGCTGGATGCCGTTGCCGGGCGACGTGCCCAGAAAACCCATCCATCCTTCCTTGACCATATGGTTGATGTGCCTGGGCTTGGACCATGTTTCGCCATCATCGTCCGAATGCACTTCCACCAGATAGCTGGTACGCGCGGTCAGCAGGCTTTCATGCGGGTCGACGCCCTCCTTGAGATAGATGTTGCCCGCGGACTCACCATCGCGTGTGACGTTGCCATCCTCATCCACACGGTATGACGTGGCTTCTCCGTCCAAGGACGTTACCGCACCATCAGGTTGGAGCAGGTATTCCGCCCCCTCGCCATCGTGCAGGATGAGCCGCCCCCGGGCATCCAACCCCAAGCCCTTTTCAACGTTGGCGAAGCCTCGACCGCCCGGAAAATGGTCAATGACGACCGTCACACGGCCTGTCTCACGATCACAGACGATGCATGAGTCGATGACGCTCGCGCCATCCAGCCCATCACCGGGAAAGGCGATGACAGTTTGCAGCGGCAGCCACGTCTGTCCGCTATCCAAGGAGCGGCGGACAACGAAATGGATCTCATTGGGGGCATCGTTGGAGATGACCACACGTTGGTCGGCACCGGCAATCGTCACACCGGAGGGCGTGGTCACCAAAGACGGGATGCGGTAGCTTGCGGATCCTTCATATCCTTTGTCGAACAACGCGGTATCGGTGGTGGGCGGCACGTCGGAGATTTTGCGAATCTGCCCTTCTCCCAGAGGATACAGGAACAGACCGCCGCCGCGAACTTCGCCGCACAACCGCACACCGGCCGTGTCCTCGCCGATCGACACGTAGCTCAGCCCCTCGAGATCACCGAAGAACACCTGACCGGGCTGATGCGTTTCCATGTTGCCATCAACATAGATGTCCACCGCACCGCGGAATGCGCGGATGACCAGATCATGCCACCCGCCATCGTTCCAATCGCCGTGGGCGCGATACTCACACCACTGTCCTTTGACGAAAGCGCGGTACACAAAGCCGTCATCGTCAATGTCCACGTTCATGATCTGGCGATCGTCATCGCGCGCCGCAAGAATCGTGCCGAACTGTCCGACGCCACGTACGCGGAACTGCGCGTAGATCGTGCCGTCGGTCACGCCGTGCAGCGTCTTCACATCCTTGTCCGCCAAATAGGCCGCGGCAAACTCAATATCCGGCTGCGGCACGGGAACGCTGCCCTGAATACGCTCCGAAGTCCAAGCCTCCGGGAAGCACTCCAGCCGCTCAACGCCGATATGTGCTTCATTGGCGCAGTGGAAGACGCCGGTCTGCGCATACTTCGACGGGCAAATGTTGGTCGCGCAGGCGAAGGCCTGATAGCCATCCAGATAGATTCGCGTGCCAAAATCGCCGAAGGTGATATGAAGGTCGTGGACACCGCCGAACTGCACGCCGTAGGTGTCTTCGACGTCCAGCACAATATGGTCTTCGGGCGCTTCGACGACCAGCGACCCGCGGGAAACCGTGACCGCCAGCGCGACGCGTTCGGCGTTTCGCGCTTCCAGCAGCATGCCGTCCGTGGCGACGTGGAACGCCGCATGCAGCGTTCCCCCCTGTTCCGGAAGCAGCGCACTGTTCCATGTCTGGTGGATTTGATTGGGAATATGCGACATGGGAGTACCTTTCGTATTACGTTTCCTGTTTAACTATCCTGCATCGTTGCAAGCAATCCAGCGGGCGGACCGTCCGGTCAAACCGTCCGGCCCAGCCCGCTCAGCTCACGCGGCGGCCAGCGCACCAGACGTGCTTCACCGCCAGCGTGCCCGGGTCGGTGATCAGCAGGTCGGCGGCGCGGCCGGGGGGCGACGAGGCCCAGCGGCGCGCCGGTGACCGGGTTCGGCCGGTCGAAGTCGAACGCGCCGTCCGCCGCGCCTTCCACGGCCGCCGTCACGCGAGCGACGACCTGTTCACGAGTTTCGGTCATATTGCCTTCCTTCAGATGTAACGCCGTGGTCCCGGTCCCAACGAAGGGAACCGGGACCACGTGCGGTCAGATCGTCTGCCAGGCCGGCTTGTGCTCGAACGAGTACCGGTAGTAGTCCTTGTTGCGCAGGCGGCTGGCGGCCTCCTCGTCCACGATGATCGTGGCGTGCGGGTGCATCTGGAGCGCCGAGGCCGGGCAGAACGAGCTGATGCCGCCCTCCACGGTCTCCGCGACCGCCTCGGCCTTGCCCGCGCCGAACGCGAGCAGCACGAGGTGGCGGGCCTTCATGATCGTGCCGATGCCCTGCGTGATGCAGTGCGTGGGCACCTGGTTGATGTCGTTGTCGAAGAAGCGCGCGTTGTCGATGCGGGTCCGTTCGGTGAGCGTCTTGACGCGCGTGCCGGAGGCGAGCGACGAGCCAGGCTCGTTGAAGCCCACATGGCCGTCGGTACCGATGCCGAGGATCTGCACGTCGATGCCGCCCGCGGCCTCGATCGCCGCGTCGTAGGCGGCGCCGGCGCCCGCGACCTTCTCGCCGTCCTCGAGCGAGGTGCCGTTGAGCACGTCGCCGGGCACGTGGACCTTGGCCGGGTCGAGCCCCAAGGGCTCGACGACCGTGCGGTGGATGGTCGCGTGGTAGGACTCCGGGTGGGTCAGCGGCAGGCCGATGTACTCGTCCAGTGCGAAGCCCTGCACCTGGGAGACGTCGATCGACTCCTCCTTGACGATCTCGGCAAGCGCCTGGTAGGCGGCCAGCGGGCTGGAGCCGGTGGCGAGTCCCAGCACCGCGTTCGGCTTGGCCTTGATGAGGTCCGCGACCGAGCGTCCGTACAGCTCTCCGGCCTCCTCCTGGTTCTTGACGATGATGACTTCTGCCATGGTGTTTTCCTTTCAGACCTTGACGTCAGGCCTCGGTGGAGGCGGAGACTTCCTCGGGCGTGCGGGCGAGCGTCATGCCGCACTCCTCGAGCACGGCGGCGATGCGCTTGACGTTCTCGCCCTTGAGCGGCAGGACCGGGTTGGGCATCTGGTTGGTGTCGAACACGCCGAGCAGCGCCATGGCGGTCTTGAACGCGCCCACGCCGGAGCCGAAGCCCGCGACGCCCTGCGGCACGGTGACGATGCGCATGAGCGCGGCCAGCCAGTCCTGCTCCTTCTTGACGGTGGCCCAGTCGCCGGCCTCGGTGGCCTTCCACATGCGCACGTAGCCGGTGGCCTCCACGTTGGCGAGTCCCGGCACGGAGCCGTCGGCGCCGGCCATGTAGGCGCCGTCCACCACGACCTCTTGGCCGGTGAGCAGCGTGAGCGGGTGGCCGGCCTTGGCGTTGTCGTCCACGAGGAAGCGGAAGGCCACGTCGTCGTTGGAGGAGTCCTTCACGCCGGCGAGCACGCCCTCCTGGCCAAGCTTGACGAGCAGGCCGCCAGGCAGCTTGGTGTGCACGCACACGGGGATGTCGTAGGCGAACAGCGGCAGCTCGGGCACGGCCTCGTGGATGAGGCGGAAGTGGCGCTCGATCTCCGGCAGGCCGCCGAGCGCGTAGAACGGGCAGGTGGCCACGATCGCGGACGCGCCGAGCTCCTTCGCCTCCTTGGCGTGCTCGATCACACGGTTGGTCTCGGTGTCGATGCAGCCGACGAACACGGGCACGCGGCCGTCGACAATCTCCATGACGGTCTGGATGATCTCGCGGCGGCGGGCGTCGGTGCTGAACGCGACCTCGCCGGAGGAGCCGAGCGTGAACAGGCCATCGACGCCAGCGTCGATCATGCGGTTGAGCGAGCGCGCGAAGCTGACCTTGTCGACTTCGCCGTCGGCGGTGAGCGGGGTGACGACCGGGGGGATGACCCCGCGGAATTGTGTTGTCATGATGGTGGTTCCTTTACAAAATCAAGTTATTCGGATAATGGTCGGCCATTGCCGTCGGCCCCGTTGAAGGAGGCCAACGGCGGAATGGCGAAACGGTGAATCGTCGGCTTACCGACATTCCTCCGCGGTCGGGTGCAGCAGCGAGGGCGCGGCGCCCAGCAGCAGCTTGGTGTACGAATCCTGCGGATTGTTCAGCACGTCGTAAGCCGCTCCGCGCTCCACAATGGTTCCGTGGTTCATCACCACGATTTCGTCGGACACATAGCGGACGGTCTGGATGTCATGGCTGATGAACACCAAGGACAAACCCAGCGACTTCTTGAGATCCGACAACAGGTTGAGGATCTGCGCGCGCACGGACACGTCCAGCGCGGAGGTCGGCTCGTCGGCGATGATCGCATCCGGATTGAGCGACAGGGCGCGGGCGATGGCGACGCGCTGACGCTGGCCGCCGGAGAGCTGGCCCGGCAATGCGTACAGAGCGGACTCCGGCAATCCCACCATCCGCAGCAATTCGTGGGCGTGCTTGTCTCGGCTCGCCTTGTCGCCGAGCTTGTGCACGACGAGCGGGTCGATGAGCTGGTCGATGACGCTCATGCGGGCATTCAGCGCGGTGGCCGGGTCCTGGAAGACCACGGACACCACGCGACCGATCTCCATGCGCTCCTTGGCGGTGCGGTGGGTCACGTCCTGGCCCTTGAACAGCACCTGGCCGGAGGTGGCCTGCTGCAGGCCGCACATCACGTTGGCCGTAGTGGACTTGCCGCAGCCGGACTCGCCAACGATGCCGATGGTCTTGCCCGGCATCAGGCGCAGATTCACCTTGTTGACTGCCTTGACCTTGTTTGGATGCAGAATTGAGCCGGCTCGGGTGGTGAAGACCACCTCGACGTCCTTGAGCTCGATGATCGGCACGTTCGGATCCTTGCTCATCGGGCACCTCCTTCCTTGCTGATGGCTGTCGGGGCGTCAGCGGCGGGCGTGACGTCCGCGTCGTCGGGCAGGGCCGCGTAGAAGTGGTACGTGCCGGGCACCTGCTTGAAGATCGGGCGGGTGTTAAGGCCCACCGTCGGATGGCTGGAGCGCGGCGCGAAGCGGTCGCCCTTCGGGAAGTCCGCCGGGGACGGCACGGTGCCGGGCACCTGGTGGAGCCTTCCGGCGCCGGCCTCGATGGAGGTGACGGCACCGAGCAGGCCGCGGGTGTACTCGTGGCGGGGGTCGGTGAGGATCTCCTTGGTGGAGCCCTGCTCGACGACCTGGCCAGCGTACATGACGGTGATGGAGTGTGCCACCTTGGCCACGAGGGCGAGGTCGTGGGAGACGAAGATCATCGCGAAGCCGAGCTTCTCGCGCAGCTCGTTGAGCAGGTCGATGACCTGCTTCTGCACGGTCACGTCGAGGGCGGTGGTGGGCTCGTCGGCGACGACCAGCTTCGGGTCGCGGGTCAGGGCCATGGCGATGAGCACGCGCTGGCGCTGGCCGCCGGACAGCTCGTGCGGGTAGGACTCCAGCGTGCGCTCCGGATCGAGGCCCACGAGCTTGAGCAGTTCCTCGGCGCTGCGGGTGCCGCCGCGGGAGGTGAGCTGCTTCATCTGCGCCTTGATGAGCATGGACGGGTTGAGCGAGGAGAGAGCGTCCTGATAGATCATGGCGATCTCGTGGCCGCGTAGGGCGTTGTGCTCCTTGGGATCCATGCCGACGAGGTTCTTGCCGTCGAACAGGATCTCGCCGCTGATCTCGGCCTTTGGGTCTAGCAGGCCCATGATGGCCAGCGAGGTGATGGACTTGCCGCAGCCGGACTCGCCCACGAGGCCCATGGTCTCGCCGGGACGCACAGAGAAGCTCACGTGGTCCACCACGTTCACGTCGCCGTGGCGCGGGAACTTGATGCACAAATCCTTGACCTCGATGACCGGCGGCTCGGTGCTCTTGGGCTCGAAGCGGTCGGTGCGCTTCATTTCGGCCTCGCGCAGCTTGGCAAGGGATTCCTCCAGGCTCTCGCGCTGGGCGGCGTAGGCGGCGACTGGATCGACGAGCAGACGATCCTCCTCACGCTTGGCTTCCTTGTCTTCGTCGGTTTCCTTGATCGGCGCGGTCGGAGCGGCCACCATGGCGTCGGTGATGCCCTCGGACAGGATGTTGAGGCACAGCACGGTGATCATGATCATCAGGCCCGGGAACAGCGCCTGCCACCAGTAGCCGAAGATCACGCCTTCCTTGGCGGAGGACAGGATGTTGCCCCACGTCGGGGTCGGCTCCGGAATGCCCAGATTAATGAAGGACAGGGACGCCTCGAACACGATCGCGTCGGCGACGCACAGTGTGGTGAACACCATAACCGGGGCGGCTATGTTGCGCATCACATGCTTGTAGAGAATCCACGGGGCGCGGGCGCCGGAGACGATGACCGCGCGCACGTAGTCCTTGCCGTACTCGCTGATGATGTTCGCGCGCACGATGCGGGCGATCTGCGGCACGTACAGGATGCCGATGGCTGCGATGATGCCGAACATGGACTGGCCGAGGATTCGAGACGAACACGGCGGCGAGGGCGATGCCGGCACGGACATGAACACGTCGATGACGCGCATGATGATTTCCGAGATCCACGTGCGGGCCACGGCCGCGATCGCGCCGATGAGCGCGCCCAGCACCAAGGCGAACAGGATGGACAGCAGGCCGATGACGAGCGAATACCGTGCGCCGTAGAACACGCGGGTCATCACGTCGCGCCCAACGTTATCGGTGCCGAACAGGTGCTCGGCGGTCGGAGACTGATAGCTCACGGTAATGGCGAGAGGATCCTCCGGCGAGATCACCGGCGCGGCGACGGCCACGACGACCAGCAGCGCGATAAACAGCAACGCGAGCCTGGATCCAATGGTCATTTTGCTGAAACGGTTGAATTTCACTCCGGGACGCGACACCGCGTCCACGACTTTGGGTTTGCCAAACAGCATGTCACACCGTCCTGATTCTCGGGTTGATAAGCACGTACAGCATGTCAACGATGATGTTGATGATCACGAACGCGAGAGCCACCACCAGCACCACACCCTGAACGAGAATCGGCTCGTTGCCGTTGATGCCTTCGAACAGCGCCGTGCCCATGCCGGGCAGGGAGAAGATGATCTCGGTGATGATGGCGCCGCCCATGAGGTAGCCGATCTTCATACCAAGCACCGTGACCGGAGTAATCAGGGCGTTGCGGAACACGTTGCGCGCAATGACGACGCGCTTGGGCACGCCGGCGCCGATGGCGGTGCGTACATAGTCCTTATCCAGTTCCTCGACCATGGAGGTTCGGATGATGCGGGTCATCTGTCCGGCGACAGGGAAGCCCAGCGAGAACGCGGGCATGGCCATGCGCGCCAGATATTCACCGGGATCCACGCTGAACGGCACGAGCTCGCCCGCACCCGGCAGCAGGGCCAGCTTAATCTGCAGCAGGTAGATCAGCAGCAGCCCAGCCAGAAGACGGGGTAGCGATGGCGATGATGGAAATCACACGGATGACCTGATCGACCCACGTGTCACGGTAAAGGGCGGCGAGCACACCGAAAATCACCGAAAACACCACGGCGATGATCAGCGCTATGAACGTCAGCTGCAACGTGATCGGGAAAGCAGTCGCGATGCGGGAAGACACGGAATCCTTGTTCACGCCGTATACGCCGAGGTTGCCTTGGAACAGGCCGCCGAGATACGACAGGAACTGCTCGCCCCACGATCGGTCGAAGCCCATCTCGTGGCGGTATGCCGCAAGCTGCTCGGCCGTGGCGTTTTCGCCGAGAGCCGAGACCGCGGGGTCGTATTGGGAGAACGACATCAGGAAGAACACGAGGAAAACGACGCCGAATGCCACAAACGGCAGGGATATCAATCGTCTTCCCAACAAACGAAGTAAATTGCCCACTCTATATGCTCCTCAAATGGATGGTTGCGCAAAATAAGGGCGTCGCCGCGTCAGCATCGCTGCTTGCGCAGCAGCGCCCTCGGGATGTGATGGCGAATGACTTGTGTGGATCAGCCGTTCAGCTTGGAGTTCAGGAAGTACAGGCCAGTGGTTCCAATCGGGGTGTAGGAGCTGAACACGTTCTTCTTGACGGCGGTGGAAAGCTTGCGGTGGAACAGCGGGTACATCGGCAGCTCGTCGGAGAGCAGGTCGAAGCACTCGTTCCAGTAGCTCTGCTGTTCGTCGCCGGAGGACCGGGCGGCCTTGTCCATGAGTTCATGCAGCTTGTTGTATCCGTCGGAGCCGTTCCAGAACATGCGCTGCTTGGTCCAGACGGTGTCGCCGAACCACCAGTTGAGCAGCACGTCGGGATCGTTGCCGAACACGGTCGGATCGCCGGGGCCAAGCACCATAGAGAAGTCGGCGTCGTCCTTATCGGTGATGGTCGGGAACAGGGCGGAGGACTTCATGGACTGAATGTCCACGTTGAAGCCGATCGCGTCGAGGTTGTTCTTGATCTGCGGCGCCAGCTGGGTGATCCAAGTCTGATCCGTGGTGTAGAGCGTGAACTTCACGCCTTCGGACACACCAGCCTCCTTGAGCAGCTCCTTGGCCTTCTCAGGGTTGTAGGTATACACGTTGGAGGCCTTGTGATAGGCCTTGAAGCTCTCGGGCATGAAGCCGGTGACCATGTTGGCCTCGCCGGACAGCTGGTTCTTGATCATGCTCTCGGTGTCGATCGCATAGAACACGGCCTGACGCACGCGCTTGTCGTCGAACGGCTTCTGCTTGGTGTTGAACATGATGAACGCCTGATTGAAGCCATCCACCGTCTCGATGTCGGCGCCGGCGGCCTTCAGGGTGTCGAACGCCTTGGCGGGGACGTTCTCCATGATGTCGCTCTTGCCGTTCTGCATGGCGGTGACGCGGGCGGTGTCATCCACATTCACGTTCCACACCATGTGGGAGACCTGCGCGGGGAATTCGCCGTTGTAATATTCGTTCTTGTCGAACTTCACCTGCTGATCGGTGATCTCGACGTACTTCCACGGACCGGAGCCGATCGGCATCTTCTTGAGGTCCGCGTCGCTCTGACTGGCCGGAACGATGTGTACCAGCGACATGCGCTCCTTGAACAGGGTGAACGCGTACTTGAGCTTGAAGTCAATCTTGTTGTCGCCCTGCGCGGTGATCGAGTCAATGAACGAGAGCATCGGAGCGTAAACGCCGCCGGGCGCCATGACGCGCTCGAACGAGGTCTTGACGTCGTTGGCGGTCACGGCGTTACCGTCCGAGAACTTGGCGCCATCGCGGATCGTGATGACGTATTCGGTGTCGGAGATCTTCTCCGGTTCGCCGGCGGCCAAGCCGGAGACCAACGAATAGTCGGACATCTGCAGCGTGTACAGCGCCTCGGTCACATGCCAGTTGCCGGCCATCGGCAGGGCCATGGACGTGGACAGCGGATTGAAGTCACGGCTGCTGTACGCCACCTGCGCGGTGATGGTGTCCGCGACGGAGGGACCCCCCTTGGCGTTCGTCGTGCCGGTTCCTCCACCGCAGCCGCTCAAGGCGAGCGCGCCGGCCAATACCGTAGCGGCGGTCTTGGCCATTCGGGTCTTCCACGAGTACATCGGTTTCTCCTCCTCGTTGAGTGATAACTGAATCAGGATTCGATTCTCTGTCCAATCGAATCTTTCTTAATCATATGACATCTGATGTCTGATTGCAAGTTTCATCAGCCGTCTTATGAGTGCAGCTACCACGTTTTTCCTTGCAATGCAACGGTCTCAAACCGCGGTAACAACAGTGCTAAGACATCAGACAACTTATATTTCGCCGGAAACATGAGATTCACATGCGGCCCAGCGGTGCAGTATGGGCGTAACCGCCTGATTGAACGCGGCAATGTCAGTCCTGCGCAGACCGTGCTCACACCCGGGAATGAACACCGTTTCAAGGTTCGGCTTCCCCATGGCCCTGACTTCCTCCAGCCCGCGCACACCCACGAGATCTGAGGGATCGTCGGACGAGACCACCACCAAGGGCACCTCTATCGAGGACACCACCTGATGCCAGTCCTCCGCGAAGCTGACCACGCCGGTGAGCTCCAATCGCGGATCACATCGGTTCTGCCCATAGGCCCAGCCTATATGATCCTCCATCGGCCAATTCGGACGACGCGTCTGATTGTGACGGATCGCGTTGGCCGGGTCGGATGCCCAGTCGTGCAGCAACGCCGCATTGGCCGGCGCGTTGTCCACATACCGCTGTCGCTGCTCATCGTTCAGCCATGCGGGATCCTCGACCACTGCACCGAGGCAAAGATCGGGACGACGCCTGACCAGCATCGTCACAATCGCACCTCCCATGGAATGCCCGATCATGATCGCCCTGCCACCGTGGACGTGTTCAAGATATTCAACGGTCTCCTCAAACGCCTCATACGCGGATTCGAATGGATGTCGGAGTTGAGCATCGGCATATCGCGGCGACAGGCCATGCCCCAGCATATCGACCGCAACCACGCGAAAATCATGACTGAGATAGTCGATGTAGTCGGACCAGGCAATCGCCGCGTCGCACACGCCGTGCAGCAGGACGACAAGGGGACGATTCGGATCGCCCGCTGCAATGAAGCTGAGCATGCGCCCCGCCCCGCTCACAGCTTCGCCTCGAACCAGCGCGTGATGGTCGTCGGATGCGTGATCGCCGTGCCCACCACCGCGGCCCACGCGCCGGCGGCCATGACCTGATGCAGCTGGTCAGGCGTGTGGATGCGACCCTCGCACAGCACGGGCACGTCCGGGAACGCCTCGATCATCTGGCCGAGCAGCTCGAAGTCTGGACCGTCGGTCTTGGGGCGCTCGCCGGTGTAGCCGGACAGCGTGGTGGAGATGATGTCGGTGCCGGCCTCCACGGCGCGCTCGGCGTCGGCGAAGCTGCCGCAGTCGGCCATCACGATCACGCCCTCGTCGTGCAGGGCGCGCACGGTCTCGGCGTAGGTCAGCCCGTCCGGTCGCGGGCGTCCGGTCGCGTCGATCGCGATGATGTCCGCTCCGGCGGCGGCACAGCAGCGGGCATGGCGCAGGGTCGGCGTGATGTACACGCCCTCCTCGCCGTCCTTCCAGATGCCGATCACCGGCACGCTCACCTGGCCCTTGATGGCCGCGATGTCCGCGAGGCCCTGGCAGCGGATGCCCACGGCCCCGCCCTCCACGGCCGCCATGGCCATCTGCGCCATGGTCTCCGGGTGGCGCAGCGGCTCGCCCGGGTACGCCTGGCAGCTCACCACGAGGCCGCCCCTGATCTTCTCGATTGCCTGATGCATGCTGGTTCCTTCCTGTTGTTGCATCTTGTCTATCGCGCGTCGCCCGGCGCGCCGATGCGCCGGTGGACAGCCGCCGCCGCGCCGATCAGCGGCGCCGCCCCTCCGAGCTCGCCCTCGACGAGCGGCGTCGGCTTGACGAGCGCGAGCGCCGAATCGGCGAACCCGGCGCGCAGGGCGTCCCACCAGATCGGACCGGCCTTGACGACCGAGCCGGAGACCACGATCACGTCCGGGTCGATGAGGTTGCCCATGCCGCCGACGCATTCGCCGAGCGCGCGGGCGCTGTCGGTGAGCGTGCGGCGGGCCAGCTCCTCCCCCGCGGCCGTGCGGGCGGCCACCTCGGCGCCGTCCGCAGCCGGGAGGTTCTCGTCGCCGGCCTCCTCGCAGCGCCGATTGTAGAGGTCCTTCAGCCCCGTGCCGGACGCGACCGGCTCGATGTGCCCCTCGAGGGTGCCGCACGAGCATAGGAATCCGCGGCCCAGCGCGCTCGGCACGTGCCCCGCGTGGCCGGCCACGCCGTGCGCGCCGGTGAACAGGGCGCCATCCACCACGATCGCGCCGCCGATGCCGGTGCCCACGCCGATCGAGAGCACCACGCCCCTGCCGCGTCCGGCGCCGTACGTCGCCTCGCCCAGACCGTGCGCGCCCACGTCGCCGATCATGTGCACCGGCAGGTCGGTCACGGCCGCGAACGCGTCGTAGATGCGCTGGCCGCGCCAGCCGGGCAGGATGTCCGTGGCGGAGACGATCTCGCCGGTTTCGCTGTCCGGCACGCCTGCCGCCGCGATGCCGACGCCGGCGATCGCCACGCCCTCGGCCTCGGCGCGCTCAAGCTGGCGGACGGCGAAGGCGACGATGCGGTTCTTCAGGTCCTCGCCGCCGCGCGCGGCCTCGGTCGGGATTTCACAGCGGGCCGTCACCTCGGGCCTGCCGTCCGCGCCCGCGTTTGCGTTTGCGGGCAACGTCACGAATCCCGAGGCGACCTTGGTGCCGCCGATGTCGAAGGCGAGGTAGGTGGGCGCCGCCCCCGCGCTCATGCGACGACCGCCTCGTGGATGCGCGCGAGATAGTCGAGGCGCTCCTCGACCGTCGCGTCCTTGGGCACGCACACCTTGGCGCCCAGATAGTCGAGCGGGCGCTCCTGCGCCCCGGCGGCGCGCACGGCGGCCTTGATGGCGGCGGCGTCCATGAGCGAGGTCGGCTCGTCCGGGTTCATGGGCAGGTGGCCGTCGATCCAGCCGTAGCCGTACTGGGTCTCCTCCGGGCCGGCGCCGGAGAACATGAGGCCGCTCAGCACGCCGGCCTTCGCGGCGGCCTCCACGTGCGCCACGGCGGTTTCGGGCGTGCGCCCCTCCACCACCGAGCGTCCCCAGTTGACGGTGAGCCCGATGCCGGCCGACCCGCACAGCGCGATCTCGTCCTCAATCGGCAGGAAGCCCTTTTCCGGCTTCTGCCCCTCGACGTACTTGTCGCAGTGCTCGATCACCAGCTTGGCGCCGGACCAGTCCAGCTGCGCGAGGGCCTCGAGCGAGGCGGCCATGGCGTCGCGGCTGGCGATCCTCGTGGGCGCGGAGTGGATTCGATGAACTTGACGTCCTGGCTGGCCCTCCACTGGGCGAGGTCGGCGAGCGCCTCGCGCAGCTGCTTCATGAACGCGAGCGCGGCCTTGCGCCCGTCCTCGTCCGGGCTGGCGAGGCCGAAGTTCGGGTCCTTCCACACGTGCTGCATGGTGCCGGGGATGACGGTGACGGTGTTGCCGCGCCAGCGCTTGGGCAGGTGGCCGGCCAGCCAGATGCGGTCGGTGGTGTCCGCGAGGTCGCCGGGGAAGGGCAGCTCGGTGCCCTCGATCCACGGCTGCTCGCCGAGCAGGTCGTAGTAGGTTTCCTGGGCTTCACGCCCCTGGGGCAATGACGCGTATGCGCCGACGACGAATGATGGCATGCTGGTTTCCTCCTTGAAATGCCGGTGCCTGAGCATTTCTATTCTACTATCATCAGACGTCTGATGTCCAATCTGTTAACGCCGCGCAACGAGCGTGTTCCGTCGGCCCGCGCTTCGACCGCCACTTGACTTTCCGAGGGCGGATCTCCGCCGCTGCGGACATCTACTCCGCCTTCCGAGGGCACCTCAACGGGCGCGCCACGGGCATCGGCCCCTCATATTGCGCCATATTCCAACGGCGGGGCGCCCCCACGCGCCGATGCGACTGCCCTCGGAAAGGCGAGTAGATGTCCGCAAAACGCCCCATCTGCCCTAGGAAGGATAGCACCGAATTTTGGCCCACCGGCCCTATCGGAACAGCGACACCCCGCGGCGGGCCATGCAGAACGCGTTGCCGAGCCACGTGTGCTTGGAATTCGGCCACACGGCGCCGAGCCTCGGCGCGTTCTGACTCATCCAGATGCTCGGCACGCGCCCGTCCGCGCTGCGCGAGCCAAGCAGGTTGAAACCGTTCTTTTCCAACAGCCATTCAGGGTGCTGGGTGGCGATGGCCAAGCCTTCTTCGAGGGTGAGCGGCAGACGCTCGTCGGAATCAATCAGCTTGCGGGCCACGTCGGGCTCGCGGTTGATGTAGCAGGTGCCGGTATGCGGATCGACCACCAGATAGAACGGGCCTTCGGGCGGCATGAATCCGTCTTGCGGCAGGAAGCTGGCGATGTCTCGCGGAGGCATGGTGGTAAAGCCGGCCATGCGGTTGATGGAGGTTCGCGCAATCAGCGATTCGGGCGAGACTAGCTCGCGCGTAGGCACCAGTAGGATGTTCGAGCCGAGATCGGAATGCTCGAGCGCGCCGATGAGCGGCTCGGCAAGCGCGCGGAATGCGGCGGCACTCATATCCGCCACGTCCGGGTAGCCGAGGGCCACGATACGGTCGAGTTGCTTTTGCGCCTCTACTGATGCGATAGACATGGCTACCAGTGTAGAACACTGCCGTCTCTTCGCTAGTCACTTTGCCAGTTATGGAGAGGATATCGAGCTGCGCGGCGCGGGGTACGCCATGGGGTGCGCCGCCGAGCCACCATATGGGAAGACGGCCACTGTTGTTCTGCATGTTTCGTACAATTACCGTGTGTTTGCGGCCATTGCAAGACGGTCGCTTGAACGTATCAGCCCATCGAAACCCGAAGGTCATAGAGGTCATCATGCCCGAAAAGATAAAGGTCGGCATTCTCGGCGCCACCGGTATGGTCGGCCAGCGTTTCATCACGCTGCTGGAAAACCACCCGTGGTTCGAAGTGGTCACGCTTGCCGCTTCCGCACACAGCGCCGGCAAGACGTATGAGGAGGCCGTCGGCAGCCGTTGGAAGATGGAAACGCCGATGCCCGAATACGCCAAGCACATGGTGGTTGCGGACGGCGACGACGCCGAGTCCGTGGCCGCGAACGTGGACTTCATGTTCTCCGCGGTGAACATGCCTAAGGACGAGATTCGCGCCATCGAAGAGCGTTATGCCAAGACCGAGACCCCGGTGGTATCCAACAACAGCGCCCACCGCTGGACCCCGGACGTGCCGATGGTGGTGCCGGAGATCAACCCCGAACACTTCGCGGTGATCGAGCACCAGCGCAAGCGCCTTGGCACCACACGCGGTTTCATCGCCGTCAAGCCGAACTGCTCGATTCAGGCCTACACTCCGGCGCTGGCCGCGTGGAAGGAATTCGAGCCACGCGAGGTGGTCGTCAGCACCTATCAGGCGATTTCCGGCGCGGGCAAGACCTTCCAGGATTGGCCTGAGATGGTGGGCAACATCATCCCGTTCATTTCCGGCGAGGAAGCAAAGAGCGAGAAGGAACCGCTCAAGGTGTTCGGCCATGTGGACGCCGACAAGGGCAAGATTGTGCCGTTCGACGGCGACCTCAAGATCACGTCCCAGTGTATCCGCGTGCCCGTGCTCAACGGCCACTACCGCCACCGTGTTCCTGAACTTCGGCAAGAAGGCCACCAAGGAAGAGCTCATTGATCGTCTGGTGAACTACACCTCCAAGGCGTCCGAGCTCGGCCTGCCGCACGCGCCGAAGCACTTCATCCAGTACCTCACCGAGGATGACCGCCCGCAGGTCAAGCTCGACGTGGACTACGAGGGTGGCATGGGCGTTTCCATCGGCCGTCTGCGTGAGGATTCCATCTTCGATTGGAAGT
>ENA-OUNH01000257-OUNH01000257.1-human-gut-metagenome-genome-assembly--contig:-NODE-257-length-18616-cov-3.498675_pt1 | contig 18616 bp, 20 predicted proteins | sample MGYA00242806_ERZ504814 | MGnify/ENA primary metagenome ERZ504814 (study PRJEB26092, sample SAMD00036389) | human gut metagenome | host: Homo sapiens | study: EMG produced TPA metagenomics assembly of...
CCCATTGGTAAAGGCCAGCGAGGCATGATCGTATCTCCACCTAAAGGCAGGTAAGACAACCCTTCTTTAAAGATGTGGCCAAATCCATTCTCAAGAACAACCGAGACACTCATCTGATCATCCTTCTGATCGATGAGCGCCCAGAGGAGGTTACAGACATCAAAGAAGCGATCCAGGGACCGAATGTGGAAGTGATCTATTCTACATTTGATGAACTTCCGGAGCATCATAAAAGAGTTTCCGAGATGGTCGTGGAGCGTGCTCGCCGTCTGGTAGAACATAAGCAGGATGTTATCATCCTTCTGGATTCCATCACCAGATTAGCCAGAGCGTATAACCTGATCATTCCTCCAAGCGGAAGAACTTTATCAGGCGGTCTTGATCCGGCAGCACTTCATATGCCAAAGAGATTTTTTGGCGCAGCCCGTAATATGCGTGAGGGCGGAAGCCTGACCATTCTGGCAACTGCTCTTGTAGACACAGGAAGCAAGATGGATGATGTGATCTACGAGGAGTTCAAGGAACCGGCAACATGGAGCTTGTCCTTGACCGTAAACTCCAGGAAAAACGGGTATTCCCGGCTATCGACATCCAGAAATCCGGTACAAGAAGAGAGGATCTCCTTCTCAGCAAAGAAGAACAGGAAGCTGTCTATATTATGAGGAAAGCCCTCAACGGAATGAAGTCCGATGAGGCAGTAGAGCAGATCCTGAACACCTTTGCCAGAACAAGGACAAATGCAGAATTGGTGCAGACAGTAAGAAAACAGAAATTTTTATAAAGTCCTTGCATTTTGCTAAAAGCTGTGTTATACTTAGCAAGCTGTTTAAAATGGAATTCGTCAAATGTATACGAATAATATTAAATTATATAGAGAGGTGAAAATCATGAGAGAAGGAATCCATCCGAACTACTATCAGGCAACTGTAACCTGCAACTGCGGAAATACTTTCGTAACAGGTTCCACTAAAGAGGACATCCACGTAGAGATCTGTTCCAAATGTCATCCGTTCTACACAGGACAGCAGAAGGCTTCACAGGCTCGTGGACGTATTGATAAGTTCAATAAGAAATACGGCCTGAATAAGTAATTATTACGAATACAGGAAATGAGAAGGTTGAGGTTGGGAAATCTCAGCCTTTCTTTAACTGAAAATATTTTTCATTTTCAGGCTGCACAGGAGAGAATGAATGAAATCATCGAATATTGGTGGCCAGGCAGTCATGGAAGGCATCATGATGCGCCACAAGGATAAATATTCTATTGCAGTGCGCCGTCCGGATCAGGAGATCGAGCTGAAAGTAGAGGACTATAAATGTATCTTCGGAAATCATGGGGTTCTGAAGAAACCCATCATCCGTGGTGTGGTAAGTTTTGTGGATTCTCTTGTGGTTGGAACGAAATGCTTGATGTATTCTGCAGAGATCGCAGGAGATGAGGAAGATGAAGAAGCTGCCAGAAAGAATGAGCAGCTTACTGAAGAGGAGCGTTCCGCGAAGAAAGCGAAAGAAGACAGGCAGTTTAAATGGCTGCTTTATGTGACTGTAGCTGTTTCCATGGTTGTGTCTGTGGCAGCTTTTATGTTTCTGCCTTACATACTTGCCAGTCTGATCCGCAAGGTAGGCGCGTCGGAGTTTCTGGTCACAGTTGTGGAGGCTTTTGTGAAGCTGGTACTGTTTATGGGATATATGTTTCTGATCTCCAGAATGAAGGATATCCAGAGGACATTTATGTACCATGGTGCGGAGCACAAGTGTATTAACTGTGTGGAACACGGACTTCCTCTGACTGTGGAGAATGTGTTGAAGAGTTCCAGACTTCATAAACGCTGTGGGACAAGCTTTTTGTTCCTGGTTATGCTGGTAAGCATTGTACTGCATTTCGTGTTTGTACTGGTGCCGGTTTACTGGGTAAGACTGTTCGGAAGACTTCTTATGGTACCGGTAGTTGCGGGAATCTCTTTTGAGATCATCCAGTGGGCAGGAAGAACAGACAGCAGGTTTGCAGATATCATGAGCAAGCCGGGCCTTGCCATGCAGAAATTTACAACCAAAGAGCCGACAGCAGATATGGCAGAAGTAGCCATTAAAGCTGTAGAGGCGGTTTTTGACTGGAGAGCTTATCTGAAAGAGGAATTCGACCTGGATATCCCCTATGAGACAGAGGAGACAGAAAATGCAGAATCTTGAGTCCCTTCTGAAAAAAGGAACGAACATACTAAAAGAAAATGGACTGGAAGAAGCCGGGCTGGATGCCTGGCTCCTTCTGGAATTTAAGACCGGAATAAATCGGGCATATTATTTTGCACATGGAGATGAACCGGTGTCTGATGAGACCGCAGCAGAGTATCTTAAGCTGATCGGCAGGCGTGCAGGTCATATTCCTGTACAGCAGCTGACTCATCAGGCTTTTTTATGGGATATGAATTTTATGTAAATCAGGATGTGCTGATTCCCAGACAGGATACGGAGACACTTGTAGAAGAAGCACTGAAATGTATGAACGGCATGAAAGAACCGGAGATCCTGGATATGTGCACAGGTTCCGGCTGCATTCTTATAAGCCTTCTGCTGGAAAGGGAAAATGCAAAAGGTGCCGGCGCAGATATCTCACCGGAAGCTCTTGCTGTGGCAAAAAAGAATGCAAAAGATCTGGGTGTGGAGAAACGGGCAGAATTTGTGGAAAGTGATACATTTTCAGCACCGTATTTTTGGAAAAAGGTGGAAAAGAGGGCGGAAAATATGATATTCTTATTTCAAATCCGCCTTATATAGCAACAGAAGAAATTGAGACACTGATGGAAGAGGTTCGCCTTCATGACCCGAGAGGGGCACTTGACGGCAGGGAAGACGGGCTTTATTTTTACAGAAATATTACTGCGGAAGCGGGAAAATATCTGCGTCCGGGTGGATGGCTTCTGTATGAGATCGGCTGCACCCAGGGTGCGGCAGTCAGTGGGATGATGAAGACAGCCGGTTTTGAACAGGTTCAGGTAATAAAAGACCTTCCGGGCCTTGACCGTGTAGTGATCGGGCAGAAGCCGCTGTAAGAATGAGATCGTGGCTGGACACAGAGTGGACAGCAGTGTGAGATTTACAAGTATCAGAAACAGGAGGAAATACATGTTTGATAAACTGGATGATCTGCTGGTGCGTTTTGAGGAGCTTCTCAATGAGCTTGGAGAGCCGGGAGTAACCGATGATCCGGCGCATTTTCAGAAGCTGATGAAAGAGCAGAGCGACCTGCAGCCAATCGTAGACGCATATAAAGAGTACAAGAAGAATAAAGAGACCATCGAAGACAGTCTTTCCATGCTGGAGAGCGAGAAGGATGAAGAGATGCGTGAAATGCTGAAAGAAGAGCTTTCTGACGCGAAGAAGAGAGTGGAGGAGCTGGAGCATGAGCTGAAGATACTTCTTCTTCCGAAAGATCCTAATGACAGTAAGAACGTTATCGTTGAGATCCGCGGAGGTGCAGGCGGTGATGAGGCAGCACTTTTTGCAGCTGAGATCTATCGTATGTATGTGAAATATGCAGAGTCCCGCCGCTGGAAAACAGAGATGCTCAGTCTCAATGAAAACGGGATCGGCGGCTTCAAGGAAGTTACTTTCATGATCAAAGGTGAGGGAGCATATTCCAGACTGAAGTATGAGAGTGGTGTACATCGTGTACAGCGTGTGCCTGAGACAGAGTCCGGTGGAAGAATCCATACTTCAACCTGTACAGTAGCAATTATGCCTGAGGCAGAGGAAATTGATTTCCATCTGGATCTCAATGAGTGTAAGTTCGATGTGTTCCGTGCATCCGGAAACGGCGGTCAGTGTGTCAACACAACAGACTCTGCTGTACGTCTTACTCATATTCCTACAGGAATCGTAATTTCCTGCCAGGATGAGAAGTCCCAGCTTAAGAACAAGGATAAGGCGCTTCGAGTACTTCGTTCCCGTCTGTATGAGATGGAACTTGCAAAACAGCACGATGCAGAGGCAGAGGCCAGAAGAAGCCAGATCGGTACAGGTGACCGTTCTGAGAAAATCCGTACTTACAACTTCCCGCAGGGGCGTGTGACAGATCACAGGATCAAGTTAACCCTTCATCGTCTGGAAAATATCTTAAACGGTGATCTGGATGAGATTATTGACAGCCTGATCGCAGCGGACCAGGCAGTGAAGCTGACTAAGCTTAATGAACAGGAGTAATTTAGTGGTCACGGGGTGAACAGTAACGGTTACAGATAAAGAATTGCATAAACTATAATAATCAGGAGGAAACGTAATATGAAGAAGACAGCATTGGTAATCATGGCGGCGGGAATCGGAAGCCGTTTTGGAAAAGGTATCAAGCAGCTTGCACCGGTAGGACCGAAGGGTGAGATCATTATGGATTATTCCATCCATGATGCACTGGAAGCAGGATTCAATAAAGTGGTATTTATCATCCGTAAAGATATTGAGGATGAGTTCCGCAGAGTCATCGGCGACCGTATCGAGAAGATCACAGAAGTTGCTTACGCATTCCAGGAGATCAATGATCTTCCGGGAGATTTCAGGAAACCGGCAGATCGTACCAAACCATGGGGAACAGGACACGCTGTACTGGCAGCGAAGAAAGTTCTTTCCGAGCCATTTGCTGTAATCAATGCAGATGACTACTATGGAAAAGATGCATATGTTAAAGTACATGATTATCTTGTACAGGATCATCCGCAGGATGGCCCGATGCATATCTGCATGGCAGGTTTCCGACTTGGAAATACATTAAGCGACAACGGAAGCGTTACAAGAGGTGTGTGCCATATCGAAGACGGCAAGCTTGTTGGCGTAACAGAGACACACAACATCTTCAAGACAGCTGATGGTGCCGAGACAAGAAATGATGACGGTACAGCAGAGACACTGGATACCAGGAGCCTTGTTCCATGAACATGTGGGGACTGACACCGGAATTCATGGAGATCCTTGAGAAAGGCTTCGTAGAATTCCTTGGTGGAATCAAAGAGGGCGACATCAAGAAAGAGTATCTTCTTCCGGAACTGATCGACCAGCTGATTCACTCCGGTGAGGCAGCAGTAGATGTACTTGAGACAAAAGATGAGTGGTTCGGCGTGACATATCAGGAAGATAAAGCATCTGTACAGGCAGCATTTAAAAAGCTGACAGATGAGGGTGTTTATCCGGAAGGACTGTATCACTAATAAAGGAGAACATTATGGGCAAATATTTTGGAACAGATGGTTTTCGTGGTGAAGCAAATGTAAAACTTACAGCAGATCACGCATTTCGCGTAGGCCGTTACCTTGGATGGTACTATGGCAGAGATCATAAGGCTAAGATCGTGATCGGCAAAGATACAAGAAGAAGCAGTTATATGTTTGAGTATGCACTGGCAGCAGGACTGACTGCCTCTGGTGCAGATGCGTATCTGCTTCATGTAACTACTACACCAAGTGTATCTTATGTAGTACGTACAGAGGATTTTGACTGCGGTATTATGATCTCCGCGAGCCATAATCCGTTTAATGATAACGGAATCAAGGTTCTCAATGAGAACGGTCAGAAGATCTCAGCAGAGATCGAGGAACGCATTGAGGCATATCTTGACGGAGAGATTGAGGAGCTTCCGATGGCAACAGGCGAGGATATTGGCCGTACCGTTGATTTTGCATCCGGAAGAAACCGTTATATCGGACATCTGATTTCTATCCCATGCCATGATTTCAAGAACATCAAGGTTGGTCTGGACTGCTCCAACGGAAGCTCTTCAGCTATTGCCAAGAGTGTTTTTGATGCACTTCGTGCAAAAACTTATGTGATCAACAATGAGCCGGACGGAACAAATATCAACCGCGGATGCGGTTCCACACATATTGAAGTTCTGAGACAGTATGTGATCGATAAAGGACTGGATATTGGTTTTGCATACGATGGTGATGCAGACAGATGTATCGCAGTAGACCACCGTGGAAATATCATCGACGGCGACAAGATCATGTATGTATGCGGCAAATATCTCAGAGAAAAAGGCCAGCTTAACGGCAACACAGTTGTCACAACCGTTATGTCGAATCTTGGACTCTATAAATCCCTGGAGCGTGAGGGAATTGATTACGAGCAGACTGCAGTTGGTGACAAATATGTTGCTGAGAACATGATGGAAAATAATTACAGTATCGGTGGCGAGCAGTCAGGACATATTATTTTCAGCCGTTATTCTGCTACAGGTGACGGAATCCTCACTTCTCTTATGCTCATGGAAGCATGTGTAGATAAGAAAGCTACACTCTGTGACCTTGCGAAGGAAATGAAGGTTTATCCGCAGCTTCTCCGTAATGTGCGTGTGTCTGACAAAAAGACAGCACTGGACAATGAGAAGGTGAAAGCTGCCATCGAGGCAGCAGCAGAAGCACTTGGAGATGACGGACGTATCCTGGTACGTGAGAGCGGTACAGAGCCGCTGATCCGTGTAATGGTAGAAGCAGGAACAGATGAACTCTGCCATAAATATGTAGACAGTGTTGTTGATGTAATGGAAGCCGAAGGGCTTGTTGTAGAATAAGGAACTTCATGAAAAATACAAAGACAGTATTGATTCTTGCAGCTGTGACAGGAACGTTACTCCTGGGCGGCTGCGGCAGTGAAAAAACAAGATATACGAGCAGGCAGGCAAGGATCTTTCTCAGGGAAGTTACAAGTATGCGCTGGAAGAGTACCAGACTTCCATCCGGAACGGAGTGAAACCGGCGCAGTCTTATCGTGGTGCAGGTATTGCAAGTCTCCGTCTTGGCAAGTATGATGATGCGATCTCAAGCTTTACAGAGGCACTGAACTGTGACAAAGTAAGCAAAAGCCTCCGGAAGGATATTTTGTCTTACCGTGCAACAGCAGAGCTGAAGTCCGGTAAGTATGAAGATGCAATGGCAGACTGCCAGACTCTGGGAGAAGATTTTGATATGGATGCAGGCATATATTTCCTCACCGGAAAAGTTGCTCTTGCCATGGATTCCTACGAGGAAGCCGCATCTGATTTCAAACAGGCTTACGGCGAGGATTCCACTTACGATATGGCTATTCAGATCTATGAGGCGTATCTTGACAAGGATATGGAGGCAGACGGAACCAGATATCTGGAAGCTGCACTTTCTTCCGAAGCGAAGGATGCCAAGGATCACTGCGACAGAGGCCGTGTCTACTACTATATGGAAGATTACAGTAATGCGAAAAAAGAACTTCTGGAAGCCTCTAAAAAGGATAATACAGAGGCATTACTTCTTCTGGGGATGGTGTATCTGGCACAGGACGATGTGGATAATGCAAAAGCCATGTATACACAGTATATTTCAGCGGCAGGTGATTCTGCAAAAGGTTATAACGGACTTGCACTGTGTGATATCAGGAACGGAGATTATGATTCTGCTCTTGATAATATTACCAAAGGTCTGCCGACAGCTACAACCGATGAGATGCAGAGCCTTCTCTTTAATGAGATCGTAGCCTATGAAAAGAAACTGGATTTTGCTACGGCACTGACCAAGGCGCAGGAATATGTTGAGATGTTTCCGGAAGACTCCGCTGCCAAAAAAGAGCTGGCTTTCCTGAAAACCAGAACATCTTCGGAGGGCTGATATGGAATATTTTGACGAGATACAGGACCGGGTGATCCTGATCGGCGTGCAGGCCAGTTTGGCGATGATATGGAGGAATCCCTGGATGAGCTTGGAGAGCTTGCAGCTACAGCCGGAGCAGCAGTGGCAGGCAGGATCATCCAGAACCGTGAGGCCGTCCATCCGGGAACTTATATCGGCAAAGGTAAGATCGAGGAGGTAAAAAGGTCTTCTCTATGCGTTAAATGCCAATGGTGTGATCTGTGATGATGAGCTTTCTCCTGCCCAGATGAACAATCTGGAACGTGAGCTGGAATGCAAGGTTATGGACAGAACCTTGCTGATCCTTGATATTTTTGCAAAGCGGGCAGTGACAAGTGAAGGTAAGATCCAGGTCGAACTGGCGCAGCTTCGTTACCGTTCAGCAAGGCTGGTAGGACTTCGATCCTCTCTTTCCCGTCTTGGCGGCGGAATCGGAACAAGAGGTCCTGGTGAGAAGAAGCTGGAGACAGACCGACGTCTGATCCGAAACAGGATCTCAGCATTGAAGCAGGAGCTTTCCCAGGTAGAGAAGCACAGAGAGCTGATCCGTTCCAGAAGAGCGGTGGGCAATCTTAAGACAGCAGCCATTGTGGGATATACAAATGCAGGTAAATCCACACTTCTGAATACGCTGACAGGAGCTTCCGTGCTTTCTGAAGACAAGCTATTTGCAACACTTGATCCTACGACCCGTCTTCTGACGCTGGATGACGGACAGCAGCTGCTTCTTACAGATACTGTAGGATTTATCCGAAAACTTCCCCACAATCTGGTTGAGGCTTTTAAGAGTACTCTGGAGGAGGCAAAGTACGCGGATTATATCATCCATGTGGTGGATGCGTCCAATCCCCAGGCAGAAATGCAGATGCACATTGTGTATGAGACCCTGAAAGAATTAGGTGCCCTTGGCAAAAAAACGATCACGCTTTTTAACAAGCAGGACAAAGCTGCGGGGGAGAGTCTCCGGGATCTTCGTGCAGATCATACCTTGAAGATATCTGCAAGAACAGGAGAGGGACTCGGTGAATTTAAGGAACTCCTTTCCAGAATCCTGGCAGAGGGACAGATCTATATGGAACGGCTCTTTCCGTATTCAGAAGCTGGTCAGATCCAGCTGATCCGTGAGTATGGGCAGCTTCTTTCCGAGGAGTATACAGAGGGTGGAATTGCTGTAAAAGCAAGGGTTCCCCGTGAAATCTATCCGAAAGTAACATAATGTTGAATGAGTAACTCAGTACCATATATAGTACCATGAACAAAATGGACACTACATATGGTACTTTTTGTGTTGACGCAAAGGTGTCGGTCTGATACAATGAGCCTACAGCGTTTTTGGAAAAACGTCACTGGATGAGGTCTGATCAGTGATCAAAAACACTTTATATATACATGTGTGAGGGAGGCATTTTTATGTTTCAGGTAGTAAAAAGAGACGGCGAACTGGACGGATTTAAAATGGGAAAGATCACCGCAGCCATTGACAAGGCATTCGATGCGAAGGGCAAGAATTACAGCCCGGATATGATCGATCTTCTGGGGCTTCGTGTTACTGCTGATTTTCAGAATAAGATCGAGAACAATCGAATTTCAGTAGAGGATATCCAGGACAGTGTGGAGAATGTACTGATCCAGGCAGGATATTCCGATGTTGCCAAGGCTTATATCCTGTATCGTAAACAGCGTGAGAAGATCCGCAATATGAAATCTACCATCCTTGATTATAAAGAGATCGTAAACAGCTATGTGAAGGTTGAAGACTGGCGTGTAAAAGAGAATTCAACTGTCACCTATTCCGTAGGAGGACTGATTTTAAGCAACTCTGGTGCAGTAACTGCCAATTACTGGCTGTCTGAGATTTATGACAATGAGATTGCAGAAGCGCACAGGAATGCAGATATCCACATCCATGACCTTTCCATGCTTACAGGCTACTGTGCAGGCTGGTCACTGAAACAGCTGATCCGTGAGGGACTTGGCGGGATCGAAGGCAAGATCACTTCCGCACCTGCGAAGCATTTAAGCGTGCTCTGCAACCAGATGGTGAATTTCCTGGGGATCATGCAGAATGAGTGGGCTGGTGCACAGGCATTTTCATCCTTTGATACGTATCTGGCTCCTTTTGTAAAGGCAGACAATCTTTCCTATCCGGAGGTTAAGAAATGTATCGAGGCTTTTGTTTACGGAGTAAATACACCGAGCCGATGGGGAACACAGGCACCGTTCTCCAATATTACACTGGACTGGACAGTTCCGGATGACCTTGCAGAGCTTCCTGCTATCGTAGGCGGCAAGGATATGGATTTCAAGTATAAAGACTGTAAGAAAGAGATGGATATGGTCAACAAGGCATTTATCGAGACCATGATCGAGGGCGATGCCAACGGCCGCGGATTCCAGTATCCGATCCCGACTTATTCCATCACCAAAGAGTTTGACTGGTCTGACACTGAGAACAACAGACTTCTTTTTGAAATGACATCCAAGTACGGTACACCGTATTTTTCCAACTATATCAACAGCGATATGAAACCAAGCGACATCCGCAGTATGTGCTGCCGTCTCCGCCTGGATCTCCGTGAGCTTCGCAAAAAGAGCGGTGGTTTCTTCGGTTCCGGTGAGAGTACAGGTTCTGTAGGCGTTGTTACCATCAACATGCCGCGTATCGCATATCTGTCAAAAAGTCCTCAGGAGTTTTACCGCCGTTTGGACCGAATGATGGATATTTCCGCAAGATCTCTTCACATTAAGAGAGATGTGATCAGCAAGCTTCTTGATGAGGGATTGTATCCGTATACCAGGAGATATCTTGGAAGCTTTGATAATCATTTTTCTACCATTGGTCTTGTGGGAATGAATGAAGCCGGTCTGAACGCATGCTGGCTTAAGAAGGATATGACAGATCCTGCAACCCAGAAGTTTACAAAAGAAGTTCTGGAGCATATGAGAAATCGTCTTTCTGACTACCAGGAGCAGTATCCGGGAGAACTTTTCAACCTGGAGGCAACACCTGCTGAGTCCACAGCTTACCGTCTTGCAAAACACGACAGAAAGCGTTATCCGGATATCCTGACAGCCGGAAAAGAAGGTGACACACCATACTATACAAACAGCTCTCACCTGCCGGTTGATTATACTGCGGATATTTTTGATGCACTGGATATCCAGGATGATCTGCAGACATTGTATACATCAGGAACTGTTTTCCACGCATTCCTTGGCGAGAAGCTTCCGGACTGGAAAGCAGCAGCTTCTCTTGTACGTAAGATCGCAGAGAACTATCGTCTGCCGTATTACACCATTTCTCCGACATATTCTGTATGTCAGGAGCATGGTTACATCAGCGGAGAGCACTTTACCTGTCCGAAATGCGGCAAGAAGGCTGAGGTCTACAGCCGTATCACGGGATATTACCGTCCTGTACAGAACTGGAATGACGGTAAGACTCAGGAGTATAAGAACCGTACGCTCTATGATATCACACATTCACAGCTGAAAAAGGTTCATACCAGTGTGATGACCATGAAAGGTGACGAGGTTGAGATCCAGCCGGTTGCATCTCATAAGTATCTGTTTACAACAAGCACCTGCCCGAACTGCCGCATGGCAAAAAAGATGCTGGAAGGTGAAGAGCTGGAGATCATTGATGCAGAACAGAACCCGGAGCTTGTCAAACAGTATGGGATCCGCCAGGCCCCGACTCTGGTGATCACTGACGGGGCACAGGTTAAAAAGTATGTGAATGCTTCTAATATTCAGAAGTACGTGGATGAAGAACTTGACTGAGTTCTTCATAGGCAACTGCAATTGGGTGCGTTCATTGACGTGAGGTCTTGGATTAGCGTAGAATTGTTTGTTTCAAATGAAACGGTAAGTTTTCTGATTGTATTGCATACATGCAATGTAGTGGATTGTTAAGATTCGCATGGCAAAGACTGGGCACATGTCGAGGGATGTGTGTCCGGTTTTTTGTATGTTTTTGAAAGCATATGGTTAAAGGTTTTCTTTGATTTGTGATTGACATTTTGTGGTGGCATGGTATACTGATACTTGGATTTAATGATTGAAAGTGTTACGCTTTAACGTGCAGATGCAAAAGCAGTGTGTGGAAGGGTGCACAGAAATAAGGCTGCGTAGCAGAACGTATTTCGTTCGGTGATGTAAACTAAGAGTTGTACGGAAAGAAAAATTCTGTTACAGTCAAGGAAGATTTCACTTTAGAAGGAAATCAGTTGTTGACATTTATACAGAGTCAGAAAAGCAAAAAAGCGAATCACAGCGGCGTGTCCAGAGGAGAGAAGCCTCCCTTCTTGGAAGAGAATCAGCCGTTGTCAAACCCCTCCTTGGGAAAGAAAAACTATATAGAAATGAGGAATAGATTATGGTAAAACAGAACATCGTTTTTGTAGAAAACACCCCTGGAAGTCTTCAGAAAGTAACTAAGATCCTTGCGGAGAATCAGATCGACATCTACGGCTTTGGCTGCTTTGACGCTCCGGAATTCGCAAACTTCCGTATGGTATGTGATGCACCGGAAAAAGCAGACAAGATCATGGCTGAGAATGGCTACATGACACGTATCACACAGGCGATCCTTGTAGACCTTCAGGACGAGATCGGCGGTCTGGACAAGCTCTTAAGCGTTATGGGCGACAGCAATGTAAACCTTCATTACATTTACACTTTTTTCCACAGAGGTCTGAAAGTCCCGGTAGCGATCATGCATTGTGAAGATCTTCTGGTTGCAGAGAGCGTACTCCGCAACAACGGCTTCAAAGTTCTCAATCGCCTTGTGAATCCGGACGGAGCAGAAGAAGAGAAATAAAAAGGAAATTCAGGAATGAAGTATCGCATTTTGCTGTGAAGTATTGAAGTTTTGATATGGCAATGCTACAATAAAAGAGCGTGTCAGGAAGCAGAAAAAAGTTTCCAGGCACGCTCTTATTTACGTGTATAACCAGGTTTATGACTACATAGAATTCTGGGTCGGGCCGTAAACGCAGATGATCTCATCTGCCTGGCGGACGTACATACAATGGAGGAAATTGATGAAAAGAGAAAGTTTCAGAAAAGGTATGAAGGATGGCATTCCCATTGCATTGGGATATTTTGCAGTATCGTTCACCTTTGGCATGATGGCTGTTGCAGGAGGCTTAAGTATCTGGCAGGCAGTTCTGATCTCACTGACTAATCTGACATCAGCTGGTCAGTTCGCAGGATTGGATATTATTTTAGCAGGGGGTCCATGTGGGAGATGGCGATGACCCAGCTGGTGATCAATCTCAGGTATTGTCTGATGTCTTTTTCCCTGTCACAGAAATTCAGGCGTGAGGAGTCAGGTATCCTGAAGTACATCGCTGCATTCGGAATCACAGATGAGATCTTTGGGATCAGCGCAGCCCAGGAGGGAAAAGTCAGCGTATTTTATAATTACGGAGCTATGTGTGTAGCGATCCCGGGCTGGACTTTAGGAACGCTGGTTGGTGGTATCTCAGGAAACCTTCTTCCGGATTTTATGCTCAGTGCACTGAGCGTGGCTATTTACGGAATGTTCCTGGCGATCATCATCCCACCGTCCAGGAAGAGCAAGCCTGTTCTTGGGGTTGTTGTGGCTTCCATGGCAGTCAGCACCATTTTTGCGGTGACTCCTGTGCTGAAGCAGGTATCTTCCGGATTTATGATCATTATCACAACGCTGCTGGTTGCAGGTCTGGCAGCTTATTTCTGTCCGGTGGAAGAGAAGGAGGACACAGCTCATGAGTCATAATGTATATCTTTATATCCTTGTAATGGCAGCGGTGACATATCTCATACGTATGCTGCCTCTTGCCCTTGCAAAAAACGAGATTAAAAGCCCTTTTATCAATTCTTTTTTATATTATGTGCCATACGCCTGTCTGGCAGCAATGACCTTTCCGGCCATCCTCAAAGCCACAGACAGCATCATCTCCGGCGCAGCAGGCTTCTTCGTAGCCCTGATCGCAGCATATAAGGAAAAAAGTCTTATCACAGTGGCACTGCTGGCGTGCGCGGCAGTGTTTATTGTGGAACGGGTGCTGGTATTTATCTGAGAGAACGAAATTTTAACAAAGAATATTTAAAAATATCTGGATCGGCAATAAGTAATTGTCTCTAAAGTATGGGAGAAAGCATTTGAAGGCTTTCTCCCTTTGTCATTTATTCACCAAGAAAACCAAGATCAATTTCTCCATCGAACACTGTAGTTGCAGGTCCGGTCATGTATACAAGATTCTCGTCTCTTTCCCAGGAGATGTTTAAGTCTCCGCCAAGGAGCTGTACGGTTACCGGTTTGCTGCCGTCAACTTTGTCGTTGAGGATGGAAGCTACCGTAACTGCGCAGGCACCTGTACCGCAGGCCAGTGTCTCACCGGAGCCACGCTCCCAGACACGCATCTTCACAGTATTGCGGTCGATCAGCTGGACAAACTCCGTGTTGACCCTGTCAGGGAAGCATACGTGATTCTCAAAAGAAGGGCCGATTTTTTCCAGATCAAGGCTGTCTACATCATCTACATAAATGATCGCATGAGGATTACCCATGGAAACAGCAGTCATGCGGTATTCTTTTCCATCGACAGTGATAGGCGCATTGATGACTTGTTCAGTCTCAGCAACGACAGGGATCTCTTTTGCAGTGAGGATCGGGGAGCCCATGTTGACTTTTACCATGGAGGCTTTGCCGTCGCGGATGGTAAGATCTACATATTTAATTCCGCTCTTTGTGGCAATACTTAAAGATGTCTTGTTTACAATGCCGTGGTCATAGACATATTTTGCAACGCAGCGGATACCGTTTCCGCACATGGCACCCTGGGAACCATCCAGGTTGTACATATCCATCTCACAGTCTGCGATCTCAGACGGACGGATCAGGATCAGACCATCGGAGCCAATACCGAAGTGACGGTCGCTGACGAATTTTGCTACAGATGACGGATCCTTGACCGTCTCCTCAAAACAGTTTACATATACATAATCATTTCCAATACCATGCATTTTCGTGAATTTCATAATAATAACCTCCTTATTCCTGAATATTATACTTGTTTTTTCCGCAGGAGCACAAGCCCTTACTGTAAAACATTCCGGGAATATTGGCCAGCTGCGGAGTGAACAGTGTTTCAATTTCTTCCTCTGGTATTATAGTATACTGGATAATTGTTATCGAAAAGTGAATTTTACCATGGATTGGAAAGAAAAAATCCCGGATATAGGTTTTCAGTGCTTGCATTTTATTGAAAACATGGTATCATAAAACAAAGCAATATGCATAACATTGCATAATTATGCTGTGCATCGCGAAATGTGCTGCTTTGGATCTGTAAGAAAGCAGCCCATTTCGCGATGTACACAGAATTCAGGAGGAGAAAAAAATGAAGAGAAAATTTATGGCACTTGCACTTGCAGCAGCTATGACAGTATCTATGACATCCGTTGTTTTTGCAGCAGATGAGATCAAAAGTGCAGATGATCTGGAAGGTAAGAAGATCGGTGTTCAGCTTGGAACAACAGGTGATACACTTGCAACAGACATCAAGGATGCAACAGTAGAGAGATACAATAAAGGAAACGATGCAGTTCTCGCTCTGAAACAGGGTAAAGTTGACTGCGTAGTGATCGACAGCGAGCCGGCTAAGAAATTTGTTGAGAAAAACGACGACCTTGATATCATTGAGGATATTTTTGAAAAAGAGGAGTATGCAATCTGTCTTTCCAAAGACAATGCAGATCTGACGAAAGAGTTCAATGAAGCACTGAAGGAGCTGAAGGATGAGGGAACACTGGATTCCATCAGAGATAACTACATCGGTGATGATGCTGGTAAGACACCATATGAGTCTCCGAAGGATGCAGATCATTCCAAGGGAACTCTTACAATGGCAACTAACGCAACATTCCAGCCATACGAATACTATGACGGAGATAATATCGTAGGTATTGATGCTGATATCGCTCAGGCTGTCTGCGATAAACTTGGATATGAGCTGAAGATCGAGGATATGGAGTTTGACGCCATTGTAAATGCAGTTAAATCCGGAAAAGCAGATTTTGGTGCTGCAGGAATGACTGTAACAGAAGACCGTAAGAAGAGCGTTGATTTCACAGATCCATACACAACAGCAGAACAGGTTATCATTGTACAGAAATAATTCAACCAAATAAACTGTGAAACAGATTATCTGGTTATGAGCAAGTAGCGAATGCGGATGATTTTATCCGCTTGACAGAAAATTATAAGAACTGAATTCAGGTTCCGGATATCCGGGGGCATTTCCGGAGTCTGGAACCTGTAGTTTTGGAAAGGATGGAAATTTTGAGTCTTATTGAACAGTTTCAGTTTAACTTTCTGGACGACAATCGTTGGCAGTTCATTGTATCCGGTCTGAAAAACACCATCATAATCACATTCTTTGCGGTTCTGCTTGGTATTTTCCTTGGATTTGTGATCGCCATTGTCCGTTCCACACATGATAAAACAGGTAAGCTTAAGATCCTCAATGCAATCTGCAGAGTTTACCTGACAGTGATCCGCGGTACACCAACCATGGTACAGCTGCTGATCGTTTATTATGTTATCTTTGCAACTGTAGATCCAGGTAAGATCGTAGTTGCTATTATTGCATTCGGTATGAACTCCGCTGCATACGTAGCTGAGATCGTCCGTTCCGGTATCATGTCCATTGACCAGGGACAGTTTGAGGCAGGCCGAAGCCTGGGTCTTAATTACACACAGACTATGACGAAGATTATTCTTCCGCAGGCAGTCAAAAATATTCTTCCTGCACTTGGAAATGAGCTGATCGTTCTCTTAAAAGAGACATCTATCAGTGGTTACATCGGTCTTACAGATCTGACCCGTGGCGGTGATATTATCCGAAGCCAGACATACAGCGCACTTTTTCCATTGCTGGCAGTAGCAGCGATCTATCTTGTGATCGTTTGCTTCCTTACCTACCTTGTAGGAAAACTTGAGAGGAGACTGAGAACCAATGAGCGTAAGTAATGAAGTACTTCTTGATGTGCAGGGACTTGAAAAGGCCTATGGCGGCAATCAGGTTCTCAACGGAATTACCACACAGATCCGCAGGGGTGAAGTAGTAGCCATTATCGGCCCATCCGGCTGCGGTAAATCCACATTCCTCCGTTCCCTGAATCTCCTTGAGGAGCCTACAGGGGGAAAAATTCTCTTCGAAGGAACAGACATCACAGATCCGAAGGTGGATATCAACCGCCACCGTCAGAAGATCGGAATGGTGTTCCAGCAGTTTAACCTGTTCCCTCACAAGACAGTAAAAGAAAATATCATGCTTGCACCGGTAACATTGAAGCTGATGAGCAAAGAAGAGGCAGAAAAAACAGCTCTGGAGCTCCTGAAGCGTGTCGGTCTTCCGGATAAGGCAGATTCATATCCGGATATGCTTTCCGGCGGTCAGAAGCAGCGTATTGCCATTGCAAGATCCCTGGCTATGAATCCGGATGTGATGCTTTTTGATGAGCCAACATCTGCCCTTGACCCGGAAATGGTCGGTGAGGTTCTGGAACTGATGCAGGAGCTTGCAAAATCCGGCATGACAATGGTTGTGGTAACACATGAGATGGGATTTGCCCGTGAGGTGGCAACAAGAGTTCTTTTTATCGACGAAGGAAAGATACAGGAAGAGAATTCTTCCGAAGGAATTTTTCGCAAATCCGAAGAACAAAACGACTTCGCGAGTTCCTTTCAAAGACATTATAAATATAAGAATATTAAAAACGGATGCTTTATCCTCCTGTGAAATGCTTCAGGAGATAAAACATCCGTTTTTTATATTTACAGAATAATGATGCCGTTATTTCACTGGCTGGTTCAGATCACTGTAGATCACATCCTCAAAGGGGAGAGTGATCCGTTCTCGTTTGGCGGAGGAAAGGTAGATGCCTTTTACCATTTCAAGGGTTTTTCTGCCTTCCAGTCCGTCGATGGCAACAGGAAGATCCTCACGGACAGAACGGTAGAAGTCACGGATCTGCAGGTGATGGCTGCTTCCCCAGTAATCAGGGCCCACATTTGTGGTCTCATAAGTGTTTCGGATCTCGGCATAGGTGCCGTCCAGCTCGTAATAGCCCATGTCCTGCTTAAGACCCAGGCGTCCTTTTTCTCCGATCAGTTCAATATTGATCGGGGAATCGGCTCCGTAAATGTTGCAGGCATAGAGATTGTAAAGACAGCCGTTTTTAAACATGATAGCAGCGTCTGCGGCATCCTCCACTTTTACAAAATGATGAACATAATTATGAACACTTCCGTCGATCCATTCCACATCGGAATCCAGCATATATCGAACACGATCAATGCTGTGGATCGCCTGGTCGATGAGAACACCGCCGCCCTCTTTGTCCCATGTTCCCTTCCAGTCACTTCCGCTGTAATAGTCGAGCGGACGGTTCCAGGTCAGATAGGAACGTGCGGTAAGGATTTTTCCGAAATCACCCCGCTGGATCATTTCGCGGAGCTTTTCTACACTTTTTGTGTAACGGGTCTGGAAGATAACGCCCAGCTTTACATGAGTTTCTTCGGCGGTACGGATCATTCTGTCTGCATCCTGAAGACAGGTGGCAATGGGCTTTTCGGTAAGGACGTTAATGCCGGCTTTCATGGCTTTGATGGCCATGACCGGGTGCAGGAAATGCGGCAGACAGAGATGTACCACATCAATATCCTTATCCAGGATCTCATCAAAGTCCGTAGTCCAGGAACAGTTAAATTCCTCTGCAAAGGCTTTGGCAAGAGCTGGATCTTTGTCAACGGCATATGCTAATTCTACTTCATCGCTGAGACGATGGAATGCATCCGCATAAGAGACGGAAATACGGCCGCAGCCTACAATAGCAGCTTTCAGTTTTTTCATGGCTTCCTCCTTATATCATCCGATAAAAAAATTCGTCGGATCCTGATTTGTAAAAGAATAGTGGAT
>ENA-OUNH01000259-OUNH01000259.1-human-gut-metagenome-genome-assembly--contig:-NODE-259-length-18532-cov-3.246292_pt1 | contig 18532 bp, 25 predicted proteins | sample MGYA00242806_ERZ504814 | MGnify/ENA primary metagenome ERZ504814 (study PRJEB26092, sample SAMD00036389) | human gut metagenome | host: Homo sapiens | study: EMG produced TPA metagenomics assembly of...
CCTATCCCCTGTGTGCCTTGTATCACCGCATTCCCTTGCGGTCCAGCTTTTCTGCGGCGGCCAGCGGTTGACCCGCCGTCACTGTCTGCCCCGGCTCCACCGCAGCAAAGCCGCTCTCGATCTCTACCGCCAAAATCACGCCATCCGCCCTCGCATACAACCCGCCGTGGGCGGTGGTTCCCGGACAGTGCGGGTCTGGGCGGGGGTGCTTTCGATAGAAAGGCAGCCGCCGATAAAATTCAGACTGATCCAGCCGAAGGTCTCACTGCGGCGCAAAGCCTCCGCCTGTGCCGCCTGCAGCAGCGGCTTTGTCAGGCGGGTCCCTTCATGAATAGCACAGTCGGCAAGCAGCTGACGCATCATGGGCTGCAGGTCGGCATCCATCGCGCCGAAGTCCACGCACCAGACAAACCCGCCCAGAAATTTCAGCAGCACCAAAAACAAAATCATGCCCGCCGCCAGCCCGGGGCGGGTCTGCAGCAGGGCCTCGGCGCGGCGGCCGGGCCCGCGGCGCGCTGTCACTGTGATGACCCAGCCGCCGTCCGCCGCGATTTTTCCAGCTTGCGGCGGTCTATGCCATCGGCGGCCGCACTGCAGCCGTCCTTCTGCCAGCGGACGCGGCGCAGGCGCACCCCCGCTGCAGACGCATGGTTGAGGAACCGGTGGATCTCTGGTCCCTGCACCGAAAAGCGGAAGGTATCCGCAGCCCAAAGCCTGAGTTTCACGGCTGCGTCACCTCCCACTTGCTGCGCAGCTCGACCCGCGCAAACCGCCCGGCCAGAATCAATCTTTTGCCTGCAAAGGATTCTATCCGCAGCTCCTCGCCATACAATGTTACCAGAGTGTCCCCCATATCAAGGCAGATGCGCTGCGGGGTGAAATCCAGCACCCTGCGGCAGCCGTCTGTCAGCAGGCTGCCGCCCCGCAGCTCCATCTCCGGTAGGCGGTAAAACCCTGCGGCGGCGGGGCCAGCATACGGCGCAGGTCGGGGCGCCCATGGTGCTTGCGGGGATGCGGCTTTTCGGTTTCATGGCTGTTCCCTCCCCGCGCAAAACTGTTACCCAAATATACGCAGTGAGGTGCGCAATATGAACAACTGCAAAAACCGACAGCGCGCGGCGGTGGCAGCAGCGGGGTGCTAGGCATACTGCTGCTGGCCGCACCGGAGGCTGCGGCGGAGGGCTTTGCCTCCGGCACAGCACTCTGCCTTGCGAGCGTGCTGCCCGCACTGTTCCCCTTTTTGTGGTGTGCGAGCTGCTGACGGCTGCCCCGCGCCTGCCGGCTGCTGCGCCCCCTGCAGCGGCTGCTGGGGCTGGAAGCACCCGAGGCCGCGCAGGCCGTTGCGCTGTCCTGGCTGGGCGGGTATGCGGTATCGGCACAGCTGGCCGGTCGGCTATACGGCGCGCAGCGCATCAGCCGCCGGGACGCCCGGAGGCTGCTTCTGCTGGGCTGCTGCTCCGGGCCGGGCTTTGTCATAGGCTGCGTGGGCGGGCTGCTGCTGGGACGCCTGCAGCTGGGGGTATTATTATACACCGCACAGCTTGCGGCAAACCTTGCGGCAACGGCCTGTCTGGATCTTTTTTTCTGCCTCTGGCCGTCCAAGCCGCGCTTTTTCCGCCGCCCGCCCGGCATCGCCCGCCCCGCCGCAGACATCCGGGTTGCCCTGCGCCATCTCCTCGGCCGTCAGTGCAAGCCTGTCTGTCTGCGGGTGCGTGGTGTTTTTCCGCATCGTGGGCGCGGTCATCCGATCGTTTTTACCGGTGCCGCCCCTGCTGCTCAGTGCTGCACTGGAGATCAGCGCCGGCTGCGCGGACGCTGCCGCGCGGGGCGGGCAGATAGCGCTCTACGGCTGCTGCGCTGTTTTGAGTCTGCTCGGCCTTTCGGTCTGGTCCCAGATACAGCTTTTTTCCGGGGATGCGTTCTGCCCGCGTGCCCTGCTGCTCAGCCGGGTACTGCACTTTTTCTTTTTGCAGGGGTTGATCCGGCTCTGCGTGCACTTTTTGCCGGGCAGTCTGGCTGTCTGCAGCAGCCTTTCGGCAAGGGTCGTGCCAATTTCCCGGCTGCCGCCCGATGCGGCGCTGCTGGGATTTGCCTTTCTGTGTGCAGTACTTTACAAGGTTCGACAAAACCTTTATAATAAATAACAGTATATTTTTGTTTTTAGGGGTGAGGCTAATGTTTAAAAAGAGTTACTACGGCGCGCACATTGCCCCTGCCTGTGCCTATTGCCTGCACGGCTCCCCCGCCGCTGACCCCAAAATGATCCTGTGTCGGCACAAGGGCGTTGTTTCCCCCTATTACTGCTGCCGCAAATTCAGCTATGATCCCCTGATGCGTGTACCCCGCCGTCAGGTGCTGCCCGAGTTGGACCCCAAGGACTTTACGCTGGACGATTGAGAAGGAGAAGCCATGGACCACCCCAAAACCGATTCCTTTAAAAAGGCCCGGCGCGAAAAGCGCTCGGTCACAATGGTATATATTCTGCTGCGGACCTCGGTCGTGCTGGTGATGCTGGCGCAGATTTTCAACCGCAACTTCGAGAATGTGTTTCTCTGCGTGCTGACGCTTCTGCTCTTTATGATGCCGAGCCTGATGGAGCGCAAGCTGGATATTGCCCTTCCAAACACGCTGGAGATCATCATCCTGCTGTTCATCTACGCCGCCGAGATCATGGGAGAGATCGGTGCGTACTATGTAAACTACCCCTATTGGGATACGGTCCTGCACACGCTGAACGGCTTTTTGTGCGCTGCCATCGGCTTTTCCCTGCTGGACATTCTGAACCGCCACAACGAAGTGCGGTTTCATCTTTCCCCCCTGTATCTGGCCATCGTAGCGTTCTGCTTCTCGATGACGGTGGGCGTTATCTGGGAATTTTTTGAGTGTACGATGGATCAGCTGTTCTTCCTTGATATGCAGAAGGACACGGTCGTCAGCACGATCGGCTCCGTCATGCTGGACCCCACCGGCGGCAACACCCCCGTTGTACTGAAGGACATCACCGATGTCATCATTGTTCAGGCCGACGGTACCCAGACCGCACTGGGTCTGGGCGGGTATCTCGACATTGGTCTGCTGGACACGATGGAGGATCTGTTCGTCAACTTTATCGGCGCGCTGACCTTCTCGATCATCGGCTATTTGTATGTATGCAGCCGCGGCAAGAACAAATTTGCGAAGCGCTTTATTCCGGTAGCGAACAACAGCACCCCGCCCACCGAGCCAAAACCGACTGAAACCGAATAAATAGTACGGCGGCCGTGCAGAGGAATCTGCACGGCCGCCGTATTGGTTTACAGACAACCAGGCCGCCCAGCCCGTCAAAGGCGCAAAAACAAAACGCCGCAGAACGGAATCTATCGCTCTGCGGCGTTTTCTTGGAGCTGGTGGCCGGACTTGAACCGGCGACCTGCTGATTACGAATCAGCTGCTCTACCAACTGAGCCACACCAGCACGCAAGACAACAATAATATTATACAGAATTTTCAAGATAAGTCAATACCCTGCCGCAAAAATTATTGCTGCCCTGCCCCCAAATATAAAAGTGCTTACTCGGCATCCTCGCAGAAGGCCTTGAAGGTCCGGTATGCCATGTAGACATCCGCCTTGGAGACGATCTCAAACGGGGAATGCATCGACAGGACCGGCACGCCGACATCAATGGTGTCGATGTCCTGATTGGCAACATACTTGGCCACCGTGCCGCCGCCGCCAAGATCCAGCTTGCCCATCTCGCCGATCTGCCAGACAACATTGTTGTTGTCCATCAGGCGGGTCAGGTAGCTGACCAGCTCGGCAGAGGCATCACTGGTGCCGGACTTGCCGCGGGAGCCGGTGTACTTATAGATTGCCACGCCGCTGCCCGCGTAGGTGCCGTTGTCAGGCTCAAACGCATCGGCAAAGGTCGGATCATAGGCGGCCGTCACATCGGCGGACAGGCACTTGGCAGCCTTGCAGGCGGTGATGTAGTCCGCGCCCTGTGCAGCGCAGAGCTGCTGCAGGAAGTGGAAGGTGTACATGCTGTTCAGGCCGGTGACACCATCGGAGCCGGTCTCCTCCTTATCGGTCAGCACGCAGACGGAGGTGTAGGCGGGTTTTGGATGCCGATCTCAGCCATCAAGGCCGGTAGGCATCCACGCGGTCATCGTGGCCGTAGGCGCCGATCATGGCGCGGTCCAGACCGATGTCGCGGGCCTTGTAGGCGGGCACGATCTCGATCTCGGCGCGGGTGAAGTCCCGCTCGGTGATGCCGTAAGTCTCGTTGAGCATACCCAGCACATTCAGCTTAACGCGCTGCTCAGCGTCCTTGTCCTCGATCGGCAGGGACGCGATGATGACATTCAGATCCTCTGCGGTGATGCCCTCAGCCAGTGTCTTGGCACTCTGCTTAGCCCCCAGATGCGGCAGCAGGTCGGAAATGCAGAAAACCGGATCCTCGTCCTTCTCGCCGATGCAGACCTCCACGCGGGTGCCGTCGGCGCGGTAGATAACGCCGTGCAGGGCCAGCGGGATGGTCGGCCACTGGTACTTGCGCACACCGCCATAATAGTGGGTGCGCAGGTAGCCGATGCCGGATTTTTCAAACACAGGCACGGGGCGCAAATCCAGACGCGGAGAGTCGATGTGCGCAATGTTCAGATGGAAGCCCTGCTCCAGGCTTCTGGTGCCGATGGTCGCAGCCAGCACGCATTTTTCACGGTTGATGGTGTAGACCTTGGTGCCGGGGGCATAGTTCGTGCCGGGCACAAATTTCTGGTAGCCGGCAGCCAGCAGCAGCTTTTCACTGTAAGCGGTGGCCTCGCGCTCGGTCTTGGCATTGTTCAGGAAGGTCTTGTACCCCTCGCAGAAGTCCTGCGCAGCGGCGATGGCATCGGGGGCGGCATCCGCTACAGTCTCGTTTTTATAGAGCAGTTTTTTAAGTTCCTCAGTGGTTTTCATCTTGAATTTCCTTTCTTACTTATATATCTCCGAGTAGCGTTGATAGCTCTCGGTGATTTTCTTTACATATTGCCGCATCTGCGGGTATGGATACCGGTCCAGCGTGATGCCGTCTGACGAATACTGCGCCTCGGCCAGCAGGGTGTCCACAGCGCCCACACCGTTATGATAGGCTGCTGCCGCTGTAGCCAGATGATTGTCATACCGCTTCAGGCAATAGCTGACAAAATAAGTACCGAACCGGATATTTGTTTCCGGGTCATAGAGGTCATCAAAAGTCAGGGCCTCTGTCGGGGCGATCTTGGTCTTGATCCAGTCAAAGGTGACCTCGGTAATCTGCATCAGCCCTCTGGCCCCGGCATCGGAATCGACCGCCGGGTCAAAGTTGCTCTCGGTGCGGATGAAGGCGTACAGGATCATCGGATCTATGCCGTATTTCCCGGCGTAATACTCAACATACGCCTCATAGCGCTGCGGGTATTCCCAGCGGTCTATCTTCTCCCGAAAGGCGGAAAACAGGACCGTACCCGCCAAGGCCAGCGCCAGCAGGACAGCCGTCACCGGCACCCATGCAGACCGTTTTTGTTTTTTGCTCTGTCTAGGCATGTTCCTCCTTCTCCAATCCATGCAAGATAGATTGCAGTTTCCGGCGCAGCTGCTCCGGTGTGCCGTCATTGACAAGCTCCGCTGTGGCTGCTGCGCGCAGCCGTTCGAGCGGCAGCTGCGCATCCAGACGGCGCCGGGCCATTTCCGGTGCGATGCCGTCCCGCGCGCAGATGCGAGCAACGCTGGTTTCATAAGGTGCCGTGACAAGAATCAGTACATCACAGCGCTGTTCAAACGGCGTGCCGACAATGACTGCACCGTCCACAAAGGCGAGCTTCGCCCCTGCCAGCTCGGCGTCCGCCAGCGCAGCATCAATACGGCGCAGGATTTCCGGCTGGGTGATGGCGGTCAATGCGGCCGTCCCCTCCGGCGTGGCAAACGCGCGGTCCGCCAGCAGGCGGCGGCGAACTTCGCCGTTTTCATCGGCTATATCCGTCCCGAACGCTGCTTGCAGCTGCGGGATACAGGCCGAACCGGGCAGCAGCACCTCCCGCGCGACCAGATCTGCATCAATACAAGGATACCCCTGCTCCCGCAAGAAATTTGTCGCACTGGATTTGCCGCAGCCGGACCGCCCCGTGATGCCTACCACCCTCATAGCGTGACCACCCGGAAAGCCGCCGCGCGGATCAGGCGGTTGTAGACGGCCATGGATACGCCGTCCTGCTCGGGGCAGCGGGCGTAGACGACCTGTGCGCCGTGTTTATCCAAATCGCGCAGCGCCGTGAACAGGTGGTGCGCCTGGGTCACACCGTCATGGTTTTTCCCGTACTCGATGAACGGCACCGGCAGCTGTGCGCCCTCCCCGTCAAAGCAGAGTGCCCATACGCCGGGGGCAGCGTGCTGCTCCACATAGGCCTTGTAGCGTGCGAAGTCACCGCGCAGGATCGTCACCTGCGCCTTGGGGGCATAGTGCTTGTACTTCATGCCCGGAGAGCGCGCGACCTCGCCCTCCTTGAGCTTTTCAAGGATGGCCGGGCTGACGAGGACCTCCTCGCCGAGGACAGCCTCCATCTGCTCCTTGGTGACATAGCCGGGGCGCAGCAGCATCGGATGCTCCCCTGTCACGGCCACAACGGTGGACTCCACGCCGACAGTGCATTCGCCGCCGTCCAGTATCAGCGGCAGGCGGCCGTCCATGTCGGCCAGTGTGTCGGGGGCGTTCGTGGGGCTGGGCTTGCCGGAAAGGTTGGCCGACGGGGCTGCAAAGGCCACGCCGCTCTCCCGTATGACCTGCTGCACGACCGGGTGGGACGGCATCCGCACGCCCACGGTATCCAGCCCTGCGCAGGTAACTGCACTGACCTCCTCACCGCGGGGCATGACCATCGTCAGCGGGCCGGGCCAGAACGCCGCCGCCAGCTTTTTGGCGCGCTCCGGCACCTCGGACACGATGCCCTGCAGCATCTCCATGCCGCAGATATGCACGATCAGGGGGTTATCCTGCGGGCGGCCCTTTGCTTCAAATATTTTTTTCACCGCTGCGCCGTTGCGGGCGTCGGCGGCGATACCGTAGACTGTCTCGGTGGGCAGCGCCACCAGCTCGCCCTGCTGCAGGAGCTTGGCGGCCAGTGCCACGCTTTCCGGCGTGATGGGTAAAACCTGTGTTTTCATATTACTTTCCTTCTTCTGTGCTGCTCTGTTTCAGCTTTTCTTCCCGGTCGGCCAGAATCAGCGGCTCGACCACGCGGTCCAGATCGCCGTCCAGCACGCCCTGCAGGTTGCGCAGCGTCAAGCCGATGCGGTGGTCCGTCACACGGTCCTGTGGGAAGTTGTAGGTGCGGATCTTTTCACTGCGGTCACCGCTGCCCACCTGACTTTGGCGCTGGGCGTTGTAGGCCTCATCGTAGGCGTCCTGCTTTTGCTGCAGCAGACGGCTGCGCAGCACCTTGAGCGCCTGCTCCTTATTTTCCCGCTGGCTGCGCTGGTCCTGACATTCCACGACCATACCGGTAGGTAGATGGGTCACCCGGATGGCGGATGAGGTCTTGTTGATGTGCTGTCCGCCCGCACCGGAGGAGCGGAAGGTGTCGATGCGCAGATCCTTCGGGTCAATTTCCAGCTCGACCTCCTCGGCCTCCGGCATGACAGCCACCGTCACGGTCGAGGTGTGGATACGCCCCTGCGTCTCGGTCTCCGGCACGCGCTGCACGCGGTGAACGCCGCTCTCAAATTTCAGGCGGCTGTATACGCCGGGGCCTTCCACTGAGAATACGATCTCCTTCACGCCGCCGAGCTCTGTCTCGTTGGCGCTGATGGTGCTGCACTGCCAGCCGCGCCTGGCAGCGTACATCGTGTACATACGCCACAGGCTGTGGGCAAACAGGGCGGCCTCCTCGCCGCCTGCACCGGCACGGATCTCCAGAATAACGCTTTTTTCGTCATCTGCGTCCTTGGGGATCAGCAGCAGGCGCAGATTCTCCTCGCTCTGCGCCAGATTCCGGCCAATTTCGCAGAGTTCCTGCTGTACCATAGCAGCAAACGCCGGGTCCGACTCCGCAGCAAGCAGTTCCTTCGCGTCCTGCTCCTGCTGCTGCAGGTCGGTATAGCGGCGGTATTCTTCGATCAAGGGGGTAAGTTCTTTGTAGTCACGCATCATCTGCGCATACGCCTCGGCGTCGGCCGCCGCATCAGGCGTGGACATCTTGTGGGCCAGCTCCTCATAGCGGCGCTCGACCTCGTAAAGCTCGGTAAAGTTCTGCATAGGTTCTCCTTTGCACAGGGGCATTTTGTAGGGGCGGATTCCATATCCGCCCGAAAAGGTTGCCAATATATTGTGCAAAGCCCGCTACTGCTCCCCCGCGCGCAGAACTTTTTTGATGTTGCGCTCGATCTTGGCACGCGGCAGCATGATCTCATGCCCGCAGCCCTGACATTTGATTTTAAAATCCATGCCTACGCGCAGCACATCGAAACGGTTCGCACCGCAGGGGTGCGGTTTCTTGGTCTGGATCACATCCCCGACCTGTATGTCCATACGGCACACCGCCTTTCTTTTCAGAATATCATGTCTATTATAGTACAGCCGGTATTGTTTTGCAAACATCCCGCATAAAAGTTTACTAAGCCACCACAAAATACACAAGAAATGAGGAACCGAAAATGTTGGAATATCGAGCCGAAGGTCTTTGCCGCAATGCGAACCATCTGAGCCGAGAGGAGCTGAGCCGCTGCATCGCCGGCGGCGAAGTGCTGCAAAGCACCGCCCTTGCCTACGATACCGACCGCCGCCTGCGGTTTGAGCTGGGCGGCATGCGGGGCATCATGCCCTTTGCCGACTGTGTAGACGCCGCGCCCGGCGAGACGGTCAAGGACATTGCCGTGCTGACCCGGGTAGGCCGCCCGACCTGCTTTGTCATCATGGGAACCGAGTTTGACGAGAATGGAGAGGAATACTACTTACTCTCCCGCGCGGAGGCACAGCGCCGCTGCCGCGCGCAGTACCTTGACACGCTGGAGGCAGGCAGCGTCATTCCCTGCACCGTGACCCACATCGAAAACTTCGGGGCGTTCTGCGACATCGGCTGCGGCATTGCAGCGCTCCTGCCTATCGACTGCCTGTCCGTCAGCCGCATTGCCTCGCCTGCAGACCGGGTGCAGGTCGGCCAGCAGCTGCTCTGCGCGATTAAAAACCGCGATGCACAGAGGCGTATCGTCCTGACCCTGCGGGAGCTTTTGGGTACATGGAGCGAGAACGCCGCCTGTTTTGCCGCCGGGGAAACGGTGGTCGGCATTGTGCGCAGCGTTGAGGATTACGGCGTTTTTATCGAGATAGCGCCGAACCTTGCCGGTCTGGCCGAGGCAGATTCCACCCTGCGCCCCGGGCAGGCCGTGAGCGTGTACATCAAGAACATTTTGCCGGATAAGATGAAGATCAAGCTTGTGGTCGTGAATAAAAACCTGAACCAGCCCCTGCGGTTTGAGCCGCACTATTTTGTGACGCGCGGGCGGCTCAAACGGTGGACCTACTCGACCCCGCAGAGCCGCAAGCAGATCGAAACGGTCTTTTAACTGTCCGATTTTTGTCACTTTGGCTTTTTCGCATCTTGCCACAGCCCGGCCGGGCGTGTATAATATTGGTAAACGAAAATTTCTTGAGGAAGTGATCCCGATGGCAGAAGCATTTACCGCCGGTGTGCGCCCCGGCGGCCTTACAGACGACACGCAGATCCGTATGTTGCTCTGCTACCTTGTCAAAGTGGCAGGCCCGGTAAAGCACGAAACCCTGCAGGGCGCGCTTTTGCAGGAGCAGCTTGTCAACTATTTTGAGTTTGCCGATGCGCTTGCCGAGGTGGAAAAGCAGAAGCTTGTCACCGTGGACAGCGAGGGCCGGTATACCATCACCCGCAAGGGCGCAACCGTGGCCGACACACTGGCCTACGACCTGCCCCGCACCGTGCGGGAGAGTGCCATCCGCGCCGTTATGCAGATCCGCAGCTGGAACCACCGCGCCGCCTCCAACCGCGCCGTTGTGCAGGAAACGGACGGCAAGTTCAGCGTTGTCTGCTCCATCGGCGATATGGGCAGCGATGTGTTCCGCATGGAGCTGGCCATGCCCGACAAGCTGACCGCCGAGATGATCAAAAACAACTTTATCGCCCACGGCAGCGACATCTACCCCAAGCTGATGGATATGCTGACCCAGCCCGGCAGTGAGGATGACAGACCGCCGGCAGCGCTGCAATAACACCTTCCCCCGCGGGGGGAAGGTGGCGCGAAGCGCCGGATGAGGGGCGGCGTTATCACTATTACCCATAAATGGGTCGTAACGGCAAGTCCACCCCTCATCAGTCACCTGCGGTGACAGCTTTCCCCTCTGGGGAAGCCTTTTACCCCTGCACCCATACGGGTGCGGGGGATTTTTTTTGTGCCATCCCCCTTGACAACTGTGTATAGCGTGTATATACTGTAAATATCGAATATGTACAGTTCGAGATGAAGGAGCTTCCTACCATGCAGATTTATCTTTCCAATTCCGGGCAGGAGCCGATCTACGCGCAGATCACGCGGCAGATCAAGCAGCAGATCCTGTCCGGTGCGCTGCACCCCGGGGACGCGCTGCCCAGCATCCGCCTGCTGGCGAAGGAGCTGCGCATCAGCGTCATCACGACAAAGCGCGCGTATGAGGATCTTGAGCGCGACGGCTTTATCCTGACCCAGCCGGGCCGGGGCAGCTTTGTCGCTGCGCAGAATCCCGCTCTGCTGCGTGAAGAACACTTAAAAAAAGTCGAGGACTGCCTGCAGGGCGCGGTGGACGCCGCGCGGCTGGGCGGCATCGGCTATGATGAGGTTGCAGAGACCCTGCGCCTTTTGTGGGAGGGCTGACCTATGGCAGCAAACACCGCCGCTTTACGCGGCATCACGAAGCAGTATAAAAACTTTACCCTTGGGCCGGTTGATATGACCGTGCCCGCGGGCAGCATCGTTGGGCTGATTGGCGAGAACGGCGCAGGCAAGACGACACTTTTGAAAATCCTCTGCGGCGTCAACCGGGCGGATGACGGCACGGTTGACCTGCTGGGCGGCTCTCCTGCCGATGCCGCCACTCGCGCTAAGATTGGCGTTGTGTTTGAGGATGCCTTTTTCTACGGGAGCTTCAACGCCGCGCAGGTCGCGCGCAGTCTGGCCGGAATGTACGGTGCGCGGTGGAATGCGGACAGCTTTTCCGCCTATCTGCGCCGCTTTGGTCTGGACGCAGGCAAGAAGCTCAAAGAGTACAGCCGCGGCATGCGGCTGAAGTTGAGCCTTGCCGCCGCACTGGCCCATGACCCCGAGCTTTTGGTGCTGGACGAGGCCACGGCGGGGCTTGACCCTGTGGTGCGCGGTGAGCTGATGGATCTGTTTTTGGAATTTATTCAGGACGAGCGGCACAGCATCATCATGAGCAGCCATATCACGGCCGATTTGGAACAGGTAGCAGATTCTATCGCCTACCTGCACAATGGGCAGCTGCTGTTCCACGAGAACAAGGACGAGTTGCTGCAAAGCTACGGCGTGCTGCACTGCGGCGAGGATGTACTGACTTTCCTGCCCGCCGGGCTGGTGGTGTTCACCAGGCGCGGGGCCTATGGGTGTGAAAGTCTGGTCAGGGAACGGCGCACCGTGCAGGAGCTTCTGCCGGAGGTCGTCTGCGACGCAGCAAGGCTCGATGATATTATGCGGTTTTACAGCGGGAGGATGCACAATGAAAGGGCTTTTGTATAAAGAATGGGCCACTCTGACAAGTTCCTACAAACAGTCTGTATTTTTTATCGCGATCCTCTACGGCGGCATCAGCATTCTGACCGGGCAGACCGGGATGGCCTATGCATTGCTCGTTGTATTTTCCATTCTGATCACCTCCACGATTTCGTTTGACGAGAACTCCCATTGGGACATCTACGCCCGCACGCTGCCCGTAACACCCGCGCAGCTTGTAGGCAGCAAATACCTGTTTGGGCTGTGCGGGCTGGCGCTGGGCACAGTGTGTACGGTGCTGATCGTGGCGCTGAACAATGTGCTGCCGCCCCTGCTGTTCCGGCACACTGTGTATAAGGTACCGCCCCTCGAGTGTCTGGCAGCCCTGCTGGCCTGCGGCAGCATGGCGCTGCTGTTGGTCGCGCTTTTGCTGCCGCTGTCCTATCGGTTCAACAGTGTCAAGGCCCGCAGCTGGCTGTTCTGATCATCGGTGTGCTCGGCGGTTGTATTGGGCTGGTCGCTTCCGTCTCGCCCGATTTGATGCAGCTGTTCAATGCCTCCGACGAAGTGCTGCTGACGGGGCTGGTTGCAGCGTTTGTGGGGCTGCTGGCGGTGTATTTTGTGAGCTATAAGGTATGCGTGGGGATTTATAAGCGGAAGGAATACTGAGTTCCTGCCGCAATGTGCCCGGGCGGATATGGAATCCGCCCCTACGTGTGTGTGCGGCTCCCCTGCGGGCGAGCAATGCTCGCCCCTACAAGGGAGACTTTATAACAAAAATCCTGTGTCCTTTTGTCGGACACAGGATTTTTAGTTATGCACTTATTCGTCAGCCCACGATAGGCTTTGCGGACCTCGATGTTGTTGGCAAGCTCGGTGGCTTCGCCCTCCATCTTGATGGTGCCGGTTTCCAGAACATAGGCGCGGTTGGCGATCTCCAGCGCCATCTTGGCGTTCTGCTCGACCAGCAGCACGGTCACACCGTTGCGGTTGACCTGACGGATGATCTTGAAGATCTCCTTGACCAGCAGCGGAGACAGGCCCATGGACGGCTCATCCAGCAACAGCATCTTCGGCTTGCACATCAGGGCGCGGCCCATGGCCAGCATCTGCTGCTCACCGCCGGAAAGCGTACCGGCGGGCTGGTTGCGGCGCTCCTTCAGGCGCGGCAGCAGGTCAAACACCATGTCGAAATCGTTCTGGATGGCCTCCTTGCCGTCACGGCGGGTGTAGGCACCCATCTGCAGGTTCTGCTGCACGGTCAGGCCGCTGAATACACGGCGGCCCTCCGGCACCTGTGCCAAGCCCAGGCGGATGATCTTGTGCGCCTCCATCTTGCTGATGGTCTGGCCGCAATAGTCGATCTCACCGCTCTGCAGCTTCAGCAGGCCGCTGATTGCGTGCATCGTGGTTGTCTTGCCGGCGCCGTTGGCACCGATCAGGGTGACGATCTCGCCCTCATTGACATGGAAGGACACATCCTTGATGGCGTGGATCGAGCCGTAGTAAACATTGATATTTTTGACAGAAAGCATCTCGCCCATCGTCAGTCACCTCCCAGATATGCCGCAATGACCTTCGGGTTGTTGCGGATGGCCTTGCCGTCACCGCGGGCGATCACACGGCCGTAATCCAGCACAGTGATCTCCTCGCAGATGCCCATGACAAAGTTCATATCATGCTCGATGAGCAGGATGGCCACGCCGAACTGATCACGCACACTGTGGATGGTGTGCATCAGCTCTTCCGTCTCGTTGGGGTTCATGCCGGCGGCCGGCTCATCCAGCAGCAGCAGCTTCGGGTTTGTAGCCAGCGCGCGGGCGATCTCCAGCTTGCGCTGCTTGCCGTAGGGCAGCTGGCTGGCCTTGTAATGTGCCTCCCTGTCAAGGTCAAAGATTTTGAGCAGCTTCATTGCCTCGCGGTTCATCTCATGCTCTTTTTCCTTGTAGGCGGGCAGGCGCAGGATACCGGTCCACATACCGTATTTGATCTGGTTGTGCAAACCGACCTTGACATTGTCCAGCACCGTCATCTCATTGAACAGACGGATATTCTGGAAGGTGCGGGCAATGCCGGACTTGCTGATAAGCTCGGGGTTCTGGCCGGTGATGTCCTTGCCGTCCAGAATGATGTTGCCCTCAGTGGGCTTGTAAACGCCGGTCAGCATATTAAAGACCGTGGTTTTGCCCGCGCCGTTGGGGCCAATCAGGCCGTACAGGTGGCCTTTTTCAATCGAGAGGTCAAGCTGCGCAACGGCCTGCAGGCCGCCGAACGCAATACCCAGGTTACTGACTTCCAGCAGTGCCATTTACGCCACCCCCTTTTTGTCTTTTGCTGCTTTTGTGTCCGTGCCTTCCTTGCGGAAGCGCGCCGTCAGCCGCTTGCGCAGAGCGATCATCTGCGGGCTCTGGTTAAAGATCATCACAACGATCAGCACGATCGCATAGATCAGCATCCGGTAATCGTTCATGCTGCGCAGCAGCTCCGGCAGAACCGTCAGCACTGTGGCCGCAATGACCGAGCCGCGCAGACTGCCGATGCCGCCCAGAACGACAAACACCAGAATCAGGATGGAGGTGTTGTAATCGAACTTTTTTGCGACCAGCGAGGAATAGTTCAGCGCGTACAATACGCCCGCCACGCCCGCAAAGACAGCGGAGGTCACAAAGGCCATGAGCTTGTACTTCGTGATGGGGATGCCGACCGAGCGGGCGGCGATCTCATTGTCACGGATGGCCGTAATGGCACGGCCCGCGCGGGAGTTGACGAGATTGAGGATGACCAGCAGCGTGATGATGACCAGTACGATGCCGATGGTGAAGGTGGACGCCTTTTTGATGCCGGTAATGCCCATGGCGCCGTTGATAAGGACCTTGCCGTCCGCCTCAAGGTTCAGTGAGGCAGAATCCTTGAGCGAGAAGTGAAGCCCGCGGGAATCCAGACCAAGGTAGCAGGCGTTCATAACATTCTTGACGATCTCACCGAAGGCCAGCGTCACGATGGCCAGATAGTCACCGGACAGGCGCAGAACGGGGATGCCGACAAGGAAGCCGAACAAACCGGCCACCACACCGCCGACCACGAAGGCCAGCAGCATAGCCAGCGGCTGCGGTGCGGTTTCGTGCAGCACCACATAGACCAGCGTGCCGGAGAAGGCACCCACGCTCATGAAGCCCGCATGACCGAGGCTCAGCTCACCAAGGATGCCGACAGTCAGGTTCAGCGAGACCGCCAGAATGACATAGGCACAGATGGGCACCAACTGGCCGGAGAAGGAGTTGGTCAGCAGTCCCACCCCGCCCAGAATCTGGATAAAGATATAAAATCCGACCACGATGCTCAGCGTGACGAGATTGCTCTTGGTGGACTTCTTCATATTTTTCAACATAGCTGCCACCTCAAACCTTCACATTGACTTTCTTGCCCAGCAGGCCGGTAGGCTTGACGATCAGCACCACGACCAGCACCAGAAAAACGATAGCATCGGACAGCTGGGTCGAAATATAGGCCTTGCTCAGGTTCTCGATGATGCCCAGCAGGATGCCGCCCAGAAACGCGCCCGGGATCGAGCCGATGCCGCCGAAAACCGCCGCCACGAACGCCTTGATGCCGGGCATGGCACCGGTGGTGGGCTGCAGCGTCGGATAGGAGGAGCAGAGCAGCGCACCGGCCACAGCCGCCAGCGCAGAGCCGATGGCGAAGGTCAGCGAGATCGTTGCATTGACATTGACGCCCATCAGCTGGGCCGCGCCGCGATCCTCGGACACGGCAAGCATGGCATGACCGGCGGGGGTGTTGTTGACGAACCAGATCAGCACCGCCATGATGACAACGCAGGCGATGATCGTCACGACCGTTTCAACCGAGATGGTCAGCTGCCCGTCAAAGAGGCTGATCGGCTTCAGACCGGCGACAACGGAGGTAAAGCTCTTGGGGTTGAGGTCCAGGCCAGCTGGGCCACCTGCTGCAGCAGATAGCTGACGCCGATTGCCGTGATCAGGACGGCCAGAGACGGAGCCTCGCGCAGGGGGCGGTAGGCGATGCGCTCTACCGTGACGCCGAGCAGCGTGCAGACTACCATCGACAGGACGATGGCCAGCACCGGGTTCATGCCTGCAGAGCCGAAGGCAAAAAAGACAACATAGCTGCCGATCATGATGACATCGCCGTGTGCGAAGTTCAACATCTTGGCAATGCCGTAGACCATGGTATAGCCCAGTGCGATCAATGCGTAGACACTGCCCAGACTGATGCCGTTGATCAGATAGGATAAAAACTGCATTGCGTAATACACCTCACTCTATTTTTCTCCCCTGCCGATTGTTGTTTGCCGCAAGCGCACAGGAAAATATGAGTTCATAGTAGCACAAATCCATCGCCAAAACAATGGCTTTTGTTGTTTTTCCTCAAAAAACAAATGTTTTTGCAGGAAATGCTCGATGCCGTAATAATAAAAAAGAGGGAGCTGCCGAACCTTATGTCCGGCAGTCCCCCCTGGCAACGAAATAATCAGTTTACCTGTGCCGCAGCGGGTTACATAGCTGCGTAAGCGCCGTCCTTGATCACAACAGCCTTAGGAGCCTTGGAAACCGCACCGGAGGCATCCCATGTCATGCCCTCGCCGGTCAGACCGTCAAAGGTCATGCTGGTGAACTGAGCCTTGAGAGCATCGCAGACGTCAGAGGCATCCATGTCGCCGTTGATGCCGCCGGCAACCGCAGCCTGATAGATGGCGTAGACGACATCATAAGCATCGGCAGCGAACTGGTTCGGGGTGTCACCGTAGGCCTCCTTGTAAGCGGAGACAAAGGCCTGCGTCTTTTCATCCTGTGCGTCTGCAGCGAACGGAGTCAGGAGCATCAGACCCTCGGCCAGAGAGGTGTCAAAGCCCTCGATGGTCAGGATGCCGTCCATACCATCGCAGCCGAAGAAGACAGGCGCATAGCCGCTCTTGTTGGCGGCAATCAGGATCTGAGAAGCCTCCTGATAGTAGATGGGCAGGAATACGAGATCAGCACCGGCCTGCTGGCACTTGGCAACCTGCGTGGACAGGTCAGACTTGTTGTCAGCGGTGAAGGCCTCTGCGGCAACGATCTCCAGCCCCTTGGCATCGGCCTCGGCCTTGAACTTCTCATAAATACCGGAAGAATAGGCATCGGAGGAGTCATAGATGACGCCGACCTTGGTGCCGAGCTTGTTGTCTGCGATATAATCTGCGGAGGCAACGCCCTGGTTGGGGTCGGTAAAGCAGATCTGGAACACATTGTCGCCGCTCTCGATGACAGCGGGCGCAGAAGCGGAAGGCGTCATCATAAACAGGTTGTCATTGGCGGTCTCGGCGGCAACGGCAATGGACGGGGTGGTGGTGACAGGGCCGGCCAGAACCTGCAGGCCCCAGTCCTTCAGGGTGTTGTAGGCGTTGACGCTCTTCTCGGCGTCATGCTCATCGTCCTCGAACTTCCACTCAAAGACATCGCTGCCGTTGGCGGCGTTGATTTCCTTGACGGCCAGCTCCTCGGCGTTCTTAACGGCCTGACCGTAGATGGCGGCGCCGCCGGTAACAGGGCCGATGCCGCCGATCTTGATGGGGGTGCCGGTGTAAGCGCCGGAGCCCTCGCCTGCTGCCTCGGTGGTAGCGGCGGAAGAAGCAGCAGAGGCAGCGGAAGAATCTGCTGCGCTGTCGGTAGATGCGGTGGAGCCGCAGGCGGCCAGACTCATGACCATAGAGGCTGCGAGCACAGAGCTAACGAGTTTTTTCATATGTACATTCCCTCCTGATATGCAAGCGGCAGTAATGGATTCGCACAACCCCTGCCGTTTCATTGACTAAATTATAATCTTTTGTTCACAAAAATGCAATAATGCAATTCAACAGTGTTCCGCTGTCAAATTCCCGCCTTTATGGGGGATTTTCACAAATTTGTATTACAAAATATTATCAACTTTACCTATTGACATTTTAGCGCAGCTTTTTTATGTAAAAGACTTGAAAAACGCCGCAGAATTTGTCATAATAGAATGAAAATCGGATTTGTGAAAGGGGCATCAGCGCAGATGAAACTTCTGGAGGAGCGTATTATGGAGCAGGGACAGGTTCGTCCCGGCAATGTTCTCAAAGTCGACTGCTTTCTGAACCACCAGCTGGATGTTGAATTGCTGGATAAGATCGGTGAGGAGTTCTATCGCATTTTCAAAAACGACGGCATCAACAAGATTCTTACCATCGAGGCATCCGGCATTGCCATCGCCTGCATGACAGCCCGGCATTTCAATGTGCCGGTGGTCTTTGCCAAGAAGGCCAAGAGCAAGAACATCGACGGCGATGTTTACACTTCCACCGTACATTCTTATACCTACGGCCGTGATTACGATATCACCCTCGCCAAGAAGTTCCTCTCCCCTGCTGACAAGGTGCTGATTCTGGACGACTTTCTTGCCAACGGCAAGGCCATGAAGGGCCTGCTGGATGTCTGCGCCCAAGCGGGCGCCACCGTGGGCGGCATTGGCATCTGCATCGAGAAGGGCTTCCAGCCGGGCGGTGCCGAGCTGCGTGCTGCCGGTTACAAGCTGGCCAGCCTTGCGATCGTCGACAGCATGACCGATGATCAGCTGACCTTCCGCGAGCAGTAACTCGCTGCCTGTCCCTTTTTATTATGTATAAAAAATCCCCGAACCGCTGTAATTGAACAGCACCCCATTTGTTAGACAGTATGATATACTATCTAACAAGTGGGGTGTTTTGCTATGCCAAAAGGAGTACCAAACAAACGATATACGCCGGAGTTCAAGAAAATGGTTGTAGAAACCATG
>ENA-OUNH01000260-OUNH01000260.1-human-gut-metagenome-genome-assembly--contig:-NODE-260-length-18467-cov-5.883751_pt1 | contig 18467 bp, 19 predicted proteins | sample MGYA00242806_ERZ504814 | MGnify/ENA primary metagenome ERZ504814 (study PRJEB26092, sample SAMD00036389) | human gut metagenome | host: Homo sapiens | study: EMG produced TPA metagenomics assembly of...
TCTGTCTCAAAACTCAACGCATCTAACGTCTTTGAACGAGCTACTACTTCCTGATGTGTCCAAACGGTTCCACCCTGTGCAGCAAACAGATAATAATATCCGTTGATCTTATACAAATGTGGTCCCTCAACCAGTTTAACGTCCGTTCCAGCGTAGATCGTACGTGCTGTCTCCGGTTTTAATTTCATTGTCTCTGTGTCAAATTCTGTCACTGTAATACCGTCAAAAGCATGGTGGTATTCGCGATGATCCCATGTCTGCTGAACAAGGTATTTGCGTCCGTCATCATCATGGAACAACGATGCGTCAAATCCCACACCATTGACACGGATCGGATCCGACCATGGTCCGCGGATATCTTCTGCCGTCGTCAGATAATTGATCATATCTTTGAACGGTCCTTCGGTTACTTTTACATCCGTATAAATCAGCCAGAATTTTCCATCTGCATAGGAAAGATCCGGCGCCCAGATACCTCCCGATGACGGATTTCCTTTCATATCAAGCAATGTCGTCGTGGACAATGCGGATGGAAGAAGATTCCAATGTACTAAATCTTTTGACTCATGCAGACGAACTCCCGGAAACCACTCAAACGTAGAGTTCGCAATGTAATATGTATCATCCACACGGATAATGGATGGATCTGCATTAAATCCCGGCAAAACCGGATTTTTAATCTGCAACATAACTGTATGCCTCCTTATTGTTAATATATCTCTATCATACAGGAAAATGTGGGATTTGCAATGGGAAAAAGAAGAAAAAGAAGAATTTATTCATCCTCTGCCTGAGCAAGCATGGAAGTAGCTGCCTGCTGCTCTCTTTCGAGAATCTTGTCATCTCATCTGCCATATCAGTATCACGGATACGGGATTCAGCGGACTGCAGGTTCTCAGATGTGTTGTCATCAACTTTGACAGTGTACTCAAGACGGTTCTGAATCAATGTCACTTACAGGTCATTTTTATACATGTTCTGATAAAATTTTATGCGGTCTTGGAAGAATGTATGCCGGTGGAGGAGAACTTACAGAAAATATTGATGATGTTGGAGGAGAAAAAGTCACTTTGGAGAAGGCTTGTGGAATGGGCCTTCCCGAACTTTAAAATTAATAAGAAAGAATATACTGTTGATTCATCCCGATATGTCCGGTATCAAGACGTCACAGAACCGGAAAAGATTCTGCAACCGGATGATTTCGATTAATCTTCTCAAACTCCCTTCCTCCCAGGGTATTGTGGGTGAGAAGTCTTTTGTTGCTTCCCGCTGATGCATTTTTCCGGTATTGTCCAGGGGTACAGCCGTTATGCTGACGGAACTGTCTGCAGAAATGCTCTACATTATTATAACCACATTGCTCGGAAATGTCGCGGATGGAGTATTCGCTGTACTCTAATAAATCCTTTGCACGGCGCAGACGTCCTTCGATGACATTGTCCATGCAGGAGGAGCCAAATTTGCGGTGATAGAGAGTCTGAAGATGACTGGGACTTAAGTGAAGCTTCGCAGCCATCATGTTTATATTCCATGGAAGCTGAGGATTATTGTAGATCATCTTATGCAATGCAACCAGCTCATGATCGTGAATACCCGGGGACTCATTCTGGATTCCTTCTCTTAATTTGGAGAACAGAACCCGAAGCAGGTGAGTAATGTTTGATTCGCTTTCAGAGGAGAAAAAGGCGGACTCCCAGGTTAGTAATTTAAAAAGCTGATGACAGTATTCCGGATCTGTTACGGGAAATGGGGTGTTTGTTAACGGAAACAGCTTCACGAAGGAGTGATCGGAACGAAAACGAATCCAGTCATTCCGGTATTCTTCACCGGCAGCACGGTAATAAATCCTGCTTCCTGGTGTATACAGAATAGCAGAATTGGCGGCTGTCCGCATTAGTCTTCCGTCTATGAGCAGCTCCGAGGGAGAGTCGAAAAGAAGCAGAAGATAGCCTGTAAAGCCATTCGGAACATCATATATAAAATCTGAGGGGTGAACGGCACTGTAGCCGACAAATTCAATTTCAGTCATCTGGAATCTCCGTTCTGATACATCAGAGGATATATCAATTTTCTTATAGTATAAATCATTGGAAACTTTAAATCAATGCGATAGTATCATATTAATATGGCAATCGTCATCAGAGAGCTGCGGATCGTGCAGCGGTCAGACATCTGATGCGTGACTGCATAGGAACATGATTTAGAAGAAGGAGATACATGCATGGTAAATTTTGGTGGGGCAACAGAGCATGACAGAAAAAAGATCGTGATTACAAAGGATTCAAAGGCCTTTTTTCACAATAATGTAGATTATTGTGTGGGAACCGGAAGAATGGGGCTTGCATTGACAGAAGAATATCAGGAGGAGCTGCGCTTGGTTCAAAAGGAAATCGGATTTAAGCATATCCGGGGACATGGATTATTCTGTGATGATATGGCGATCTTTCAGACCTATGAGGAGGATGGTAAGGTAAGGGTCGAGTACAACTATACTTATCTGGATAGAGTAATGGATGCCTATAAGAAGGTGGGGCTGAGACCTTTTCTTGAACTGGGTTTTATGCCTAAAAAGTTGGCAAGTGGAAGCCAGACTATCTTTTACTGGCAGGGAAATACCACTCCTCCAAAAGATTATGATATGTGGTGTAATATGGTGCGTTCATTGCTGCGGCATCTGATGGGACGCTATGGAGAAGAGGAAGTTATTCAATGGCCCATTGAAGTATGGAACGAGCCCAATCTTTGCGGCTTCTGGGAAAATGCGGATATGCAGGAATATTTTAAGCTGTTCCATAGAACCTTTGATGCCATAAAGGAAGTGAATCCGGGATTCCGTGTAGGAGGCCCTGCTGTTTGTGGAGGAACGGATGAGAAATGGATTCAGGCATTTATGGAATATTGCCATGAGAATCACATACCTGTGGATTTCGTAACCAGACATCATTACACCGTTAATCCGCCGGAATATATTGGACATTATGCATATTCTGAACTGATGAATGCAGAGGACGGCTTTGCCAATTTAAAAACAACCAGAGATATTATTGACAGTTTCCCGGAATATAAGGGTCTGCAGATTCATATCACGGAGTTCAACAGCTCCTATACTCCTCAGGGCGTCATTCATGATACAAACTTGAATGCGGCCTTTATAGCACAGCAGCTTTCCAGATTGGGAGATGTGAATGAATCCTATTCCTACTGGACATTTGGTGATGTGTTTGAAGAGCAGGGAGTTCCTTTTACACCATTCCACGGCGGCTTTGGACTGGTTGCCAATGGCTGTATTACCAAGCCGACCTTTTGGACATTTGCTTTTTACAAAAAGCTTGAGGAAAGTGAAGCCAATTGTGTATATAAGGATGACAATATTGTCGTTTTGAAACGTGCAAACGGTGATTATCTAGGTGTAGCCTGGAATATTGCCCGTAAAAGTACAGAACAGGGTAAAGAAAAAATGCTGTTGGAGTTTACATTTCCGGCTGAACAGGAGGAGTACTGCTTCCTGACTAAGACGGTAGATGAGGAAACATGTAATCCCTTGAAGGTATGGCATGATATGGGAGAACCTGCCAATCTGAGTGAAGAACAGACGAAGCTGATTCGGGAATCATCCAGACCTTTTGTAAAAACAGAGCGTAAAAAGCAGGAGGACGGAAATATCTGCGTAGAGCTTCCTGTAAACGAAAACGGTGTGGTTTATTTCGAACTGAATGCCGGAAAGGTGAATCCAGATCGAGGATATGACTATGATCGTGTGGTCAGCTTGAAGGCTTAAACTAGCACCCAGTAATTTGCTTTATGAAACAATGTACATGGATTAGACTTGCAAAGGAGAATATCAAAGTGAAAAAACAAGCATTTAACCCATATTTACCGTCCTGGGAGTATATTCCGGACGGAGAACCTTATGTTTTTGGCGATCGCGTATATGTTTACGGATCCCATGATTACTTTAACGGATATGTTTTCTGCATGGGAGACTATGTGTGCTGGTCAGCTCCGGTCGATGACCTGGGCAACTGGAGATATGAGGGTGTGATTTATCCGAAGACAGCCGATCCGCTGAACCCGGAAGGCAAAATGTGTCTGTATGCCCCGGATGTTACGGTGGGACCAGACGGAAGGTACTATCTTTATTACGTGTTGGACAAGGTTTCGGTAGTTTCAGTTGCTGTATGTGATACTCCGGCAGGAAAGTATGAATTTTATGGCTATGTTCATTATGAAGATGGCACACGTCTGGGCGAAAAGGAAGGTGATGAGCCCCAGTTTGACCCGGGGGTTCTGACGGAAGGAGATGTGACATATATTTATACCGGATTTTGCGGAAAAGGTGATAAATCCCGTACCGGAGCTATGGCTACGGTGTTGGGAGCAGATATGTTGACGATCAGGGAATCTCCGGTATTTGTGGCCCCCGGCTGTGAATATGGTGCCGGTACCGGATTTGAGGGACATGAGTTTTTTGAGGCACCTTCCATCCGTAAAGTAGGTGACACCTATTATTTTGTCTATTCATCCATATTAATGCACGAATTATGTTATGCCACCAGCAAGAACCCTACTAGGGACTTTGTCTATGGCGGAGTTATTGTCAGCAATTGTGATCTGCACATCGATACCTACAAGCCGGCAGATATGCCAACAGCTTACGGTGCCAATAATCACGGAAGTATTGTGCAGATCGGAGAGGACTGGTACATTTTTTATCACAGGCATACCAATAATACCTGGTACAGTAGACAGGGATGTGCTGAAAAGCTTCAGATTATGCCGGACGGCAGTATTCCACAGGTAAAAATTACCTCCTGCGGTTTAAATGGAGGTCCGCTTGAGGGTAAAGGCGAATACCCCGCTTATCTTGCATGTAATCTGTTTACCGATACCCCATCAGTTTATGTGGGCGAAGGGAATTTTCCACGAGTAATGCAGGACGGCAGGGATGGAGACGAAGAAGTTGGATATATTGCCAATATTACAGATTCAACTACTATCGGCTTCAAATATTTTGACTGCCATGATATTCGTGAAATCAGTATTTGGATCCGGGGCTATGCAGATGGCACTTTTGAAGTAAAGACAGCATGGGATGGAGAGGTACTGGCGACATTAGAGGTTCAATATACCAATGTCTGGGAAAAGTATACCGCACCGGTTACGATTCCGGATGGAATACAGGCGCTTTACCTGACCTATCGCGGTAACGGAAATGCTGCATTAAGATCATTTGAGTTATCATAATCTATGTTATTGCATGTGCTGTAGTAACTTATAAGTCATTGAGAGAGGTTGCCATGCCTCGCAAACATGCATAAATACTGAGTATGTGGAGTTTTGCTCATGGCTAATAGTAAAATTAGCGGAGGTAGGAATTATGCTGAGAACAGTACGGACAGAAAATGGATGGGTGAAAGGTATTGAAGCCGCAGACCCTAGGATAACTGCATTTAAGGGAATCCCTTTTGCGGCTCCTCCGGTAGGAGAAAACAGATGGAGAGCACCCCAGCCCTGTGAAGACTGGGATGGAGTTCGTGAATGCTATCGCTATGCTCCGATTTCCATGCAGAGCGTCCCGGGAATCGGTGATAACGTGTATATCCGTGAGTGGCATGTGGATCCGGAAATTGCCATGGATGAGGACTGTCTGTATTTGAACGTATGGACAGGTGCTAAAGAAGTAACAGAAAAACAGCCGGTTTTGGTATGGTTTTTCGGAGGAGGACTCCAGTGTGGATATCCTGCCGAAATGGAATTTGACGGAGAGAGAATTGCACGTCGCGGTGTGGTAGTTGTAACGGTAAACTACCGAGTTAATGTTTTTGGATTTTTGGCACATCCTCAGCTGACAGAGGAGCAGCCTGACGCACCGACTAATTTTGGAAGTCTAGATCAGCAGGCAGCACTTCGATGGGTACAGAGAAATATTGCGTTCTTTGGTGGAGATCCGGGTAATGTGACCATTGCAGGACAGTCAGCCGGAGGCGGAAGTGTTATGAGCCAGATGGCATGTATGAATAATAAAGGCTTATTTCATCGTGCAGTAGTGATGAGTGCAATGATTCGCTCTCCTTATCAGGTTGGAGGAATCGGAGTGCCGGAGGAATTGTGGCATGCTGAGGAAAACGGACAGCATTTTCTTTCTTTCCTGGGTTGCTCAACTATTGAGCAGGCTCGTAAGCTGGATGCGGCTACGATTCGTGACAAGTATGAGGAATATACCAAAATATTTCCGGCTATGTTTACCGTATTGGATCACAAGTTCTGTGTAGGTGACCCAATGGTTCTTTTCATGGAAGGCAAGCATGTAAATGTTCCCGTTATGTCTGGAAATACTTCAGATGAATTTCCCAGTTATATAGAAGCTTCCTCAAAAGAAGATTTGAAAAAGAAGGCAGAAGAGATTTTCGGAAAGAATGCTGAGACCTTTTTGCGCTTTCCCGAGGCAATGCGGGAGGATTCTGATGGAAAGTATGCGAAGGTAAACGGAATTGAATGTACGATCAAGTGTCTTTTTTCAGATAAAAAAAGTGCAGGTGAAAAAAAGCCCTACTATTATTACAGGTTTGATTCAGATATTCCAGGATGGGATAATGCCGGAACCTTCCATTCTGTAGATTTATGGTTTTTCTTTGAAACACTGGCGAAATGCTGGAGACCCTTTGTGGGGCAGCATTACGATCTTTCCAGAATGATGTGCAATTACTGGGTGAATTTCATAAAAACAGGTGATCCAAACGGCAATGATGCGGACGGAAAACCAATGCCCTACTGGTATCCATATGAAAAAGAAAAGCCCTGTGAGATGATCTTCATGTCAGATAGACCGGTAGTGAACTGCGGATGTGTGACACCCTTTAAGGAATTTTTACAAGAACAGATCAAGAAAACCCTTTCGATAGGAAAGATTTTCCATAAAGAATGGCTGGAGCCGATATGGGAAGGTGAGTATTGCTTCCGGGAAACCTTTGCAGCAGTTGCTGATGAGAATGGATGCCGGGCTTCTTTCCTGTGGACTCCAAAAGAAGTTTTGTCCGTAGAAAGCTATGACGGGGAAACAGTATATGAAGAGGGGATCGATTACCTTGTAGAGGGAGATGAGCTGGTAATTCCTGAAGGGAGTCACATACCGGTAACCGGATGGGATACCTTCCTCTATCCGGACTTTGATACGGCAAAGAAGGCAGGAGAAGCAAACGAATTTGCAAAAGATTTCGGTCCGCTAGTGACTACCAACGGAAAATTCTTAAACCTATGTGCCATAGGAAATCCGAAGCTTGTTACAGAGAAACAGATCGCAGTTACCTATAAGGCAACGAAGAAGGAGTTACTTTCCGCTCCGGAAAGTCAACTGGACAAACTGCCGAAGCTCTCTGCAAAGCTGGAAGTAGGAGAACCCGTTAAGATCGTTTTGTATGGGGACAGCGTGTGCTGTGGCTGTGACTGCAGCGGTATGTATGGACAGAAGCCGGGACAGCCTACCTGGGCAGAGCTGCTGTTCCATCAGATGAAGGAAAAATGGCAGAGTCCGGTATGCTTCCACAACACATCGGTAGAAGGAGTGAATTCCGAATGGGCAATCGAAAATTCATCACAGCGTGCAGCCAACTTCCATCCGGATCTGGTTATTCTTGGTTTTGGAATGAATGACCGTTGCGGTATGAAAGAATACAGAAATAAAACAGGCAGACTCATAGAGGCAATCCGGAAGGTTAGTCCGAAAACGGAATTTTTATTGATTGCGTCTACGCTTCCCAATGAACTGGCTGCTACGGAGCCACACCATTTCTGGGCACATCAGGATGAATACAGTGAAAGTCTGAAGGGCTTAGAAGGTATGGGAGTTGCTATAGCAGATATACAGGCAGTTCAAAAAGAAATCGGAAAGAGAAAACGATACATTGATATAACCGGAAACTGGTTAAATCACCCCAATGATTATCTTGCCAGAATTCTGGCACAGGTAGTGATCAAAACTCTTGGAATGTAAAAAAGGAGCCTACAATTAAACCGACCTCCAATAGTTAGATTTTTGGGTCTAACTTCTGGGGGTCGGTTCATCTATATGCTCTTTTTCTTTACTTGATCTCAGGAAAGATTTTTGCAACCTGATACAATTTTCTGTTCTACAATCTCCGTCATAATAAAAATGTTCTTCAGAAACATCAATAGTGATATTGTTGCAATCATCATTTACTGCTGCATAGCCAGTAGTAGACAAAGAAAGGAGTAAGGATAGTGCCCCTTTGAAATCTCCTCCGTGTTTCAGCTTAACTATAATAACGATATAGCAGGCTGATTTTGGAAACCATAATCAAAAATTTTATCAAATTAATTTTGTCGCATTGCATAAAAACGTGCAGATGCACAGAAATGGGGAGCGTAACGATGGAGATTAAAAGAGACGCTTACCTACAGCAGCTGATTGAGCGAAAAGATAATGGAATGATAAAGGTGATTACCGGCATTCGTAGATGTGGCAAATCCTTTTTGCTGTTTACTATCTTTAAGAGATACTTACTGGAGAATGATGTTGATACTGATCATATTATTGAGATTGCATTGGATGATATTGAAAATGAGGAACTAAAAGATCCTAAGGTGTGTTTCAAGTACATCAAAGATGCCATGAAAGACGATGGTAAATATTATCTGCTTCTAGATGAAGTGCAGTTTATGCCACGATTTGAGGAAGTGCTGAACAGCCTGCTCCGCATGAGCAATATTGATGTGTATGTCACCGGAAGCAACTCTAAGTTCTTATCCAGCAATATTGTAACCGAGTTCCGTGGCAGAGGTGATGAAATCAGAATCTATCCCCTCTCCTTTGCAGAGTTTTTTTCTGCTTATGACGGCGATTATGATGATGCCTGGGATGACTACATGATCTACGGAGGATTGCCACAGATCGTAAGTTTTCAGAGCGAACGACAGAAAGCGGACTATCTGAAGAACATCTTTGCAAATGTCTATCTGAAGGATGTTATCGAAAGAAATAAGATTCAGAACGTGGATGAAATTGGGATTCTGGTTGATGTGCTTGCATCTGCAATCGGCGCACCGACCACCCCTTCAAAGATTGCCAATACCTTTGCCAGTGAGCGCCAGATGACTTATACTAATAAAACCATCTCCAAGCATATCGACCATTTGACAGATGCCTTTTTGATTTCCAAGGCAAGCCGATACGATATTAAGGGCAGAAAGTATATCGGTGCAAATCTGAAATACTACTTTACTGATCTGGGACTGAGAAATGCCCGTCTGAATTTCAGACAGCAGGATCCTACTCATATCATGGAGAACATTGTTTATAACGAGCTGCTGATCCGTGGCTACAATGTTGATGTGGGTGTCGTGGACATCTTCGATAAGGATAAAGAGGGCAAGCGTGTTCGTAAGCAGCTGGAGGTTGACTTTGTGGTGAACCAAGGCAATCAGAGGTATTACATTCAGGTTGCTTATGACATGACTTCGGAAGAAAAGCAGACTCAGGAGTTTAATTCTCTGCGTAATATCCCAGACTCTTTTAAGAAGATCGTCATTGTAAATGGCAGTAAGAAGCCTTGGAGAAATGATGAAGGTTTTGTCATCATGGGAATGAAGTATTTCTTGCTGAATGCGGATAGTCTGGAATTTTAAGTCGATTTGAGTTGTTGCTGTGGTGTTGTTCTATTTCAAAAAAGAGTGAAATGATATAAATAAGGCCACGGCTGATTTCATGTTGGAACAGCCGTGGCTCAGTTTATTTTTTATCCGTACAAACGAGACTGTTACGCAGGCAGCTTCTCAGCAGACCAGCACGGAATCCTATATCCTCAATACCAATACAAAGAAATTTCATCGGCCGTCCTGTTCATCGGTCAAACAGATGAAGGAGAGCAATAAAAAATCCTCATCAGAGAGTAGGGATGCGCTGATTGCTGCAGGTTATGATCCGTGTAAAAAATGCAATCCGTAAAAATGTGTCAGATATTAAAAAATATGGAAGAGGAAGGTTGTAGTTCTATATTGCAATACTTCTTCTTTGCGCATATTGGATATGCTGTTGAGGGCGACTGTTGCAGCACTTTGGGCTGGCAAGGTACTTGCTTACTTAATGGAAAATTACTATGACTCGAAAGCCACCTACGAAAAACTCTTTGATTGGACCGATGAACACAAGTTTAAAACCGGCAAATACTCTTATAAAGAGGCTGTGATCGACGAATTGGCCACAGCCTCTCCCAGTGAATATCTGACGAAAATATCGATACAAGTGTTTTAACCCTGCCGCTTCATCGCGTTTCCTCCACACTGCCTTTACATTTCTCATAAGCAAATAGCGCCGCTCCCAGCGCACCGCAGAGCTGCGCCTCATCACAGATATAAAGTTTAGCACCAAGCTTCTCTTCCAATGCCTGGATGATACCCCGGTTCTTCGCCACACCGCCGGTCATCATATATTCGCCTGGATGGTCCTTTCCAAGGCGGGCTGCCAACGCGCCGACTTTTGAGGCAACTGACACATTTAAACCGTGGATAATATCTGCCACATCCTTATTCTGTGCCACCAGCGACACGACCTCCGACTCTGCAAACACCGTACACATGCTGGAAATCACGATATTATGCTTCCATTCCAGCCCTTTCACACTCATTTCCTCCAGGGAAAGTCCCAGCGTTTTCGCCATCATTTCCAGAAAACGTCCCGTTCCGGCGGCACATTTGTCATTCATCAGGAAATTTTTCACGGCTCCCTGCCCGTCGATGCTGATCGCCTTGATATCCTGCCCGCCAATGTCGATGATAGTGCGGACATTCGGATTCAGATAATTTGCGCCCTTGGCATGGCAGGTAATCTCCGTGATGCTGTCATCCCCGCTGTCAATGTAGGATCGTCCATATCCGGTCGTATCGATCCGCACGATCTCCTCTTTCTTAATTCCCGCTTTCTCAATCGCCAGATCCAGACTCTTCTCGGCGCTCATCATCGCACCGCCGCCGGTCGGAATAATCATCGTCGATTTAATTTTTCCATCCTGATCCAGTATGACCACATCAGTACTTGTCGAACCGCTGTCGATTCCCGCTACATAAAAAATGCCCGACTCCATCTTCTTTCTTGCCTCCTCACTGATACCTTTTCCCGGATCCATATCCTCTGATCCCTCAATCGTCTCCTCAAATGCCTGAATGCGCGTCAAAAGCTGCCCCGCGCTCTGGCTCGTAAAATCAGTCTCAATCTTAAGGAGCGGAACCTTGATATCCCGCTTGATACTCGCATACTCAAATCCATAATAATCACAGAACTTGATCGTGTGATAAATAATTCCCTTTAAATTCGGATCCAGATACAGACGGTTTCTGCGGATCGAACGGTTCATGCGGAAACACGGCATCTGTCCCTGCAGGACGTCCGCGTAAGAAAGAAACAGCTCCTCTTCCTCCATATTCCACATTTCATCCTGTACGACCGACAGTTTCCGACCACCCGTACAGGTCAGATTTTCCACATCCATCTGGATATTGTCCCGGATCATATCCTCCAGAATGCCGCTGACCCGCACGCCCAGCACACCAATGTACGGCTCCGTGTTCATTTCCGGCGTAATAAAGGACTTGATAAAAGCGCGTTTATCAAACACTTTCCCGGAATATGCCTCATATGCCTTTTTAAGCCTCCGGATCGTGCCCGCAAATTTAACTTTTTCACATTCATTATCATCATGCGGCAGATCCAGCATATATAAAAACTTACATTTTCCCGTGCTCTCCACGATATCGTAAACGCGCCGCATCGAATCGCAGCAGTTTACCAGCACCAGCTGTTCAACCTTTCCTTCCAGCACTGCCTGAATGACCGATTTTCCAAAGCCGCACAGATTTGCATGTGCAATTTGATCCGACTGTTCGAAATTTTCCGGCATTTCCTCCAAAACAGAACATTCTTCTCCAAACCCCCGGAACAGCTCGATCGGGGTGTACTTACAGACGTAATAAATCATGCGTGTTTCTCCTCCTTGCCCTTTTCCAGCATTTCCACAAACGCCTGAAGCCGCGTCGATACCTGACCGTTGCTGGTATTGGCAGGGTTGCAGCCGTCACCGTCGAGAATCATCGTCGGAAGTCCTGTCTTTTCTAAGGACTGCTTAATCAGGCTGGATGCACCGATCGTTCCCTTACAGCCCCAGTGGGCAAATAAAACAGCACCATCCGATTCCGTGATTCTGGCAAGCCGTTCCGCTTCCTCAATTCTCTGTTTCACACTGCCATTGTAAATGCAGTAGACCATTTTCTCTGCCATCGCCTCATACGGGTCTTCCGCATGCATCTCCTGAAAACCATCTGCGATGAAATCACAAGCGCGGATGTGCATTTTCTTACTATAATTAAAAATATCCTTAACCGGCTCCTGTAAAAATGGCATGATGTGCATCCAGATTACCGAAAGACCATCTCCCCTCGGTGACATCCGCACATCGCGCAGAAGTTTTTCCGTATAGGTAACCGCCGTCTCTGAGCCAGCCATCAGATGGCACATAAAAAGCGCATACAATTCATTCGTCAGAGAGGTCACCGGGTCATGCGCACACCGCAGGGCAAGCTGTTTTTTATAATTCGCTGCCGCTTTCCGGCTGTTATCTACCGCACTCCGCACTGTTTCCTCCGAAATCCGTCTGTCCGTCGTCTCCTCCAGAAACCGTTTCAATTTCCGCAGCTGATCCGCCACATACAGAACCGATTCCCGGTTTTTCTCATACGGAACATCAATATAAAAGCCTGGACATTCAAATTTATCCTTTAAATACGGAAACGTCATCATATTTCCATCACACGCAAGGTTCGTATAAATCATGCAGTTCGGTTTTGGCAGAATCCCCGTCAGCGCCGCCCCCAGAAACACCCTGTGGTACGAACACATCGTCTCCGGAAATCCTTCTTCCTCCGTTTTCCGAAGAAACGTCTGCTCACACTTCGTTCCCGCCATAAAACAGGACATCGCCTCCACTGAGTACGGCGTCAGCCCTGCCGCCATCACCAGCTCTCCCGGCACAAATATGCTGACCATCGCCGCATTCTCCGGTTCCGACAGCGACTGAATGATATTTTTCATAACCACCCGCGCCACATACTGTCCCGACGACGGCAGCCCCCGATCCGGCAAAAACTGAAGCTTCTTTTCCTGCAGGCGGTATCCCGCAAGAAGCAGCCGACGCGCTTTTTCAGGATCCTTAAGCGCCTGGCTGCTCACCCTATTTCCAAATTTTTCAATTATATCCATTGTTCTTTCTTCCATTCTTTTAAGTTCATTTTTCTGTCATATCGCCCTGATGCAGATGGATATGGTTCCGTGCCTTTGCAGGCAAACGGACATTCTTTATTATAGTCAGTTGGATGGGAATTGTAAATATATCGGATATGAAATGCGAAACAGCGGGGGAGAAGAACTTTACGCCTGTGACAAAATCATCTATATTCCAAAAAACTGAGCAAACAACCACCGTAAACGATGAATAATCCACCGTATTGCCCACTGCCCCCCTTGGTATCCTTCTCCTTAATGAAAAGTCTAATCCCCCAGCTATGCTGGGGAGAATGGAATAAGTGGAGACGGTGAGGACAACAAAATAAAGCCTCCTGTGATATGATGAGAATGGTGTCGCAAGCCAAACTCAAAATCAAAGGAGGCGGTCCAAATGGACAATAGAAGTTTATCACATACCCGATGGAAATGCCAGTATCACATAGTATTTATACCGAAATACAGAAAAAGAATTCTGTATTCCATTTTAAGTATGGTAGATTCCAATCTTCACAGAGAACGGATCAGGCACCAACCCTGTATGATGTTGTTTCAAAAGAAGAAATTGCTGAATTTGAAGAGCTTATGCGCAAAACTATAGCTGACATTGTATCAGAAGCCAGTAGCGTTGCCTGTTGGGTGTATGTGCAGAAATATGTGAAACAGAAAACTCTTGATGAAATGCTGCAAGAATTGCCAGTAGCAGACCAGTTTATCATTGTCATGGATACCTGGTTCGAAAGACTGATGGCGGATTAATAGAAGTTGTGATAGAATGAAGAAAACGATTTGATGTGCAAATCGGAAGTTGGAGGATACACGCATGAAAATTGTAATCATTAATGGAAGTGCCAGAAAAGGAAATACGCTGGCAGCAATCAATGCATTTATAAAAGGAGCGTCAGAAAAGAATAAAATTGAAATCATTGGACCCGACAAACTCAATATTGCACCATGCAAGGGATGTGGTGTCTGTCAATGCTCTAAGGGATGCGTCGATAAGGATGATACAAATTCTACAATTGATAAAATTGCTGCCGCAGATATGATTCTTTTTGCTACACCAGTTTATTGGTGGGGAATGTCAGCACAATTGAAACTTATCATTGATAAGTGCTACTGCCGTGGATTGCAGTTAAAAAACAAAAAAGTTGGCACAATTGTTGTAGGTGGTTCTCCCGTAGGCAGTATCCAGTATGAGCTGATTGATAAGCAGTTTGACTGTATGGCAAAATATCTTTCATGGGATATGCTTTTCAAAAAATCATATTACGCAACAGCCAGAGATGAACTTGAAAAAAATAAGGATTCCATGAACGAACTTGAGTGGATACGGAAAAAATTTATAAAAGCACATATCAAATTCCAGTTTGTTAAATTGGAAAATTCCAGTTTGTGATGGTAGATAATATGGAATGGTTTAATGTTTTTGGGCTGATTTTTATTGCAGTCATTATGATACCCAATGTTGTATTTGCGATTAAGTGCAAAGATGGATTTGATAATAAGTGGAACAATAAATATGTTGAGGTCACAGAACAAGTAGGGAGATTGGGTTGTTTCGGATTCATGATAATCAATATTCCGGGAACTTGTTTCGGGTGGTGGTCTGACGAAGCATTTGCACTATATCTGATTGTAGATACCATATTGGTAATAAGACGGATTACAAAATAGACGGATTTTTTGAATATGTTGTACCACCGCTTGAGGGATTTTGGTGGCAGGACAATGTTGAAAGTGTAGATTATACCAACAAATCAGCTTTCAACTGGATTTCTATTATTCGTATGCCTGATTTTATTGCAAAGAAAGATTTTGATTGGGCGGTGGAAACTGCTTCAAAAAAGAAAAAGATGGATTGCTCTGGTGCAGAGTTCTTGAGTATTGACGAAGGTTTGTGCGTACAAATAATGCATATAGGAGCTTTTGATGATGAACCTGCAACCGTGGCAATGATGGATAAATATCTTGAAGAAAACGGTTATGTAAATGATTTTACTGGTGAGCGACGCCATCACGAAATCTATTTATCAGACCCAAGAAAAGTTGCACCGGAGAAATGCAAAACAGTAATAAGACACCCAATAAAGAAGGCATAAATTGAGTAAAATGAAATTAGGTCAGAGGACAACTAATGGCATCAAGTAAAGAATATTTGGAATTTGTATTAGAGCAGTTGGCAGAATTGGACGAGATTACTTACCGTGCGATGATGGGCGAATATATTATTTATTATCGTGGTAAAATTGTCGGCGGAATTTATGATGACAGATTACTTGTAAAACCGATAAAATCAGCAATTTCATATATGCCGACAGCTACTTATGAATTGCCGTATGATGGGGCAAGGGAAATGCTGCTTGTAGAAGATGTGGATAATAAGAAATTTTTAACAGGACTATTTAATGCAATGTACGATGAATTGTCAGCACCTAAGATTAAAAAGAAAAAGTAGACAGATACTATTGATGGAGCGATAGGTATATAAAAATTATGGAAACAAAGCCAAGGATTTTATATTTACAAAAGATTTTACTGGAAAGAACCGATGAAGAAAATCCTCTTTCCACAACACAGTTAATCAATATATTGAATGATGAGTACGGAATATCTGCACATAGAACTACAGTCACAAAAGACATTGCAGCACTTCAGGAGTTTGGGATGGACATTGTTACTATCCATTCTACTCAGAGCAAATACTTTGTAGCCAGTCGTAAGTTTGAATTGCCGGAACTGAAACTGCTGATAGATGCAGTAGAGTCATCGAAGTTCATTACAAAGAAGAAAAGCGAAACCCTGATTGAGAAGATACATACGATGACCAGTCCGGGACAGGTGGCAAAGCTGAAACGTAATAACTATGTGGTCAATCGAATTAAGCCGGATAATGAGCAGATATATTATATCATCGACGCTATAAATGATGCCATCAATGCAGGTAAGCAGATTTCTTTTCAGTATTATGATTATACCGGATTGAAGAAAAAGGTTCTGAAGAATAAGGGCGAAGTGTATAAGTTCAGTCCGTATAAACTTCTCTGGTGTGGGGACTATTATTATGTTCTCGGATATTCAGAGAAGAAAAGCAAGGTTATCAATTTCAGGGTAGACCGTATTGCTTCTAAGCCGGAGATACTGGCTAAGGACATTATTCCTATGCCTGATGATTTTGATATTGAGAATTACACAAAGGAAGTTTTCTTTATGTTCTCAGGCGAGAAAGTTTTGGTGGATTTACGGTGTGATAACAGCCTGATGAAAACAATGGTTGACCGTTTCGGAGAAGATGTGACAACCCTTGCGTATGATATGACGTCTTTCAGAGTACAGACCGAAGTATCAGCCAGTCCTACTTTTTTCGGTTGGGTGTTTGGCTTCAATGGCAAAGTACAGATACTTGCACCGGAAAGAGTGAAAGAACAGTACAGACAGATGATTGCAAAAGCTGATGAGAATATGCAGGAAAGCGAATAATTTGAAAATGAAATCCAAAGGAGCGGTAGCTATGGAGAATAAATTAGAAAAAATCGGTCAAAATAATTTTATGGATAATTTTGTTAAAACCGATGACATCTTAAAAGATATGTGTGGGATTATCGAATCTTCACAAAAAGCTGCATATCGAGCGGTCAATACAACGCTTATACAGAGAAATTGGCTCCTTGGTTATAGAATTGCAAGTGAAGAATTGCAGGGCGAGGATAGGGCAAATATGGAGCTGAAATTATAAAAAAGTTAGCAAAAGAATTATCGGCTGAATATGGAAAAGGTTATACAAAGTCGAATCTATATAGCTTTTATTCTTTCTATAAGACCTATCCTGAAATTTTCCAGACATCGTCTGGAAAATCTGTTGGGTTACTGTCTTGGTCGCATTATGCAACATTATTACAGGTTAAAGAGAAGGCAGCTCGCGACTGGTATGAGAAAGAAGCCGCAAAACAGACTTGGAGTGTCCGTACTTTGCAGAGGAATATTTCTTCTCAGTATTATTACCGTATGCTCAAAACTCAGAAAAAAGAGCTTGTAGAAAGTGAAATGAAGGAACTGACTGCACCGTATCAGAATGATAAGTTGGAGTTTATCAAGAATCCGGTAGTTGCGGAGTTTTTAGGCTTTTCGCAGAATACAGATTTTACAGAGAGTGACCTTGAGAAAAGTATTCTTTCCAATTTGCAGAAATTTTTGATGGAGCTTGGAAAGGGATATGCTTTTGTGGCAAGGCAGCAGCATATCCATACGGAGAAACAGGACTATTATATCGACCTTGTGTTTTACAATTACATACTGAAATGCTTTGTCCTCATCGACCTGAAAACAGAAAAGATAACACATCAAGATGTAGGACAGATGGATATGTATATCCGTATGTATGATGAATTGAAACGTAGTGAGGGCGATAACCCACAATCGGTATTGTTCTTTGTTCCGATACAGATGATGATATTGCCCGTTATTCTGTTATGCACGGCAATGAACAATTATTTGCTTCCAAGTACAAATTATACCTGCCGACAAAAGAAGAACTGAAAGCGGAGATTGAAACTCAAAAGGCAATGTTTTATCTTCAGCAGCAGGATAATGAAGACAGAAACAAAAACTATACTTTTAACATTGAATGAGTTAAAAAGAAATAAAATAAGAGCATTTGATCAGAATGAATTCCTTCATGATGGGAATCGATTCCGAGGGTATGCTGATCTCAGCAGTACCTGAGGAAGATGGTCATGAAGGACTGAACCTTCTGATGGTAGATGACAGAATCCCGGCAGGTGCAAAGCTGTACTAAAATTAGATATAAAACAAGAGCACTTCTCAGAGTTAATAATCAGAAAACCGAGAGGTGCTTTTTTCGTGCTAAAAAATATATCCCGGCAGTCAACTACTGCAAAACAGTATATAACAGTTGACAACAGTATTACACTGTTATATACTGTTTGCAACAGGAGGGACATATGAAGATTATAATCAATAATACATCGATGGTACCAATTTATGAGCAGATCATGGAGCAGATCAAGGCGCAGATCATCTCCGGAGAGTTAAAAGAAATGATATATTGCCGTCCGTGAGAACAATGGCAAAGGAACTGAAGATCAGTGCACTTACTGTGAAGAAAGCATATGACAATCTGGAAGCAGAGGGCATGACAGTCACAGTTCATGGGAAAGGAACG